>CEWJ01017318.1_pt1 | contig 14713 bp, 11 predicted proteins | sample 350291 | NCBI WGS metagenome assembly CEWJ01 (sample SAMEA2622923, study PRJEB7988) | marine metagenome | isolation source: saline water (ENVO:00002010), including | reverse complement strand
CGCGGATTGTTTCGGGTAGAGAAAACAAAGGTTGGAATCAAAACGAGTTGGGTAAACGTATGGCTGAAACAGTTAATGTCATCAAATCTGCAGAATCTGGAAAGCCACCCACAGATTCAGTTGTTAACAAACTTGAGCGAGTTTTGGGAATTACGTTGATGGAAGTGCGTAAGCCATCAGAAACTTCCAGAGTTTCAACAGGAACTGTTCGGGGTATGACGCTAGGAGACTTCCTCAACCAAAGCGGTGAGTGAATGTCAATAAAATTGCATTCGTTGTGGTTGGCGCAGGATGATCCGAAAAAAAACACTGCAGTAATTTCTTCCAAACGTGGTGACATAACACTTCACAAAAGAATAAGTACACTGCCAAAAAGTGGTATTATCCTCGAACCGTTATGCGGGAAAGTATTTGGTCCAGAGGATCACACAATCCTCACTCAAAAAAAGGGCTCACTAGTTGGTCTGGATTGTTCTTGGAAGCATATTGAAATTAGTGTGGACAGAGTCATGCGGCAAACAAGACTCCAGCCTCGAATGCTCCCACTATTATTGGCGGCCAACCCTGTTAATTGGGGTAAACCAAGTAAGTTAACTACCATTGAGGCGCTTGCAACTGCAACATATCTTGCTGGAAATAAGAGTCAAGCAAAATCTCTACTGTCTAGGTTCAGCTGGGGTAACCGATTTATTGAGTTAAATTATGAGCCACTTGAGGCTTACTCAAATGCATCCTCAAGTAAAGAACTCGTAGACTTACAATTTGAATTCTTCGATATTGAACATCTCCGTGGTGCTAATGATGAATCATAGGAAAATTCCCGTTTCTCGTTGGAGTATCAATGGCTCAGCTATCGGTTCAGACGATTTAGCCGTGGAAACGATTGTCAAACTCCAATACAATGACGACATAGTGGCAACTTTACTAGCCTCGCCCGAGGACCTAGAACATTTATTGATTGGCCACCTTTTGTGTGAAGGATATCTGCCAATCAATTTTTTTGTTGATAGATCTTTGTCCATTGATATATTATCAGATGAATCTGGCTATTCAGTCAAGATGATATCTGATATAGGAGGAAAGTTAGTGCCTAAATCAGACGGTATAACAACATCCTCCTGTGGCGCTTGTAACACTGACGGCTTGCATAGTTTAAACAATGGATTACCTGTGCTAGAATCACCCGGTAAAATTGAAGTAGGGATGTTGTCTCAATCCCTAGATAAAATGAAAACTATGCAAACCGGTTTCAGAAAAACTGGTGGCATGCATTGTGCAGGAATACTCACTACACAAGGCGACATAGTATGTATTGCAGAGGATATTGGTCGGCATAATGCTGTAGACAAAGTAATCGGAAAAGCTATCAAATCTTTAGAGCCAAACAATTCGATATTGCTGCTCAGTGGTCGGTGTGGCTGGGACATAGTGGCCAAAGCAGCGCGAGCAAACATACCAAGTATTGCATCAATAGGAGCCTGTTCTACGCTTGCGGCACAAACAGCACGTCAACTTGGAATCAGAATTTACTCATTTGTCAAGGCGGACAGTGCTATAATCATTGGCTAAACGACTTGGTAATGGCAAGGTTTCAAAAGCCGAAATAATAACACGCTACTGATGGGAATTGACTCCAGCGGGCTTACTCCCGTGGACAAAACAAAACTGACTTTGACAAAAGCAAAGTCAACAGCCGCTGGTATACCTGCTGTTGTATCAAGCGCAATCCACTCAATGAAAAAAATGGGCGTAGGCAAGTCAGTGAAAACCCTGCGCATGGTAAATCAAAAGTCAGGGTTTGACTGTCCAGGTTGTGCGTGGCCCGACCCAGATCACCGTTCTGCTTTTGAATTCTGTGAAAACGGTGCAAAAGCTGTATCAGATGAAGCGATGAAAGCAAATGTTAACAGTGAATTTTTTGCTAAGTATTCAATTGCTGAATTAGCGAGCAAAAGCGACTATTGGTTGAATAGTCAAGGAAGAATCGCTGAACCAATGTACGCAAAACATGGCGCAACCCATTACCAACCCATTTCATGGTCTGATGCCTTCAATATTATCGGAGGCAAACTAAAGTCGTTGAAAAACCCTGACAAGGCGGTTTTTTACACCTCAGGTAGAACTAGTAATGAGGCAGCTTTTTTGTATCAAGCGTTCGTAAGAATGTATGGAACCAACAATTTACCTGATTGTTCCAACATGTGTCACGAATCAAGTGGTAAAGCACTAGTTTCTACTATCGGTATTGGTAAGGGTACTGTTACATTAGGTGACTTTAATGATGCAGAAACAATATTAGTTATTGGCCAGAATCCGGGGACCAATCATCCAAGAATGCTGACAGCCCTGCGCGATGCTAAGAAGGGCGGTGCCAGAATAATCCATATCAACCCCCTGCCAGAAACTGGATTAGTTCGTTTTAAACATCCACAGGACTACATGAAATTGAATTTTGGTTCAACCAAATTATCTGACATTAACATACCGATAAGAATCGGTGGAGATGCAGCGCTGTTTCAAGCAATAAACAAATTAGTTATAGACTCAAATAAAATCGATAGAGAGTTCATTTCGACCAAATCCAGAGGCTTTTCTGACTACTGTAAATTACTCGATCGACTTGATTGGGACCGAGTAACAAAAGACACCGGCATCGATATTGAAGTAATTGAACAACTTGCAGACATAATTGCTAATTCAAAATCAATAATTTCATGTTGGGCTATGGGCCTTACCCAGCACAGAAATGGCGTGGCTGTAATCCAGGAAGTGGTCAATCTACATTTGCTAGGCGGCCATATTGGGCGTAAAGGTTCAGGTTTGTGTCCAGTACGCGGTCATTCAAATGTTCAAGGGAACAGAACAGTCGGGATTTGGGAGGCGCCAAGTGATTCATTCATCCATAATTTAGAATCGGGCCTAAATATTAGCGCGCCAAGAAAACATGGTTATGATGTGGTAAATGCAATAAATGCTATGGAGAGAGGGGATGTTGATTTTCTTTTTTGTCTCGGTGGCAATTTTATTTCTGCAACCCCTCAAACTCAGAGAACCTCAGAAGCTGTTGGTAAAATATCGTTAGGCGTGCATGTTTCGACTAAGTTGAATCGTTCTCATCTTGTACAATGTGATGAAATGCTAATTTTACCATGCTTGGGGAGAACTGAAATTGACATACAAGAATCGGGCAAACAGTTTGTGACTGTAGAAAATTCAATGGGAGTAGTCCATACATCAAGAGGGGGTTTATCACCGGCCTCTGTTAGCCTAAGGAGTGAACCATGGATTATTGCTGAGATGGCATCAAGTACACTGAGCGAATCGTCGATTGATTTCCGTGCTCAGGTTAAAAATTATGATAATATAAGAGATTTGATTGGTAGGTGCATACCAGGATTTGAGGATTACAACAGAAGAGTTAGACAAGAGAATGGGTTCTATTTACCAAATCCTCCTAAGGACAGTTGTGAATTCGACACAGTCGATGGATATGCTCACTTTTCTACCAATGAGTTACCAAATGTTGATATCGAAGATAATCAATTTGTTATGATGACTATCCGTTCGCACGATCAATACAATACGACCATATATGGCTTGGACGATCGCTATCGCGGTATAAAGGGTAACCGGCGTATCGTCATGATGAATCCTGACGATATGTTAGATTTAGCCATCAAAACTAGAGACATAGTGACAATAACTAGTCATTTTAATGATGAGACAATTTCTTCTAAGGATTGGATGGTTATTCCATACAAGATTCCAAAAAGGAACATCGCAGCATACTTCCCAGAGGCAAACGAATTAGTACCACTTGACTCAACAGCAGACACCTCAAATACTCCTACCTCAAAGTGGATTATTTGTACCATAAGTGGTCAAAATTCCGCGCTTGAGGAGGAGTGATATTGACTAAAGGTTACATAGAATTCTTTCTGTCAAATAAAAAATTTAGAAGATTATGGGCGGCATCGGTCATATCATTATTAGGTGAGTGGTTCAACACTATTGCTCTGTTCTTTTTGATACTAGAATACTCAGGCTCTGAATTTTTACTTGGCGTGTTATTTTCTGTTAGAATGGCTCTGTTTGCCATTTCACAGCCGATTAATGGCTTGTTGGCCGATAGAATTAGCCGTAAAAAATTGATGCTGTGGGCAAACCTGATGCAAGTTTTTCTAGCGCTTTCATTTCTGATGGTCGACGGCAAGGAAGATATGTGGTGGTTAATCGCGGTTTCAGGCTTGATGATGTTACTCCATGGCGTTTATGTAACTGCTGAACGCGCAGCCCTGCCTAACATAGTTGATGAAACTGACTTGATAACAGCTAATGCAATTGATAGTGCTTCATGGTCTACTGCCCTGTGTATTGGTGCTATGTTGGGTGGAATAACAGTTAGTATATGGGGTACAGACATGGCATTTATAATAGATTCTTACACGTTTTTGATATCTAGTTTGTTGTTAATTCCGTTGACCTTTGAACAAAAATTCGATGAAAGCACGCAAGGTCCTTTTGTCAAAACTGCGTTATCTAATATCAAAACCGGTTGGTCAAGAATTTATCATGACAAGAAGTTGTTGCGGATTGTCTTTGCTAAATCTTCGTGGAACCTCGCAGGGGCTGGTTTAGCAGGCGTGTTTTTAGTCTTGGCTGGCGGCGGCTTGACCGGTTACGGGGCCGCCTTTGGGTTTGGTTTGTTCTTCTTTGCTCGCGGTATTGGCACAGGTATAGGCCCATTGATGGCTAGAGCGTTGTTCAAAGACAAAAGCAGATGGCCATCGGTTATTGGGATTCTTGTTTCTATTTCAGGAGTCTTTTACCTACTTGTTGGATTGACACTAGAGATCTATCTGCCCCTAACAGTTTGTTTGATTATCTTCGCTCATGCTGCAAGCGGCGGTAATTGGGTTCTATCCACCGTGCTGACTCAGATGTGGGTTGAAGATGAAATAAGGGGACGTGTATTTTCAATAGATATGCTGATTTTGGGTTCGACCGCAGCCTTATCCACCAGCGTTGCTGGATTCTTGGTTGAGTATCAAAATCTCTCACTAAAGTCTGGTTTCATATCATTCTCATGTATAATGTTCATCAGTGGCATGGTTTTCACCTTTTGGAGACCTGATGATAGTGATTTAATTGAACAATAGGCTCAAAGAATTCCACCACCTCGCACTACTCATGGAAGGTATCAAGAAAATTCTACGCGACGAACTTTCACAAGGTATACCGGACAATCTCCCGGATCATCCCGGTGTTGATATCTCCGTTGATCACGCCCCATCACGCAGGAAGGTCTTAACCCAGGATGAGAAGTTTTTAGCTCTAAAAAACTCGCTTAGATATTTTCCGAAGAAATTCCATGATATACTTGCTTCGGAGTTCTTGGAAGAGTTAGATACATTTGGCCGAATAACAATGCAACGATTTCGTCCAACAACCTATCAAATGAAAGCATATCCATTGGATGCTTATCCCGCAAAGTCTAACCAAGCAGCCTCTATAATGCTAATGATTATGAACAATTTAGACCCTAACGTTGCCCAATTCCCGCATGAATTAATCACCTATGGTGGTAATGGTTCTGTTTTTCAGAACTGGGCTCAATATCGACTAGTAATGAAGTATCTGTGTGAGATGACTGATGAGCAAACCTTAGTAATGTATTCTGGCCATCCGTTAGGATTGTTTCCTTCGAGCAATCAATCACCCAGAGTTGTTGTCACGAATGGTATGGTGATACCAAACTATAGTTCTAGGATTGATTACGAAAAAATGAACTCCCTTGGCGTGACCCAGTATGGACAAATGACAGCAGGTTCATACATGTATATTGGCCCGCAGGGAATTGTCCATGGGACTACCTTAACGCTGTTAAATGCTGCAAGGATGCATTTGGATTTGCCGCCAGAGGACGACCTCGCAGGTGTGACTTTCGTAACTTCAGGACTTGGGGGCATGTCCGGGGCTCAAGCCAAAGCAGCGGTAATTTCCGGCGCTGCTTGTATAGTTGCTGAGATGAATGAACATGCGGCAATCAAGCGTTATGAGCAAGGTTGGTTGACACACATATCAAGGGAAATTGATGAATCAATTGATTTGATGCTTAATGCAGCAAAACTAGGTAAACCAATTTCCGTTGGCCATATCGGAAATATTGTTGAATTATGGGAACGCATTGTAGAGCGAAACATTAGCGTTGATTTAGGTAGCGACCAGACATCGCTGCACAATCCATATCAAGGCGGTTATTTTCCTGCTGATTATACATTTGATGAGAGTACAGCGATGATGTCCGAGGATCCTGAAAGATTTACTGAAGAGATACAAAAAACGCTACGACGTCATGCGGAAGCAATTAACACATTATCTGCTCGAGGCATGTTTTTTTGGGACTATGGTAATGCATTTTTGTTAGAAGCATCAAGAGTTGGTGCAGATGTCCTGAAAGAAGATGGTTCGTTCAAATATCCAAGTTACGTTGAAGATATAATGGGGCCAATTTGTTTTGATTACGGATTTGGTCCTTATCGATGGGTCTGCACGTCAGGTAAACCAGAAGACTTGAAAGAAACGGACAAAATTGCCAAGTCTGTGCTAGATTCTTTGATAAAAAAATCGCCTGAATCTATTAAACAACAATTGGTTGATAATATCAGGTGGATTGAGCAGGCAGGAAAAAATGACCTAGTTGTTGGTAGTCAGGCAAGAATTCTCTATGCTAACGATATAGGAAGGAGAAGGATTGCTCAGGCAATGAATCAAGCTATTGCAGACGGTAGGATATCAGCCCCAGTAGTATTAGGTCGCGACCATCACGATGTATCAGGAACCGATAGCCCCTATAGGGAGACGGCAAATATCAAAGATGGTTCCATGTTTACTGCCGACATGGCAGTGCAGAATTTTGTTGGTGACGCGTTCAGGGGTGCTACTTGGATTAGTTTACATAACGGGGGTGGCGTTGGTTGGGGTGAAGTCATTAATGGAGGATTTGGTATGCTAATAGACGGTAGTGCGGAAGCAAGTCACAAAATTGAGTCAATGCTCCACTGGGATGTTAACAATGGTGTAGCTAGAAGAGCTTGGGCTCGAAATAATGGTGCTATTGAAACGATTAAGCAAGCGATGCATGAAAATCCGTTGTTAAGAGTAACCATCCCTTCCCTTACTGATGATGATTCGCTTAAACAATTGCTGGGGTGGTAAGATGACGCGCAGCGTAAAGTTAGACGGGAATACTATAACCATCTCTGAGGTTATTGCAGTTGCATCGGGAAAGGCAAAATTAGAACTCAGTAAGGATGCTTGGAACAGAGTGATTAATGCGCGCAAGGTAGTTGATTCTGTTCTAGAATCTGGCGATGTTGTTTATGGCATTAATACGGGATTTGGCTCATTAGTTGACACGTTAATCGATGATGATCAATTACATGAATTGCAACTGAACTTAATCCGTTCACACGCCACTGGATTAGGAGAGCCGATGGAGCATTTAGCAGTGAAGGTGATGATGGTTGCCAGAATCAACTCGTTTGCCAAAGGCTATTCAGGAGTTACTCCCAATGTTGTGCAGCAATTGATTGATTTCGTTAATATGAATGTCACGCCGTACATACCCCGCATTGGCAGTTTAGGCGCAAGCGGAGATTTGGCACCATTGTCACACATGGCATTAGCTTTGATAGGTGAAGGAAATATTATTGATGATGAGTATAAATTGGTCGATACAAAAGCAGTTTTGGTGGAGAAGGGGCTAATCCCCGTAGAACTTGAAGCCAAAGATGGATTATCTCTAATCAACGGCACAAGCCAGATGCTAAGCTATTCAATTTTATCATTAAATGTGCTCAGTAATTTGCTACCTATGGCAGATATTATTTACGCAATTTCTCTTGAAGCATATTGCGGTAGTGCGGTGCCGTTGGATTCCCGTGTTCATGATGCTAGGCCACACCCTGGCCAACTCATTGTATCACAGCGGATGCGTGAAATAATCGCCGAGTCTGAAATCTGCAACTCGACGAATACCTACAACAGAGTTCAAGACCCTTATTCATTTAGATGCGCTCCTCAAGTTCATGGTGCAGTTTACCAATCATTCATGTCAATGCAAAATACTATTCAAACCGAACTAAACAGTGCGACTGACAATCCACTTGTTTTCCCCGACAGTGTTGATACCAATACCATACTGTCTCAAGGTAACTTTCACGGCGAAATATTGGCGTTAAGTGCCGACTCAGTCTCGTTAGCATTATTTGAATTAGGTTCAATATCAGAGCGACGGATGGATCAACTGCTAGACCCAAAAAAGAGTAATTTACCACCATTCCTCGCAAAAAATAGTGGTCTAGAATCTGGTTTAATGATTGTCCAATATAGTGCTGGTTCGGCATTAGCCGAGTTGCACGGACACGCATCGCCAAGAAGTTCGTTTTCTACTAGCACCTCTGCAGGGCAGGAAGATCATGTAAGTATGGGTGCAACAGCCTGCTGGAACCTATACCAAGCAACATTAAGGCTATCTGAGGTCCTAGCTTGTGAATTACTTATCGCAGCAGAAGCACTGTCCTATCACGATAAAAAACACTCCCCAGTCGTAAAATCCTTGGTTAAGCTTGTTAGAAATATCGCACCAGAGCTTACTGCTGATAGAAGCACTAGTATGGAATTAACCACTATTGCAGAACAGTTGAGGAACGGTGCATGGTTGGCTAGAGTTGAAGCCGAAAATAGCAAGTTAACTAGGTAATGAATAATACCGTTGTTCCAACTCGTCCAATCCTGTCAACTGCCTTATTCTAAACATGTCAATAGCGACTTGTGTCACATCCAGTAAATCTTGATTCTCATGAATAAATCTCTCAAGTTCGGTGGCTCTTCTTACGTTCTCTTCAATGGTTCTGTACAATAAGTAAGCCTTATCCTCGTTATAGGAAAGTGCAGGTTCAATTCCTGACACATCAATCCCCATACGTCGCCATTGTAGGATTCGTTTCACTAAAATTTCCCTGGTAAAACCAATTTCAGGCAATCTTGACAAGTAAGCCATCCTCGGGCCGCCATCTATCCCTAATTCAAATTCAATATGCTGTTCGACATGTTCTTCAACATCCTCAATCTGCAAATCCGTTGACTCGAATTCTTGGTCTTGTTTGATATCCATCCTTTGCGTTAAATAATTAAGTTTGACAATGAATTTTTGTTCGAATGCCAAACTGTCAATGCAAAACATGGCTGAAGCATTCAATGATTTGATTCCGTCCACAAGGTGTGTTATCTCAGTAAGTAATGCATCAACATCATCGCATTCCTCATATACTTGCTCTAAGCCATCAATAATAAAAAAATTAAATTGATTTTTCTGTTTTTGATATATCATCGCAGTAATATCTCGGAGCAAGGGCTGTATTACATGAGTTCCTTTAGCGTTTGCCAGCCAGTAAGTTTCCATTGAGGATATATCGATTTTATCTAGTAGCCTACGAGCCGGTAATCGAGATATTAAGTTGAAATGGCAATTATGATTGGTCTCAATTAGTAAATCAATATCCATCGCAAATTGTTCGTAACCTGGAAATTCATAGACGTAAACATTGCCACGACTAACCTCCATTGTGCTACCAGTAAGACTAGTCATATATACATTTGAGCAACTTTTACCTCTTAATCATTATATCATTGGTGGGACTGGGTAAATTGGGTGTGACTATGTCTGATGAAGCAGAAGATAATGTTCCAATGGCGGAATGTGGTGCATGCAGAGCGATTATACGCCTTGATTCGAAAAAGTGTTTTGAGTGTGGAGTAAAGATTGCCGGAGTTTCGGATGAGGCTTTAGGTGAATGTGGGGCATGTAATTCATTAGTCCCACTCGATTCCAAAAGTTGTCCGGACTGTGGAGTATTCTTCGTCGCTGATGACGTACTAGACGTTTTAAGAGAATGGTTTAACAATACGGGAATAGATTCTCGTATGTTATTTTCCAAATTTGATTCCGACTCAGATGGCTATATCGATGCTGACGAACTGAAGACAGGACTCCTCAAGTTGAATTTAGCTGATTTACCACCCTCACAGATTGATCGGTTGATTAACGAGGTTGATACTGACAATGACAGTGTAATTAGTCTTGATGAATTAGTTGTGGCAATTTCTGGTCAGGAAGCAAAACTGACTGATGAAGTGGATGATGAAGCAAAAGACTCTGTTATGCAATATTCTGATAATGTCTTGGACAGGGTAATGAAGAAGTTTAGTATTACCGATAAAGACAGATTCCTTGCTCACGCAAAGGCGTATGACGAGAACGATAATGACTATCTCACCGAGGCTGAGCTGAAAAAAGCTGCAGAATCTTATTCCGACTCAATGGATGTTTCCGATGATACGACAGATGTCAAAGATGATACCACCGTCATCGTGAACGAAGATGCATCAAACAATCTTGAGCCTGAAGAAGCGGTCGACAATACAACTGCGCCAGATGACTCAGATGCAATCGATGAACCTGAGGCTGACGAGGTTGAAATAACCGCTGAGACAGATGAATCAGACGAAGCCGAAATCAGCGAAATGACCTATGAAGACGACGAGATAAGTGATGTTGAAAATTCAGCAACTGTATATCTTGCCAGCCTTTTTGATGCGGCAAAAAATCAAGATATGACAATAAGATCAATGTTTGAGTCAATGGATTTAGATGATAGCGGAGTAATAGACGGCCCAGAACTACAAAAAGGCATAAACCAAATTGCTGGCGATTACCTATCTCCAGGTCAAGTGATGGAAATCATTTCTCTTGTCGATAAAGATTCGGATGGCAGAATCAATGCTTATGAATTGATTGAGATAATCGAAACAATGAATGTTGAGATGGAATCAGATTCTGCTACTGATCCTGTAGCGATATTGGTTAACTATATGGATAAGCTTGATATCAATCCAGGTGCCTTGTTTAAGGACTTGGATAAAAACGGTGATGGCCAAATAAATCGTGATGAATTGGCAAACGCATTAAGTTCACAGTCTAATGACGATATCGATGAAACCTCAATCTCTAATTTGATGACTATGTTTGATGCTGACGGCGATGATAATATCGACTTAATTGAGTTTATTGACACTCTAGAAACAATTGATGAGGAGGAACCTGAGGAAGAGGCTGCACTGTCAACTGCGAAGGAATTCCCATCGAAGCTTCAAAAGCGTATGATGTCAAAAAAGTGGAAGGACGTTGTCTGGCCACTTATACACACTGGTTTTGTTTTCTTCATATTATTATGGATTGTTAACGGAACGTTAGCGCCTTTTGTTGACGGGAATGGCGGTATCGTAACACTCGATACTGAATTCGGTCAAGCAGTTGGAGAAGATGGTACGTTATACAATAATGGCGATTCCTATCCGTGCGATGATGAAATACAGATTGGTGGCTGCAAGAATTCATTAACGCCGTTAGCTGGCGAGGGTGGAGAGATTTCTATGCCCGCAGGATTTTATTGGGATGCCACGTTTATCTTTATCCCGTTTGGAGTAATTGGGTTGCTAGCCGGTTTGATTACGCAGTATTACTACGTGCCAAAGTGGCGCGCTCGAGTAAAGGCAATGCGCGATAATGAGTCAGAGAAAGAGGAAGTTATGAGCTCAATCATCCAATCAGAAACCGAATCTTCTGATGCATCAGAGCCCGATGATGATGACCCAGATGAAACAGAATCTACTGAGGCAGATGAGCAAACTGAGGAAGGCGATTATGACGATGAAATTGATGTCGGTTCATACATTGGCCTAGTGCTGGAAGACGAAGAGGTATATGGGACAATAATAGAGTTCGACGATGATGAAGGTCTAGTAACCATCGAGGAAGACGGCACAGGGGATTTAGTCACTGGCTACCAAGATGATATGTTCTTAGAAGATTAGCATGACATCAGACAAATTATTGCTGTTTAAAGACATGGTTGAATGCCCAGTGTGTGGTTGCATAGATCGCAAGGGTTCATTCCGATGTTTGGGGTGCGGGGCATTTCACTCGACGAGTCATCTGATAGATAGACAAGCACCGACACCAGGCGAAAGGGTGATTGAAGAGACGACAATTGACCCATTGGCATACTCTATGGGGCCAAATCAGAAAATCGTTGAAGAGGAATTTGAACAAAGCGAGGATGTAGTAGAGTGGGACGGCGGCACTACGGATTTTTCATTTGATGATGACAGCAAAAGTGAACCTGATGCTGTGAGCAGGAATTCTACCCCTGAACCCGAAGAGTTATGATTAATAGTTAATTGCTTTTCAATCACTTATTATTTTAAGCACATTAAGTAAAACAATTCAATCACTTTCAAGTGAAGGTAGTGGGCTCGGAGAGAATTGAACTCTCGATCTTCGCCATGTCAAGGCGACGTCATAACCCCTAGACCACGAGCCCTACATAATAGTCTGATTAGCGCGTGTATTAAATCGCATCGGTTTGACCTTTAGCTGACTATTTTAGAAATTTTACCAGTGCAGTTGCCAATTGAGCAAGAGCCTGCCATCCTAGTCCTACCATTAGACATTTTGATTAGCGAACCATTCTTTATTGGTCCATAGGTTTTACACTTCAAGCAGTAACCAGACACATCACTCATAACTTTCATTACAGCGTAATGGTATGAGAATTATCAACTATTCTATAACCTCTGCAATTTTGTTGCGTTTTTTTGGTAATTTCCCCTTTTAGGGGGGGATTAATGCATGATATTTGATAAAAACAGGCCCTTGAATCTCCTTAATAAATAGAAATCGATGCACTGCACGACATATTTGTAAGGCACACAATATTGTCGACACTCCTGTTTACAGCCAATGACGCATAATGTGTGTTATACGACACAGTGTGCAGCGTTATTCTGTAGCACTTATCGCATTAGCACTAATTTCGAATAAACCTAGTAACGGCGGCCCGCTCAGACACGCTTCTAACCCTCCGTCTTGTTTGTCTAATGTTTCTTCGACTAATTTTTTTACATTGTGAAAACTGTCCATAGAATCGTAACAGATTTGGATGATAAATAGATATTCGTCAGTTGATGAAATACCATACCACGCATTTTCACAGCCGTCCTGGCGTTTTGAATATTCTACTCGTGATTTGATCATTCGTTCAAATCTCGCTTCTTTTCCTTTAGATGTTTGGCAGACAATGGTTTCCAGATAAGGCATGATTTCACCGTTTTAGCATATTGAATGATTTTCAGATTATTTCCTTTTTGAATAGCGGTTATTTAGTATTCATTAACTTTTTCACCTGCCATAAAAGTGGCGTCAACAGGGCTGTGTCCTGGTGTTAGGCACCAAGACTCCCATTGTTGTGACTGGAGTATGTTTATGTTCGCTATTGCTCCAACAGCGATTTTACCATGACTTAGTCCGCTGTTGTGCGGGGTTGTGAAAGATGGATTAATAGTACATGCCGCTAATGTAGCGAGAGGATCTACTTTACAGCGTTGAACCAGACACGATGCGATGAAGGGTATACTCAAAACCTGATTGTTTGGATTAAAGTCGCTTGCAATCGTCCATGGTGCATTAGTGTTAATCATGGAATTAAAATCCGGCCACTCCGTACCCATGGAATACGGCGTACCGGGTAAAAACCCGGTGTTGACATTGGCGTTTTTCAATGCTTGACGACCAGCTTCACTGGTATGATGTGCGTGGTCCGCAGTATCAACTTTCAACTTGGCTGCTAATTCGCCACCACCCCCGTCACAAAACTCATCAATGTGCATACGTAGTGCTAAACCGTGGCTTTTTGCCTCGTTTAGAATATACTCTGACTCGTCCAGTGTGAACCATCCCGGCTCGCAAAATACATCAGCTGAGCGTGCTAATCCAGTTTCAGCAATTGCTGGCAACTGATTTGAGATCAATTCTTCGACGTAGCTCTCTTGTGTGTGATTTTTTGGTACTGCGTGAGCCCCGAGCCATGTAGAATCAATACTGGGGGTATGTGCGTCTTGTTGTAGTCGTTTGGCAACTTTAAGTAACTTAATTTCACTTTCAACAGTCAAACCATAGCCAGACTTAGTCTCTAAGTGAGTTGTGCCATTACTCAAAGCAATCATTGCTCTACGCTTGCTAATTTCAAAAAGAGCATTTTCCGAAAGTGCTCTCGTAGATAGAACTGTGGAATTGATGCCACCGCCCATATTTGCAATCTCAGCGTAGGTCTTACCCTGTTGACGAAGTCGAACCTCTCTTGATCGGTCACCTCCCCACACTAGGTGGGAATGTGAATCTATAATTCCCGGGATGACCGCTTTATTCTTCACGTCGTAGAGTTTTGTTGAATCATTTTTGCCCATGTGTGATTCAAAGTCATTAACAGCGTCGCTTGAATCCAGTATTTCTACTATTTGACTACCATCTATTATAATTGCTTTTCCAGCAGAGTAAATCCAGTTATCATTGATTAATTGTTTGCCTACTAGGGGAGTTTCGCTATCAAAGTGTATCATCGGTCCGCAATTGTATAAAACGGTCCGCATGATTTACCGGAAGGGGTGAGGGTTCAATAATAATGGCCTATCAGCAGCACTTAGTGAAAGGTATGTGGACATTGGGCATAGAATCTACCGCACACACTCTCTCGTTTGGCTTAGTCGATGTTGATGGAACACCATATCCGTCAGCTTCTTCAATTATCAGACC
>CEWJ01018751.1_pt1 | contig 14756 bp, 13 predicted proteins | sample 350291 | NCBI WGS metagenome assembly CEWJ01 (sample SAMEA2622923, study PRJEB7988) | marine metagenome | isolation source: saline water (ENVO:00002010), including | reverse complement strand
GTAAAGCGCTAGTGCCCATCCAAGAAATCCGGGGTTTGTAAAATTTGTTACCTTCATAATTTACTTAATTCTGCATTTATTTACCAATGATTAAAAGCAGCTTCTTAATTATTCTTAAGAAACACTATAAAATAAATAAACTTTCTATTTAAGAAGAAGCCAAAACATCATTTGACTACTCATTAATAAACGATTTAAGGAAATTAGTCAGTAATTTTTTATTCTAACAGATAATCTCTATTTTACCAAGTTGAATTTAAATAATTTTTCAGCATTCTCAGACGTTTCTTTTGCAACTGTAACTAATTCAGTAGATCTTAATGATGCAATTGTTTGAGCAACACTTCGAACATATGATGGTTCATTCCTCTTCCCACGAAAAGGTACGGGAGCCAAGAAAGGGGAATCAGTCTCTACTAAATATTTATTATTTGGTACTAACCTTGCACATTCATGAGTTTCATATGCCTTAGGGAAAGTTACTATTCCACTGAAGCTTATATAAAAACCTAGAGACAAAAATTCTTCCATTTCTTTAGGTGATCCACTCCAGCAGTGAAGTACTCCACGCGGACAACAACTGTTATTTGATAAATCCTTAAATAACTTAATCATTTCTTCTGCGGCATCTCTGCAATGAACAATGATTGGCATATCCAATTCATAGGCTAATTCTAATTGAGGGTAAAGTGCTAATAATTGTGCTTCTTTGTTATCACATTTAAAAAAATCAAGACCTAATTCTCCAATTGCTACAACTCTTTTATCACTTTTTATGGCTTCTCGAAGAGTTAATTGTGAATCTTTTGCCCATTTGCTCGCATCAAGTGGATGTAAACCAACAGAGTAGTATAATTCAGAAAATTTATCTGCAATTTTTTTTAATTGTGGAATTTCGGAAGGTTCACAGCATGCATGTAATAATTTCTTGACTCCTTTAGAGCGCCACCTTAATGCAACTTCCTCAATATCATTTCTAAAATTATCAAATATTAAATGGCAGTGAGAATCAATTAAATTAATGTCATTCATAACCATGAAGACTTAAAAAAAGTTAGTTACTTACTTAAAGTATTTTTTACGACACTATTTACTCTAGATTTTTTATTCGCTCCATTATTTCTATGAAGTACATTTTTTTTCACGGCTTTATCAATGAGACTATAAGTTTTATTCAGACTTAAATTGATTAAATCTTTTTTCTCTTCACTTGGATCTTTTTTATAATCATCACAATAACTAATAGTTTTTTTGATAAGAGTTCTTACAGTAGATTTATAAGATCTATTCACTTGGCGGTTTCTTTCTGCAACCAGAATTCTTTTTTTTGCGGATTTGTTATTTGCCACAGCAATTGCTTTGATTTATACTTTATTACTATACCAAAAGATAAGGCCTGTAATCAAACATATTTTTTGAATAATCTTACTAACTGATGAAATTTTGAACTACTAAATCCTTTCTAAAATGAAAATTACAGACAATAAAAATGAATCAATTAAGGAATTAAAAAGAATTGAGGAAAGAACAAACCTAGACAATAATGATGAAATTAATAATTTAGTTAAGACAATACTTAGAGATATACAGAATGATGGAGATAAAGCTCTAAAAAAATACACCTTGAAATTTGATGGTTTTGATCCCACCCCCTTATTAGTTAGCGAGGCTGAGATAAAGAATGCATGGAATTCCACAGATAGTAATTTGCAGAAAGCTTTAAAAAATGCAAAAGAAAGAATAGAAAATTTTCATAAGAAGCAGATTCCTCATTCGTTTTCAATCGAAGGGATTTTTGGAGATTCAGTACAAAGAAGATGGCTGCCTGTTAACAAAGCTGGTTTATATGTTCCGGGAGGGCGAGCTGCTTATCCAAGTACAGTATTAATGAATGCAATACCCGCTATTGTGGCTGGTGTTAGGGAGATTTCTATGGTTTCACCTGCTAATAAGGAAGGAAAAATAAATCAAACTGTATTAGCAGCTGCTTACCTTACTGGAATTAAAAATGTCTACAGGATAGGTGGTGCTCAGGCGATTGGCGCCTTAGCTTTTGGTACTGAAAATATTAATAAAGTAGATGTTATTTCAGGACCGGGGAATATATACGTAACTACTGCAAAAAAATTAATTTATGGTTCAACAGGTATTGATTCTTTAGCTGGACCAAGCGAGATTTTAATAATTGCAGATGAAACTGCAAATTGCTCTCAATTAGCAACAGACCTTTTGGCTCAAGCCGAGCATGATCCTTTTGCTTCAGCAATACTTTTGACTACATCATCTAAGCTAGCAACAAAAGTACGTGATGAAGTCAATAAAAAATTAAGGAATCATCCAAGAGAAGAAATTTGTAGTAAATCAATCAAAGACTGGGGCTTGATTTCTATATGCGAAGACTTAGAAACATGTGTAGAGTTAAGCAATAAATTTGCTCCGGAGCATTTAGAGATAATTATTGATAAGCCAGATCAAATAGTCGACAAGATTGAAAATGCTGGAGCGATTTTTTTAGGAAAATGGACACCAGAAGCAGTAGGAGATTATCTGGCGGGACCAAATCACACTTTACCTACTTCTGGAAATGCAAGGTTTAGTGGAGCTTTAGGTGTTGAAACCTTCATGAAAAACTCATCTATTATCAAATTCACTAAAGAAAGTTTGTTTGAAAACAAAGAAGATATTATTAATTTAGCTTCCAGCGAGGGACTTTATAGTCATGCAGATTCTATCAAAATAAGATTTGATAATTAACAACCTTTTGAGGGAGCATATACGTTTACCTCTTTATTTTCAATTTTACCCACAAGTACTTTATCTGTTAAATTCACAAACAAACCATTTTCAAGTACACCCGGTATATTGTTTAGTTCCCTTTCAAGAGTTTTTGGGTCATTAATCCCATTTTCAAATAAAATGTCTAAGACTAAGTTGCCCTGATCTGTAACTACCGGTCCAGCTTTCTTAGAAGCCATTCGTAAAGTAACCTTAGCTCCCATTGTTTCAATATGATCTTTAACTTGCTTCCAAGCCAATGGTATTACCTCTATTGGGAGTGGGAACACTAAATTTAAATTTTTAACTAATTTTGTTTCATCAACGACAATTAATAGTCTATTAGCTTTTGAAGCTACTAACTTTTCTCTAACATGGCAAGCCCCTCCTCCTTTAATAAGTTGGAAGTTTGGGTCAACTTCATCAGCTCCATCAATAGCTAAATCAATCGTTTTAACAGAAGTCAAATCTAATAGTGGAATCCCTAGTTCCAGAGCTAATACTTCTGACTGAAAGGAAGTAGGCACACCTTTAATATTTTTTAATTTCTCAGTATTAATAGCATTCGCCAAACTTTTTATCATTAATGCTGCTGTAGAGCCTGAGCCAAGGCCTACTACCATACCGCTCTCTATTTCGTTTACAGCTACATCAGCAACTGCTTTTTTCATTTGAGTCTGCAAATCCAAAATTTTAATAAATATAATTACTTTAGATTATTTAATTTCAGTAAGGCGTTTATGTCAAACCTGGAAGTGCTTCAGGTTTTATATTAACTTGTATCTCTTTATTGTTTCTAAGAACACTCAAATTAAATATTTTACCAATTTTTGCTTTCTCTACTTCATCAAGAAGAGTCTTTGGCTCATTAATTAGAACATTTTCAGCACCAATTACTAAATCACCTCTTTTTAAACCGGCCTTCTCTGCAGGGCTATTAGGAATAACTGATTGAATTAAGGCACCAGATCTCTCCGGTAATTGAACGAGAGCATTAGGATCTTGGTTATGTTCTTTAGCAATCTTTGGGTTTAATGAAATCAACTGCACTCCAAGATAAGGATGAATTACCTCACCATTAAGCAATAATTGATTTGAAACTTTTTTAGCCAAATTTATTGGAATCGCAAACCCTAAACCTGCTCCAGGCCCACTTCGTACAAGTGTATTTATTCCAATTACTTCTCCTGATGAATTAACTAAAGGGCCTCCAGAATTTCCTGGATTAATAGCTGCATCAGTTTGTATTAAATCAAGCCTTTTATCAGAAAAACCTAGGGCATTTATATCTCTATGAAGACTACTTACAATTCCCAAAGTAACAGTTTTCTCTAATCCATATGGAGTTCCGAGAGCGATTGCCCAATCTCCAACCTCAAGTTTTTCTGAATCTCCTAGTGGAGCAAAATCTGAATTTTTTTGATCTTCAATTTTAACCAAAGCTAAGTCTGTAATTACATCAGTGCCTAATACAGACCCCTCACAGGTTGTACCGTCAGCTAGAGTAATCTCTACATCATCAACTCTTTCAACTACATGTGCATTAGTTAATACCAATCCATCTCTATCAATTATTACGCCAGAACCCTGACCTCTCTCTCTATCAGGGATCGATCCCGGTTCTCCAAGTAAATCTCTTAATAAAGGATCCAGCAATGTGGGATCAAATTGCTGTCTTTCTACTGACCTTTCAGTATCAATCCTTACAACTGCTGGACCAACATTTTTAACCGCGTCGGAAACAAAATTATGACTATCAGGTAATGGTACAGATAGTACCGCAGACAAAGGATAAAAACATATAAAAACTATTGAACAAATAATTAAAGATTGTACTGATTTAGACAAGATTCTATTTTTTCTTTGTTTATATCTTATTGAATTTTTTTTCAATATTAAGATTTTAACTTAATTTAAAAATAAATTTTTTTATTTTTTTCTTAAATAACATTACAAATAATATTTTTATCTTGAAATACAATTGTATTTGTATAATTTTAACTACTAATTTAAAGGTTGATTTGGAAAAAAGTAGTTCAAAAGATTTACAAATTCTCTTAAGAGATTTAGCAAAAAGCTTAAATTTTGAAATACATAGTTTAAATTTGCTAACAAACCATAGTCCCATAAAAATTGAAATCTACTTAAAAAAAAGGGATGGTAATGACATTACCATTGATGATTGTTCGAATTTTTATAATCCAGCTAAGAAAGCAATAGATGCGTCAAATTTATTAAATTGTTCATATGTATTAGAAATTAGTAGTCAAGGAGTCAGTGATGAATTAACCTCAGAAAGAGACTTCAAGACTTTTAAAGGTTTTCCAGTTAATGTTGAGTTAAACCAACAAAATCCAAATCCTAATATTTTGAATGGTTTACTTCATGAAAAGACTAAAGATTATTTAGCCATTAACATAAAAGGTAAAATTAAAAAAATTCCCATTATTGAAGTATTAAAGGTTAGTCTTGCTACAATAAAGTCTTAACCAAATTTCACACATTCAATTTCAACCCATCATAGATGGCATTAGTAATTCTCCCAGGACTAAACAATCTTATAGAAGATATAAGTGAGGAAAAGAAATTACCTCCTCAAGTAGTTGAAGCTGCGCTAAGGGAAGCTTTACTGAAAGGCTATGAAAAGTATAGACGCACATTTTACATAGGAATAAAAGAGGATCCCTTTGAAGAAGAATACTTCAGTAATTTTGATGTCGGTTTAGATCTAGATGAAGAGGGTTATAGAATCTTAGCCAGTAAAATTATTGTTGATGAAGTCGAAAGTGATGATCATCAAATATCTCTAATAGAAGTACAACAAGTTGCAGATGATGCTCAAATTGGGGATACTGTCGTTTTAGATGTCACTCCCGAGAAAGAAGATTTCGGTCGTATGGCAGCTTCTACTACAAAACAAGTCCTAGCACAAAAGCTTAGAGATCAGCAAAGGAAAATGATCCAAGAAGAATTTGCTGATCTAGAAGATCCTGTGCTAACCGCTAGAGTTATTAGGTTTGAAAGACAATCTGTAATTATGGCTGTCAGTTCAGGGATAGGAAGGCCTGAGGTTGAGGCGGAACTGCCAAAAAGAGATCAACTTCCTAATGACAACTATAGAGCCAATGCTACTTTTAAAGTTTTTCTCAAAGAAGTAAGTGAAATAGCTAGGAAGGGACCACAATTATTTGTAAGTAGAGCTAACGCGGGTTTAGTGGTCTACCTTTTTGAGAATGAAGTTCCTGAAATTCAAGAAGGTTCTGTAAAAATTGTTGCTGTTTCAAGAGAAGCGAATCCTCCTTCTCGCGCTGTTGGACCGAGAACAAAAGTAGCTGTAGATAGTATTGAAAGGGAGGTTGATCCAGTAGGAGCATGTATTGGAGCAAGAGGAGCAAGAATCCAACAAGTAGTTAATGAATTACGTGGAGAGAAAATTGATGTAATTAAGTGGTCATCAGACCCTATTCAATATATTTTGAATTCTCTTAGCCCAGCAAAAGTTGATCTTGTCAGACTTGTAGACCCTGAAGGTCAACATGCTCATGTTTTAGTTCCACCAGATCAATTGAGCCTAGCAATTGGAAGAGAAGGACAAAATGTTCGTCTTGCCGCTAGATTAACTGGCTGGAAAATAGATGTTAAAAATTCGCATGAATATGATCAAGAAGCAGAAGATGATGCAGTAGCCGAACTCATTACTCAAAGAGAAGATGAAGAAAATCTGCAAAAGGAAGCTGAAGAAAGATTAGCAGCTGAACAAGCAGCAAGGGCAGAAGAAGATGCTCGTCTTAGAGAACTTTATCCATTACCTGAGGATGAAGATGATGAGAATGGATCATTTGAAGAGGAAATTGTTACTTCTTAGGAAAATATATGGTGAAAAAAAATCTCCCTATTTTACGAAGGTGTATTTCCTGCAGAGAAACTTTTGATAGAAAAAATTTATTAAGGATAAGTAAAAGCCACAATTTAGATATTTTAATTAATCAAGGAAAAGGTCGTTCTGCATATATTTGTAAGGCAGAAAAGTGTTACAGAGATCCGAAGATATTAAAAAAGCTCCAAAAAGCTTTAAGAATATCTATAAATCCAAACTTTTGCAGGATTTTTGAAATGGAAATACAAACTATAAATAAGTCTCCAAAAAAAGAATATACTTAAGTTAAATAAACTCTCTAAACTAAGAGTATAAAAAAGAATAAATGACTCTCAGCGATAAAATCAGAATTTATGAACTTTCCAGAGATCTTAATCTGGATAATAAAGACATCTTGGATGCTGCAAATAAGCTTTCCATAAATGTCAAAAGTCATAGTAGCTCTATAAGTTTATTAGATGCTTCAAAGATTAAAAATCATTTAAACAAAAATAAAAAAAGCGAGAACAATATTCTTTCAGTCAACAAACTATCTAATACCTCTTCTACTAACGCAAACCAAAAACAAACTCCAAAAACTAACATACCCATCAAATCGACTTCAAAGTCTCAAACACTCAACTCTGCAAAAAATTTATCGACACCAAAACCTCAATTAATAAAACCTACAAATAAAGGCAGAAATTCGTCATTAAATACAAAAATAAATAATTCTAAAAAAGGTGATAATTTAACTCCCCCACAAATTTTCTCCAAGAGCAAAACTGAACCTGTTAAAAATCAAATTTATAAAGAAGATTCAATTAATGCAAAGAATCAAACAAATAGTTCAAATAACAAAATCAATAAGCCAAATATTCAATCTCTTAATCCACCAAGACCTCCTATACAGCTTATAGATAAGCCCAAGAATCTTATTAATAATCTTCCAAAAAGAACTATTACTAACAAGGCAAATAATATCCAAAGTGATAAATTTAATAATCCCTACAAGAGCAATAAAAATTCTGATAATTCTCTTAAGAACAAACCTCAGAAACCCAAATTAAATACTCCTGAATTAGTTGGAGCACCAATCAGACGAGAACCAAATATTAATAAACAAGGAGGATCAGACAAGCGAGGTCCCAATAACAGATCATTTATACCCAATAAAACCGGATCTCCGAATAGACAAGGGGCTGTTAATAGACAGGGCATTCCCTCAAGACCTGGTTCTCCGAACAGACAAGGAGCTTCAAATAGACCCGGCATGCCATCTAGGCCTAATTCTCTAAATAGACAAGCTACAGGGAACAGATCTGGAGTTCCTTCAAGGTCTGGGAACATAAATAGAAAAGGAGAATTCAATAGAAATAATCCAAAATTTAATAGGCCAAATCCATCTGGGATCAGAAAACCTGTTGCACCTAATGAACTGATGCAACTTCAAAAAACACGTCCCTCGAGTGAAGGGAAACCAAATCCAGCTAATAATAAAGAGAAGCAAAAATCATTAGATGCTCCAAAGCATAAACCAAAAGCTCCACCAAATAGGCCTAGTACAATTCCCCCCTCAAAAAAAGGACAACATCGCACTACTAGTCCTGTTAAGAAGACTGGCAAAACAGATTGGGATGACTCTGCAAAACTTGATGCGTTAAGAAATAAGAGTCCACAGAAACAGAGACAAAAAGTTCATATTATTGGCGAAAATGATGACTCTTTAACTACTGAGACTAGTGGATTCGCTGGAGAACAGAAAACTTCCATTCTTTCAGCAAGTTTAGCAAGACCTAAAAAGGTTAAATCAGGTAAAGAAGAAAGTCCAAAACCAAGTAAACAATTAAGAAAGAAAAAGAAAGAGACTACTCGACAAAGGCAAAAAAGAAGAGCTATGGAATTGAGAGCTTCTAGAGAAGCTAAGCAGGTAAGACCAGAAATGATAATTATTCCTGAAGATAACCTTACTGTTCAGGAACTAGCAGACAAATTAAAACTAGAAAGTTCAGAAATCATTAAATCTTTATTTTTTAAAGGAATTACGGCTACTGTTACTCAATCTCTTGATTTAGCAACTATTGAAACTGTAGCAGAAGAATTTGGTGTACCAGTGTTACAAGATGATATAGAAGAGGCTGCAGCAAAAACAGTTGACATGATAGAAAAAACAGATAGAGATAGTTTAATAACGCGACCACCAGTAGTGACCGTTATGGGACATGTAGATCATGGGAAAACAAGTCTTTTAGATTCAATCAGAAAATCAAGAGTTGCATCAGGAGAAGCTGGAGGAATTACTCAGCACATTGGTGCTTATCAAGTAGAAGTTAATCATGAAGATAAAAACAGAAAACTTACTTTTCTTGATACGCCCGGTCATGAAGCCTTTACAGCCATGAGGGCAAGAGGGACAAAAGTCACAGATGTTGCAGTACTTGTTGTAGCCGCTGATGATGGAGTTAGGCCTCAAACACTTGAAGCAATTAGCCACGCCAGAGCTGCAAAAGTGCCCATTGTTGTTGCAATAAATAAAATTGATAAAGAAGGTGCCTCTGCAGACAGAGTCAAGCAAGAACTATCAGAAAAAGATTTAATAGCCGAAGATTGGGGCGGAGATATTGTAATGGTTCCAGTAAGTGCGATTAAAGGAGAAAATATAGATAAATTACTTGAAATGATCCTTCTTGTTTCAGAAGTTGAAGACCTACAAGCTAATCCTGAAAGATTAGCAAAAGGTACAGTAATTGAAGCTCATCTTGACAAAGCAAAAGGTCCAGTTGCCACTCTTTTAATACAGAATGGGACACTAAAAGCTGGAGATGTTTTAGCTGCTGGATCTGTGCTGGGACGAATCAGAGCAATGGTAGATGAACATGGTAATAGAATCAAAGAGGCTGCTCCTTCATTCCCAGTAGAAGCACTAGGATTTAGCGAAGTGCCAACGGCTGGAGACGAGTTTGAAGTCTATCCGGATGAAAAAACTGCTAGAGCAATTGTTGGAGAGAGAGCCTCTGACGCTAGAGCTACTAAGTTAGCTCAACAAATGGCTTCAAGGAGAGTAAGCTTATCATCCTTATCAAATAAAGCAAATGAAGGAGAACTGAAAGAACTAAATATAATTTTAAAAGCTGATGTTCAAGGAAGCGTTGAAGCAATACTAGGATCATTAGAACAATTACCAAAGAATGAAGTTCAAGTGAGAGTTCTTTTCTCAGCCCCTGGAGAAATCACAGAAACTGATATTGATTTAGCAGCTGCATCAGGATCAGTAATTATTGGTTTTAATACAACTATGGCCTCAGGTGCGAGAAGAGCGGCGGACGCAAATAATGTTGATATTAGAGAATATGATGTGATTTACAAATTATTAGAAGATATTCAATCAGCAATGGAAGGATTATTGGAACCAGATTTAGTTGAAGAAGAATTAGGTGAAGCTCAAGTTAGAGCTATTTTTACAATTGGTAAAGGGACAATAGCTGGTTGTTATATACAAAGCGGTAAACTCCAACGGAACTGCTCTGTAAGAGTAAGAAGAGATAATGAAATAGTTTATGAAGGTAATTTAGATTCTTTAAAAAGATCAAAAGATGATGTTAAAGAAGTAAATACTGGTTTTGAATGTGGAGTCGGTTGTGACAAATTTTCTAACTGGAGTGAAGGAGATATAATTGAAGCATATAAATTAGTTACCAAAAAAAGAACTCTTAGTAGCTAAAACTCTAAGTTTTTTTGTTTCTTTCAAGAAAAAATAATAGAGGGAAAAGTATACATGCTCCTAATTGAATTAATAAATTATTTTGTTGAATTTCGTTTCCAGCAGCTAATTGTGAAATCATTATAAATAAGCCTAGAAAAGCTGATCCAGAACAAGCTACATAAACTACTCTTCTTAATCCTTTGAAAGGGGCTTTAGTTTCTTTTAAAAGCTTTTTTTTTAATTCTGGATCAATTTTTGACATTCATGATTTAAAACATAGACTTAAGTCTATATGAAAAAATTTAAAAATTAAAATTGCCGATATAGCTCAGTGGTAGAGCAACTGTTTCGTAAACAGTGGGTCATTGGTTCAATCCCAATTATCGGCATATATTTTTAAAGTTATATGAAATCAACTTTTATAAAAAGATTTAAAAAACTTATTATATTTTTCCCAATATTAATTTATTTGGGGAAGAGAAGTTATCTGGCTTATGACGAGGGGTTTTATGCTTTACAAGCTAGATGGATTATAGACAACAATAATTGGCTTATCCCTCAGTGGTGGGACGGATACAATTTAGATAGAACAATTGGGATTCAATATCTAATTGCAAAATCGCAAACAATATTTGGCATGAATTCTTTTGCTGCTCACATTCCTACCACTATAGGTGCTTTTGTGATGATTTTCCTCACACATAAACTACATGAAGAGTTAGTAGGTAAAAGAGGAGCAATATTTTCAAGTATTATCCTATCAACCACTTTCATATGGTTTGATTTTGCTCATCAAGCGACTCAAGATCTGATTTTTGCTTGTCTAGTAACGGGAGGATTATATTCACTGATAAAAATTGAAAGTAATAGGAATATACTTTTTCATTTAACCTTTGGTTTATGGATAGGATTGGCCTTCATTTTGAAAACATTCTTAGTAATAGTCCCCTTAATAGCATTAAGCCCCTACATCTTAAAAAAAAGGAACGTAATAGTAAATAACTATTTTGTATTAGGACTTTTTATTGGTTTTCTCCCATTTATTATTTGGTATTTAGCAATAAATCAATTTTTAGAGAAAAATATTATTTTTTATCTTGTAAGCAAGTTTAATAACCTTTCTAACCAAAATACTTTTTCAAATCCCTTTTATTATTATTTGTGGAATATCCCCTTAAATTTTTTACCTTGGAGCATATTTTCTTTAATAGGCTTAATTGTAAATTTCAAAATCAATAAACAAAATAATTTTATTTTGTGTTATTTCCCAATTATTCTTTTATTTCTAATAAGCACCTTTTCAACAAAAACACCTTATTACCCTCTTCAGATTGCATCTATTTTTTCAATCAATGCATTTATAGGAATCCAATATATTATTAATTCAAATAGATTTAAACCTACATTTATATTTTTGATTTCAAAAGTTATACCACTATTATTTTTATCATTTATATTTTCATATTATTTTCGTATTAAGGATTTAATCGCTTTATCTTTTCATGAAGAATTAATGATTATGTCAGGGCTCTTTTTATTTGCCTCTTCATTAATTTTGATAAGCAAAGTAAATGATCCTAAAAGAATTTTAATTTTATTAGTATTAGGTCCATATTTATTTTCATCATTACTCATTCAGTCTGGTTTATTTACTGATAGATCAAAGGAACTTAGACAAAGTATGGAACGCTTAATTGCTCTGGAGGATTTAAAAAATCAAGTTATTTATGTTAAAAAAAGTGATATCGTTGATACTGCTTCTCAATCTAAGATAATTAGGATAGCACTTCTAACTCCCAATTTAGGGAAGGGAATTAACAAATTAAATGAAGTCGAACCTTTAAGATATATTTGGACTACAAAATCGACATTTCAAGATGTTGATAGAAAATCATTTGAACTAATATATGAAGATAATTATTTAAATCCTTGGATTCTCGTAAAAAAAATCAAAAAGAAAATAGATCCAAGTGATAAAATTAATTAAAAAATTTAATGGAATCAATAACTACTTGGAATTTAACAAATAACCAGTTACATCAAACATTTAAGAATGATAATGAATTCATAAAAGTTAAAGTTCGAGGCAATACTTGGGAGCCAATTATAAGGTGGTTAAGATTAGATTCTAGAATCTTTCGAGAAACAACTAATAAAGCCAGAATCACATTATGCGATATTGAATCACTTGCTGAAATATATAACTATAGGCCAATAAGATGGAAAGCAAAAAAATTAACTCCACTTAAAACGAATTTAATACCTAAAACTCTTAAAAATATATTTAGGAAGATCCCCATTCTTAAAGAACTTGCATTTGAGATTGAAATAGTTCTTTATAAATACAAAGAAATGACAAAAGAACAATTAATTTCGATAGTTATTCCTGCAAGAAATGAAGAAGGCAATAAATCACTATTAATAAAAGCTTTAGAAAAGTTTAAAAATATTTCACACAATATTGAAATAATCTTCGTAGAGGGGAATAGCAATGATAATACTTATAAAATGTTAGAGGGATTGAAAAAAGATTTCTCAAATACTTTCAAAATTGAATTATTAAAACAAACTTCAAAAGGAAAAAAAAATGCAGTTGTTGAAGGATTCAATATTTCTTCTGGAGATACACTAGCTATTATTGACAGTGATTTAACTGTAGATATTGATGACAGTATTGATGCTATTATTCAGGCCACAAAGAATGAAAATATATTAATAAATTGCTCTAGAACAATTTTTCCGATGGAAAAAGATGCCATGAGATGGGCCAATTATATTGGTAATAGATGTTTTGCAATTTTACTCTCGATAATTATAAATAACCCAGTTTCAGACTCTTTATGCGGTACAAAAGTTTTTTCAAGAAAATTCTTTAATTTAATGAAGAGTAATGGTAGTTGGGAATCTAAATTAGATCCTTTTGGAGATTTTACTATTATTTTAGAAGCAGCAAATAATGATATAAAAATTCTTAATTACCCAGTCAGGTATTATGCAAGAAAGTCTGGTGCCCCAAATATATCAAGGTGGATTGATGGACTTAAATTATTAAGAGTTTGTTGGGTATATATTATTTCTGAATTCTAGTCAGAAAATATTTATCAATAAATATTCAGATATAAACTACTTTTAATTTTATAGAAAAGTAATAAAGTTTGATTAAACTACAAAAATTATTCTTAAATTCCTTTAATAATTTTCCTATTAGAATTAAAATAAAACATTTTTTTCAAACGATCTTAATTTAGAGATCACTCACTATTTTTAAAAGTATAGTCGCAGATGAGCAACAAAAATTGTTAGAACTATAGGATAATGTAAAGATTACTCACGAAATTTGAGAATAATGAAAGCTCAAAAAGCTTAAAATAATAATAAGCTTTTAAGATTATTTCCCAAACTTTGAGGACCATTTAATTAGCCATGAATCAAAACTACGCAATTTTAATCATTTCTTTTATTAGCTTTTTTACTATTTTATGGATTGCTAAGAATAGAAAGTTTGAGACAACAGAATCAGTGTCTGATGCATATGATACTTGGACAAGCGATCGAATATTAGAAAAGTTATGGGGGGAGCACATACACCTTGGTTATTATCATGATAAATCAAATCTTGGAGATTTCAGAGAGGCCAAAGCAACTTTTGTACACGAGTTAGTTAAATGGAGCGGCTTAGATAAGCTTCCAAAAGGCTCTAGAGTTTTAGATGTAGGGTGTGGCATTGGAGGAAGTTCAAGGATCTTAGCAGAGCATTACGGGTTCAATGTTATTGGAATTACTATTAGTGCAGAACAAGTCAAAAGAGCTCGCGAGTTAACTAGTTCAAATTTAAGTTGTACTTTCCAACAGATGGATGCTATGAATCTAGAGTTTGGAGATGGAGAATTTGATGGTATTTGGAGTGTAGAAGCTGGTCCTCATATGCCTGACAAACAAAAATATGCCGATGAGATGTTAAGAGTGCTAAGGCCAGGAGGCTATTTAGCTGTTGCAGATTGGAATTCTAGAGATCTTACACAAAAGGCACCTAACTTAATAGAGAAAATGGTATTAAAACAATTATTGGAGCAATGGGCTCATCCAAGTTTTAGTAGTATAAATAGTTTTAGAAATAATCTTGAAATCAGTTCTTTTGTTGGAAGTCAAGTTGAAACTGATGATTGGACAAAAGAAACATTACCATCTTGGTGGGAATCAATCTTTGAAGGTGTAAGAAGACCAAGAGTATTCTTATCGTTAGGCTTATCATCATTATTTAAATCTTTTAGAGAAATTCCAACAATTTTATTAATGGACTGGGCTTTTGGTAATGGACTAATGCAATTCGGTGTGTTCAAATGCAGAGGATAATTAAAATGAATTTTTCTTCTAATAAAGATTATTTGAACCCTACTAAATAATTCTTTATTTAGATCTATA
>CEWJ01007969.1_pt1 | contig 14796 bp, 10 predicted proteins | sample 350291 | NCBI WGS metagenome assembly CEWJ01 (sample SAMEA2622923, study PRJEB7988) | marine metagenome | isolation source: saline water (ENVO:00002010), including | reverse complement strand
GATGCGTGCGGATGGGTGGCATGTATTGACGCCAACCTCAACACGGAACGGGAATTGGAAGCTCTCCTCGGTCCGTGCGTTTGGGTCTTGTTGGAGAGTGTAGAGAAGGAACTTGAACGGTTGGAAGCCAACCGAAAGAAGAGCAAACCGCTCCTTCTCGACCTGTTGAGGGCAAAATCCGTCACCAACCGGAGGTTCAACAGCAAACATGCGGACGACGACCTGTTTCGATGCGCACTTGACAACCAGTGGGCGACCCTAACGGTCGACACGGCACTGAAGCGTCGGCTCTATGAAGCCAATTTGCGAATTGTCGAGGTCAGGCAAAACAGCCACCTCTATCTTGTCGATTCTCTATAGAGCCGTCAAGGTAGCGTGAAAAGAACGTCGTCTTCGTGCCCGTTTAGCCAACCAATTTTCACACCTGCATCAATCCATGCGTGTGCGTAATTGATGGCCCCAAACGAACGAACAAGATCCCCGTTTTCAAGGAAATACTGAGCATCAGCAGCGTAATCGTCTGCCATTCGCAACATGGTGTTGAGCTGCCCTTCCTCTGGTGAACCCTCTTCCACCAGGGGTGTTGCTTTTTTTCTTGCACGTCGTGTGATGTCCAGATAAGAAGCAACACGTTCAACGGTCAGCGTGGTCAATTCAGGATTCACTCTCCACCCTCCTTTTGCCTCACCAACAGGCGGCGAGCGTCTTCTGTCCGACCGAGCGCCTCGTAGAGTTCAATGGCGAGCGATAATTTCCCAAGGTCTTCGGCTTCCTGAGCCCGCAGAAACATCTGACGACGCTCTTCCCAATTTCTGGCCATGGCTGCCTCCGCAGCCGCTTTGTAGCGGCCTTCCCGTTCAGCGTCGGCGAGGTGGGGTGCCGTCCATCTTCGGACCAAGCCCTCTCGGGTCGCTGTGGCCATCGCATCCGGAGTGCAAAGGACAATCAAATCACCGAGGTTCATGCTTTGGGTCAGCGCCGTCTGTTCGCTCTCTTCGGGTGTTCGCTCGGTCATGGATACAAGATGACCTTCGATACCCAGAACCCACCAACCATCGCCGCTTCGAACGGCGTTCATGGGCTCCATGCTGTCGCTTTCAAGTCGGTTGAGCATGTCCCAACCGAACGGGTGCGGAACACCCTCCCAGAGAGCGCCGTCGCTGCTTTGTAGCAACAACCGTCCTTCTTCCAGGTTCGAACACCAACTCCACGACCGGTCTTCCAGTTTCCGCTTTCGATCGTCGCCCGTCAAACGACCGCACCACAACAGGCCGCTGGGGTCCTGCCAGAGGAGGTGTTCTCTGTCAAGCCAACCAATGAGTCGGCGAACGGGACCGCTGTCAACGCGACGGATGCCCCTACCGTGTTGCGAGAAAAGATGTATTTCGCCTCGCCTGCCGGCCAGTGCCCAACCGCCACCCGGCCGTGAGCAGAGATCGCTGAAGCCACCAGGTGCACTGCGCCCTTCGTTAACCATGCTGCCGTCTGCCGTGTTCATCAGATAGAAACCATGGGCAGCCAGAAGGCCGATGGTTCCATGCGATGCTTTTGCTGCATGCACTTTGAACGGCACCTCCACGTCCCAGCGAACTTTTCCATTGGCCTCTAGCAATTGCAGTTGAAGACCTGAACTCACCAAAATACCCCCTTCTACCGCTGCTATCGTGGCGATTCTGGCATCGGCTTGCCAGGACCACGCAATGTTCCACGTCATACTGCCTCACCTCCAGTGATGGCCCCCCAGGCTATCAGTTGGGCTCTTGCGGCCTGAGTAAGTGAATACTTTCTTTTCTTTCCGACCCTCCTTACCTGAAGAATACCGTTTTTGAGAAGTCGGTTACTGATCTGGGATAAACGGGCCCGTTTGATGCTAAGATGGTCGAGCATGCTTTCGTCCGAAGGGGAGAAATGGCGCAGGTGAGCCACCGAAATGACGTAGCTTTCAGAGGGGTTCAAGGAACTTAGGGCGATTTTGTTCAACGCAAAGGATTCGTTCTTGCCCGGCCGCTCATGATAACGCTCCCGGAAAAAGGCCAACAACCCAGCGTGATGAGAGGGCGAGGGCGCTGGGCTCTGAAGCAACGCCAGCAGCTGGGAGAGTGTGTCTTTGACCGATGCATCGGTGATGGCGCTAAACGGTGTTGTCGGGTCTGGACCGATACCGATTGCGTGGTCCTCTTCGAACGGGGCTGGTGAATCCTCCACAAAGCCGACCTCGTCGTGCAACAACACCGAGGATTCAGCGTCCGGCACGCTTGCCGTTGCGTCGATGGTGTTCACGGGTTCGTTCACCCAATACTGATACTCGTCTGCGTCGTCAACCAGCTCGTGGCGGTTCGTGCTCGTTGGCTCCTTCACGGGGTCGCTCGCCAATTTCGCATCCTTGTTCCGGCGGGCCAGGTTTCCAAACGTGCCTTCTACCGGCGCATAGGAGCTCCCTAAAGTGGCGCTTGCGTCAATGATGGGGGTATCAAACGGCGTCGGCTGGAGCGGTTCATCGTTTTCTTTGGCCTCTTCCAGTTCCCCAAAGTCGAGGTCGAAGCCCATGGCTGGTTCGTCTTGCGGCACAGTGGCTTGCGTTTTTTGTTCTATGTTGTCGCGATGTTGCCAAGGCGTCGAGGCGTCAATCACCTCGCCGGTCAGTGCATGGTCTTCATGCGCTTCTTCACCCAGTTTGGTTGCAACGGGTTCAGCGGCACTGAAACCGGGTTCTTCCGGCGCCCCCATCAAACGACGGAGCGATTCGGGCTCGTCTCGAGGTTGTATCTTCGCCGATGAATCAAGGTAGGGCACGGACGGTTCGTTGGATTGTCGCATGCGGATAACGTCCACGGCATCCCGCAAGATGGTGATAACGGAGGCCGGGTAACCGTCGCACTCCTCGAGAATCTTGGTAGCGTCGGCCATGGAAAATTCGCTGTCCATAACGCCTATCGACGCCAACCGTTGACGAACCAAGCCAACCACGTCCCCAGCGGTAAACGGCGACAAGCGGTAGGTTTCGAAGGCGTCAATCACCGTCGACGGGAGTTGATGCCGTTCTTTGACATCGCAGACCAGCACCAACAGGGCATTCAGCCGTTCAAGCGAAGAGTGTGCATCTCGAAGCGCAACATCGAGGACAGAAAGGTCGCTTGCTGGCATGTCGATGACGATCATCGGCAATTTGTCGTTAAAACTGTACATCTCGTTAACCAAATCGTTGACCAGTTCCATTCTGTCGTGGGGCGGTTCGCCACCAATCATCTGTTGATAGCACATCCTCAGGAGGGCGGTGGCTGGTGATTGTGCTGGCAGGTGGTCGATGGTGGCGTAGGCTCCGGAGTAGACCCTCAGGCAACGAGCAAGGGAGGTTCGGCCCGACCCGAGAGGTCCGACGAGCATGACCCGCCTCGCTGAACGCAGCCTCAGGTAGTTCTGCAAGCGGTTGAACACGTCGTCTCGCCCGATGAGTTTGCCCGACTCACCGGCTTCGAGCGGGCGTATTGAAAACGGGTTCTCCTCAAGTGTGGGCAATCCGTAAGCGTGGGTTTCCCGAACCATGCCCGAACAATTCTTTCCAAGTATATGATGTTTCATACACTCGTGGTGTTCAGGACGACCGTTACGAACCGTTAACCGTGTCACGGGCAGAGGTATTTCGGCATGTTTAACACGAGAATAACGGTAATTTAACGCGTTAATTTTAGCGTTAGACGCGTTAGCAGAGGCGGAGAAAAGGCGCTTTTTAGCGATTGATTGAAAGGAAGTTTCCGCTACCCTTTGCACGGGAGCCCCATGCCGGTCGAGAACAGTCGCATCAAAGGATTGTACAACTTGTCCGTCGAAGAACGCAGGAAACTGGTGGCGAAAGCGGCCGACCTCACAGAAGAGCAGGTCAACGCCCTTGCGGCCCATGGTGAATTGGACGAAACCGCTGCCGACCGCATGATTGAGAACGTGATTGGAACGATGTCGCTGCCCGTGGGCGTGGCCACCAACTTCGTCATTGACGGCAAGCCCTACCTCATTCCGTTTTGCCTGGAAGAGTCAAGCGTGGTCGCTGCGGCCTCAAACATGGCGAAGCGATGCCTTCAACACGGCGGTTTTCAAACCGACAACGACAAGCCGTTGATGATCGGTCAAGTCCAACTCCTCGAAGTGGACGATATCGAGGCAGCAGAATCACGTATTGTTGACTCAACGGACGAATTGGTAGCCTTCTGCAACGATGTCCCATCGCGTATGATTGCGCTGGGTGGAGGATGCAAAAACATCGAGGTTCGGCGACTCAACACAGCCCTAGGGACCATGCTCATCGTCCACTTGATCGTTGATTGTCGAGACGCCATGGGGGCCAACGCCGTCAACACGATGGCCGAGCGCGTGGCCCCAAAGCTCGAAGAATTGAGCGGCGGGAGGGCTCACCTCCGCATCCTTTCCAACCTGGCCGGCCACAGGTTGGCCCGTGTTCGGGCCGTGTTTACACCCGAAGAGATGGCCTCAAGCGACTCGGCGGCAGATGGTGCAGACGTTATTGACGGCATCCTCGAAGCGCATGCGTTCGCCGTGGAAGACCCCTACCGCGCCACCACCCACAACAAAGGCGTGATGAACGCCATCAGCAGCGTCGCTTTGGCGTGCGGACAGGACTGGCGGGCGGTGGAGGCCGGTTGCCACGCATGGACAACCATGGCCGATGGACGCTACACGTCGATGTCGGATTGGAGGAAGGACAGTCAAGGGAACCTTGTGGGTTCCATGGTGCTCCCGATGGCGGTCGGCATTGTTGGTGGTGCTTCCAAAGTCCACCCGGCCGCAAGGGCCAACCTCGCCATTCTCGGTGTTGAAACCGCACAGGAATTGGCGGGCATCATGCTGTGCGCTGGACTCGCTCAAAATCTAGGAGCCTTGCGTGCGCTTTCCACCAAGGGCATCCAGGCAGGGCACATGAAACTGCACGCCAAGAACATGGCCGTCAGCGCTGGTGCCGTGGGCGATGAAATCGAAGCCCTTGCCTCTCGTCTTCAGGCTCACGAAGGGCACCGCACACAAAGCCTCGTTGAGACGTGGCTTGAGGAAATGCGTCAAGGTTGATCGACACCGCCGTCCTCAACAGGCAACGAAGATTGGACGGTACCTTCTGACACCGAGTCTTCCCGCAGGATTTCCTGCCGATCCCCGAGTTCGTCGAGCAGACCGCTGGATTGGACCTGTTCTCGGAACCAAGCCTTCACTTTCTTCCGGTCCGTGTGGGGGCATCCAAAGGCCTCAGAGAACCTTCTTGTTGTGGCAAGTCGCCGGGTGTTACCGTCTTTTCGGCGATCGATCATCCCGTGTTGGGCGAGTTCTCGAACGTAATCGTAAGCCTTCTGACCCAACAACTCAACAAGCCTCGATTGCGGCATAGGCTGATGGTAAGCGATGAGCGCTGCCGCTTTGAGGAGTTTGGGCGGCATGTCCGTTTTTGTTCCCCGAGGGAGGTGCGAGGCGATGGCGGGTTTTACTTCAAGGGCCCAACGGTCACCCACTTCAGCCAATTGAAGGGCGCCGCCTTTGCGACGTTTGAGGGTGGCCTGCAATGAACCAAGGGAGTCCAACATCTCGTCCTCATCGTAACCGAGCACCGTCGACAACTCATCAACGGACATCGATTTCCCCGAACTGAACAAGGTCGCTTCAATGAGGGATTCAAGTGGAAGTTCTGCCATCTTTCTCCCTCACTCTACCAGCCAATCGTGTTCATCCAGCGACCGAGATGCGTCCGGCACTGCTGGTTCCTCGTCGTGAGCAGGGGGTTCTGCTACCCCCTCCTCTTTGGCGGCCTTTGCTGCCAACCTTGCTTGACGTCTGGCTTCTTTCTCTTCAGCAACACGGGCCCTGTGCGCAATGGCCTCCATGCGATGCTGGTAGCCGGTGGTCTGTCCCGTCAAGGCTTCGGCGTCTTCTGCCATCAAGGATTCAACAGACGCCAGGACTTCCGCGAAGTCGTTCACGTTGGGCCACAAATCCTCGATCATGATGTTGGCCACCGCTTCACCTTCTTGCGTGATGCTGGCCATACGTCGATGCGTGAGAAAGAGGCCCGCAATAAACGAGGCGACGAAAGCCTCGCTGTCGGGATCTTCAAACGAAGTCCCGAACGTTGCGAGCAACATCGGCTTGAGTTTTCCAATCACGCTCACCAATGGCACGATGCGAGCCTGCTGCTCTTCGCAGGCCGATTTTAGGGCGTTCCAACAGCGTTCAATGTCCCCTTCAAGGTCCTCGTTGTGCATGCGCCCGCCGACGTTTTCCAGGTATTCACTCAACTCACGCTCATGCTCAAGACGATTGATTTCTCTCTGCTTGAGCGCCTCTGCATCATCTGCCGCATCTTTGAACGCCGAAAGCAGTTCGGCGAGCGTTACGGGCCGCCCTTCATCCCGACGAACACGCTCGTCAAACAGGGTGTTGAGGACATCATCTGCGTTGCCGTCCAGAACCGATTGGGTGAAGAAAAAGGCTTCATCGTCGTAATCGCTTTCCCAGCCGAAGGCAGGACCTTCGTCCCATGTTTCTTCCTCAACAGGTTGGATTTTTTCAAAGAGGTCCGCTGATTGGTGGTGGAGCACTTCCCAGGACAAGCGAATGAGCCTCCCGCAAGCAGGTAAATCGAGGTTTTCACCCTCCTTTACACGCTCAGCGAACACGCTGAGAAAGGCGGACAGGTCCACGTCCCACGGATTGAAGGCCTCCTCCCTAACCAGAGAAAGGACGAGGGCCACGGAACGGTCGAACGGATCGTGCAGGCTTTGGTGTTCCGCCTCTTCGGTTGCCGCAATGCTCGCAATGCGCTTTCCGAATTGCTCGGCGTCTTCTCGGTCCTCCCCTTGGCCGAGGAGTTGCTCGATGACCTCCTGCTGGAGGAACCATCGATCGAGGACGCTCTGCTGTTCTACCATGTTTTCACATCACTCTTCGTCAGCCTCTAGAACCGGTTCAACAGGGGTTGAAACCTCGGCATCTGTGGACGGGTCAATCTCGGCAAGTTTAGCGACGACTTGCGCCCGTTCGTTGATGTCCTCCGTCAATTCCTGCGTACGCTCCACCAAACCACCTAGACTGGCCTCCTCGCCTGCATCATCGTGCATGTGGGTAAGTAACCCTCCGAGACTCCGGGGGACACCGAGCGCTTCGGGCACCGTCGGCATGTCTTGTGCGGCAACCACGGCGTCCATAATGCGGCTCTCGTTCTTGTCAGCATCCTTCTGCGCTTCTTTCAGGGCGGCTTCGCCCAGAGCGATGGCGCGTTCCCTGTCAAAGTCAAGGATTCGTCGGCTGCAACCGTCACCGCCGTGGGTGATGCCGATGTGGTGGTCGGCAAGTTTGAGGGACACTTTACGCAACGTGACCATGATGAATTGAGCTCGCTCGCTTCGCTTGCGGCACATCTTTGCGATGCGTTCGGCGTTGTAAGCATCGAGGTTTTGATCGACCTCGTCAAAGTAGTAAAACGGACTGGGATCGTAATCTTGGATGGCAAAAATCAGCGCCAAGGCCGCCATCGATTGCTCCCCACCTGAGAGTTGTTGTCGGCTCACTTTGGATGATTTACCGCGTGGTTGAGCCCAAAGTTCGAGACCGCCTTTGAACGGCTCGTCTGGATTTTCGAGGAAAAGTTCGCCGCGACCGCCATCGGAGAGTTCATTGTAGGATTTCTTGAAATTCTCGTTGACTTTTTCCAGAACGTTGACCAGCCGTTCTTTTCGTTGGGATTCGAGTTGGTCGGTGACCTCAATCAAGTGTTGGCGTCGGGTCTGGAGCGTTGCAAACTCGTCCTTCATCAAATCCAACCTGGCTTGACATTCGTCGTATTGCTGTATCGCCATCATGTTGACGTTGCCGAAATTCTCCATGCGCCGTTGCAATTTTCGAAGCTCACGCTCAAGTTCCCCGACGTTCTTGAGGTCGTCAGGCAACTGATTGAGCGAAAGGTTCGCATCGATCAACTCTTGCCCCATCAGTTGAACCTCGGCTTCTTTTTCAGAAATCGTCCGCATCAATTCCTCCGCCATTCGACGGTGATTCTGGGCTTTCTCGAGCCGTTCTTCATTTCTCACGCGCAGGGTGGCGCGCTGGTCGGTGAGATCCTGCCGTTCCTGTTCCAACCCCTGGTTCTCCTCAAGGTAAACCGCCTGCTCGTCTTTCTTTTCCTTTAGAGCGATCCTGTCCGTTGCCAGCGTGGCTTCGAGTTCGTCAATGCGTTCAATGCGCTTTTCTTTGTTGTCTTGAAGGTCAGAAAGGCGACGCTCGGTTTCATCAACCCGTCGCTGAAGGAGGGCCTTTTGCCCTGCACCGCTGTTAAGAATCTCCTGCGCTTTTTCCTTCGCCCCGGTAGCGCTCACGCGCAACAAGTCAGCGGCGTGCATGCGCTCCTTCAGGTGCTCGGGACTGGCGGCTTCAAGGGCTTCTTTAGCGGCCTCAAACGCCTGATTGGCATCAGCGAGAACACGGTCTGCCGCATCAAGCGCCCTCAAGGACTCCTGAGCGCTTAGGCGGATCTCGTCAAGCTTGTCGTTCAAACCTGCGACAACCTCGACGGCTTTTTTATGCGCTTGACCTACCTGCTTCTTTTCAGCGTTGACATCCCGCAACGACGTAGCATAGGAATCGTCAACCATGGCGTTGATCTTGTTGCGCAGTTCTTGTTGATTGGACCTCGCTTCACGCAGCGCTTCGTTTACCGTTTGCTCCATCAGTTGATATTTCGCAACCTCCGCAGTGTATTTTTCGACTTCCGTGGCCCCTTGGATCCTTCCTCCGAAGGAGATGTTCATTTTGCGCTTGGAACCGCCAACCATGGCCCCTCCTGATTCGATAACGTCTCCCCGAAGGGTCACAAATCTGGTACCGCCCATGTACTGACGGGCGATGTTGAGGTTTTGAACGATCAAGGTGTTTCGCAGGGCGAACTTAACAGCGACATCGATGCGAGGGTCGTAATCCAACATCTCGTGAGCAAACCCAAGAACGCCTTCTTTTCGGGCGGTCATAACGGTTTTTCCACCGGCTCTTGAGGTGCTCAACCGATTAAGCGGCAGGAAGGTTGCCCGGCCTGCTCGGTTCTCCGCCAGCCACCTGATGGCGTTGGCGGCGTCTTGGTCCGTCTCAACAACCACGGAAGCCATGCCAGCGCCGATGGCCGTGGCCAAAGCCACCTCGTGTTCTGCATCTTTGGGGGCACAAAGCTCAGCGACGGTGCCGATGATGCCGTTCAACTCCTGACTGTCCCGGGCACCCAAAACAGCACTGGCGCCACCAGCAAGGCCCTTCGCTCCTGATTTTTGCTCCATTTCGGCTTTGGCGAGGGTCAGCGCTCGCTCGGCTTCACGAAGACGGACCTCGATTCTCGTTCGGTCCTCGGTCAGCTGTGATTCAGCGCGCTGTGCGTCGTTTAATTGCTTGGCGAGGGCTTCACGATCGTACTCTGGGGCATCTTCCTTGAGTTCTTGCAAGCGAATGTCGAGCTCGCCAAGGGCGAGCCGAATCGCCTCGGCTTCTTGTTGAGCATTGGCCATTTGTTCGCTCACCAAGTCGGCTTCTACCGCCAACTTGTCAACTTCCGATTGTGCATCCCTGCGATGTGTTTCTTGCCGTTCCCGGTGGTGTTCTGCAGCCTCAACGGCTTCGCTCAGTTGTTGATTTTGCTGGCCAGCCGTCGCCAAGGCTTCGCGAATCCGAGCTTCCTCGTCCTGAGCCTCTTGGAGTTGCCCCTGCGCTTCGAGAAGGGCTTCGTTGGCGGTTTCCAAACTCACGACGAACGCCTGAAGTTCTTCACGAGCATCGGCGAGTTGCTGTTCGGTCAACTCGGTTTCTTCCGCTTCTTTCTCTTCGTCTTTTGCGGCCTCAGCAAGCCGATCGTTGTTGAGTTCAATGGCGACCTGAAGGTCACGTATGGCCCGTCCAAGTTCCGATGTCTCGCCTCCAGTCAATCGGTTGATTTCTTCTTGAATCTCTGCGATTTTGTCGTCCAAAACAAGCAGTTCCTTTTCGGTGGCCTTGTGTTCGTCCAACAGACGCACGCTCCCATCAAGGTATTTTTGTCGCTCGTCGACGTGGAAGGCCAACTCGTTTTTCAGCGTCACATAGCGAGATTGGAGCAACATGGCGTTGGTGGTCTGTATGGCGTCGGTCACCTCTTTCGCCTTTTGCGCAACGTGGCGTTCTTTGGCCAAAGTCGAGAGCCGTTCAAGTTGCTCTTTTTCGAGCAGTCCAATGCGGTCGAGGTAGTTCTCAACCATGTCCTTTTGCTTGCCAGCCTTTCGAATTTCATCGTCGTAGGAGGTCACGCCGGCCACGTTGTCGAGCACTTTTCGTCGCTCGTTCGCCGTCATTTTGGCGAGGCTCGTCACGTCACCCTGAAGGACGATGTTGTAACCGTCCGGACGGGCATTGGCGGCGCCGAGCAAGCGATGAAACACCTTCTGTGTACTGTCTTCTCCATTGAGTTTGTAGGTGGTCACCGGGTTGTTCGAGGACGTCAATCGGATGCTCCTGGACATCCGAATCTCTTCTTTGTCAAGGGGCAATCGCCGTCGACCGTTGCTCATCACGGGGTTGGCGAAAACAAGCGTTACGGAACAATTTCTGGCCGGTTTCGAGTTTTTTCCACCGTTGAAAATCAAATCCGTTGAGTTTTGAGCACGTATCACTCGATTTGATTTGGGCCCTAAAACGAATTGAATGGCGTCCCCACAGTTGGATTTTCCTGAGCCGTTTGGCCCGGTTATGGCGGTGAATCCTCGGTCGAGCGGTACGGTAACTTCACCTTTGAACGATTTGAAATTCAGCACTTCAAGTGACTTTAGGTACATCCCTTTTCCCTCGTGTGATGGAACTTTGTTCTCATCACTTTCACCAGACCCGCTCTTTACAGGTTTTAAACAATCCGAAGAAACAAGCCTCAGTGCCTCGGTTTTCGTAGGGGAAAAGGAAATGCCGAGAGGTCTCAAAACACGCCTGCATTGTTGCACTTTTTGCAACCACCGCCCTGGCAGTACGGGCAGGTCGCCATCACGAGCAATTTGCTACGTCTGCGGGACATGGTGAGGTCCTTGTCGGCCCGCAAAAATCGGGACCGTTCGACCCGATCGAGAGCGTTATCGTTGTGCTTGGATTTGTCAAAGAACGAAGAGCGAAAATCGCCGGCTTTTTGCCGTCGCCGTTCAAGTTTATCTCGGGTTTGCTCTACCGCTTCCGCCTCCCAATATTTTGGCCCGCGCATCATGATGACGCCGAACACGGCAAACATGATCTGTACCACCCACGGCTGGACCGGAAAAGGAAACAAGGTTGCCAAACCTTCCGAGCTCGCCGAGGAAGGGAGCAACGAAAACCTGTCAAGAAGAGCCAACGAACACAGCGTCGCCCCCATGATGAAGCCAATTTTTCGCAAGCGGCGTGCCCAGCCCTTGTTTTGGGGCAACTCAAATCCGTAAACAAACAAAAACAGGCCTTCCATCAGCATCAGCACATCAGCACCGGACCATTGCCCAACTTCACCCAAGCAATACGATGTCCCGCTCGCCCGCAATTCCTCCTCGACAAGGTCGAAAGAACAACTCGGTTCGAACATCAGCAATGCGTCAAGTTTGTAACCTTCTGCACCGTCAATGACCAAAGGAGCCACGCTACCGAATTGAACGTTGAAGAACACGAAGAGCATCAGGGCCCCGCCGAAGAGGGTCAAGATTTTCCTCAGCGATAATCCAAGCATTCTATGGTCCCCAAGTGGCCTAACGGACGCTGATTGATAGGCATTGCGAGCCGATGAATTCTGCTCAACCTCCATCATGGTCAAGAAGGGGGAGGACGAGGGCAAGTTGAGGCAGGGATGAACAATGGCACATGTCGTCATCATCGGCAGCGGCATTGCGGGCTTGTTCACGGCGTGCAAACTCGCCGATGCCGGGCACGAGGTCACCGTCGTGACCAAGCAACGGCCCAAGGACTCCTCAACCAACTGGGCACAGGGCGGTATCGCAGCAATTCTGGACAAAACAAACGAAGACGGCATGGAATCTCATGTCCAAGATACCCTGAAATCTGGCGATGGTGCATGCGATGAGGACGTGGTCCGTTCAATCATTTCCGAAGCCGGCGAGCGCATCGTTGACCTCATCAACATCGGTGTTGAGTTTGAAAAACACAAAGACGGCACGTATGCTCTGATCAGAGAAGGGGGGCATTCCACGGAACGCATCTTGCACGCCAAGGACGCCACGGGCAGAGAGATCGAGCGAGCCTTGACGTCCTACGCCGACAGCCACGCCAACATTGCCATGAAACCCAACACGCTTGCCATCGATTTGATTCAGCGGCGTCATGGTCAACCGTCGCAAGGGGTAGCGGGGGTTTGGTGCCTGGACCAGGACACACAAGAGGTGTTGACGTTGGAAGCCGACGCCGTGATTTTGGCGACGGGCGGTGTTGGGCAACTTTGGAAGGAAACGACCAACCCAAGCGTGGCTACCGGCGACGGTTTGGCCATGGCCTATAGAACAGGCGCCTGCATCAAAAATATGGCGTTCATTCAGTTCCACCCAACCGCCCTTTTCTCACCTGCGGAGCGCCCGTTCTTGATCTCTGAGGCGGTGCGGGGCGTCGGTGCCGTTTTGTTGGACGACCTTGGTTTGGAGGCGTGGAAAGCGGCCTGTGAAGATGCCAAATCTGCCGATAAAGAACCTCCCTCGCCAAACCCTTACTCCTTCACGTTGCGGTACACACCGGATGGCTCGTTGGCCACCAGAGACATCGTGGCTCGTGCCATTGACCAGCAGATGAAAAAACACGGAACGTCGTGCGTTTACCTCATCACTTCGCATCTCGACCTCCCGTTCAGCAAGAAATTCCCAAACATCTCTCGTAGGCTTGAGCAAGAAGGTTTGGTTCTTGGAAAAGACCCGATACCGGTGGTCCCTGCCGCCCACTACATGGTGGGCGGTGTCCGTGTTGACAACATCGGTCGTGCCTTCCTCCGCGACACCGAAAGCCCTGTGCCTCATCTCTATGCCATAGGCGAAGTGGCTTGTACGGGCATGCACGGCGCCAACCGTTTGGCGTCAAACAGCCTTCTTGAGGCGGTTGTTTTCGCCGAGCGTGTGGCTCAACACCTCATTCTCAACCCGCCAAATACCTACGAAGGAAACCATCCCGCATGGCGCTCGGAAGGGCTGGATGCACTGCGAGAGCACGGGCCTGTCATCAACGACAGGACAAGTTTGGTGAGGACCATGTCCGAGGAAGTGGGCATCGTTCGCTCAAATCAACGACTCAAACGAGCCAAACGACGGGTCGATCTGTTGCAGTCCGATGTTGAAATGATGTGGAAGACGTCCGTGCCAACAAGAGAAATCGTTGAGTTGCGAAACCTGTGCCTTATCGGGCAACTGGTCGTTGAGAACGCCCTCAGCCAGTCGGAGAACAGAGGTTTGCACTACAACGTGGACCTCATCACGGATGGCAAGCGCGAACCAGAGCCGTCAGCATCTGGTTGACCGGTACGGCGATGCCTGACGACTCGGCCATCTCCACAATCACCTGATTGAGAGCACCAATTTCGGTTGTCCTACCGGCCTTCACGTCCTGAAGCATGCTGCACGTGTTCTCACCGGTCTTTTCCAAAACCGTGCGCAACCGGGTTTCAAACGTGAATTCATCGGAGAGCGAAAGCCCTCTCATCTTGGCCACAAGAACCGCTTCTCTGTACACCATCATTGAAGCGTTGAAAAGTTCGCTGGCGAGGAGTTCACCGTTTTTCAGACCGGCTAACGCCGCGATTGGGTTGATGGCGAGGTTGAGCAGGACCTTTTCCCAAACCAACTCAGAAGCGTTTTCGTGGAGCTTCGGATTCAAGTTGGCCTCCTCGAAAAGGACCACCAAACCCTCCATCCTGGCCGGTGAAGGACCAAGCGGCGGTGAGGCCATCCCAATCTCACCTTGACCGGCCCAGACCACGCCACCGTCTTCTTGAGAATACGCCCCGTGAGTCGTGATCATGGCCACCACGCGCTCAGGGCCATGAATCCGGCACAATGTTTCTACATGGCCCAGTCCGTTTGAGAGGGCCATGACCAAACCATCTGGTTTCAGGAAGGCTGCCGCTTTCTTTGCAAGGTCGGCGACGTCATACGATTTGCAAGCCAAAAGCACGATGTCGGAGCCGTGGGTCAAACGGTCCTCAGCAGGCATTTCTTCGCAAGAGAACATGAATCGGGTTGGTTCGACCCGGATGCTCTTTTCACCTCGAATCCTGAGTCCTTCAAGCATTCGTGCGGCGCCGCTTTCACCGCGAACATGAAGATGAACCTCGGCATCGGTTGAAGCCAGAGAAGCAGCGACCACGCTGCCCATCGACCCCACGCCGAGAATTGAAATTCGCATGCTTTCACCTCATTGGTAGCTCGCCAAGTGAAGCACAACCGAGCCGGATTCAAACGAAATGTACATTGTCGCCAAGGGAGCGTTTGGTGGCGTCAACTCAAACACTGTATCGCCCGGAGCGAGGGGGCCGCCATCCCAATTGTGCGCCCAATCGTCGCCGAAACTTCCCCCGCGCTCAAGTCGGATTGGGACGCTGACGTTGCTCGGATTGTGAATCGTAAACGAGGTCATGTTGGTGTTGAGGGAAGTCCCGTTCGTGGCGATGGCCCACGGTGTTGTCCAGAAACGCGAGGTGGTGTTCATCCAGGTGGTCAGCAGTTCTGGTCCCTCGACAGAAGTGAAGACCGTCGATGGATAGGGGTTGTATGTCCCGTCGCAACGCGACAGATTTTT
>CEWJ01129043.1_pt1 | contig 14800 bp, 12 predicted proteins | sample 350291 | NCBI WGS metagenome assembly CEWJ01 (sample SAMEA2622923, study PRJEB7988) | marine metagenome | isolation source: saline water (ENVO:00002010), including | reverse complement strand
AAAAAAACACACGGATCATTCCGTGTGTTTTTTAATTCTTTTGTGAAACCTATTTCTTGCCGAGATCGCGAATACGGATGTTTCGATACCAAACGGCATCTCCATGATCCTGAAGCAAAATGTGCCCGGCCAGGCGCTGCCCGAACACTTTGAGGTTTTTGAATTTACTCTTGGCAATGGAAGCCTTGAGTTCGTCGCTCCCCAGCTTATAGGTCAGCACGATCTTGCCATTCAAAAAGTGCTTCACGGTGTTGCCTTTCACGAGAATACGGGATGAATTGAAATCACCCACCGGTTTGAGCGGCTTATCCTTTGCGGGGTCGAGCACGTCATAAAATGCTGCGGTCTGGCGATTGGCACCCTTGGCCCCATCCGGATGATTTTCGTCGTCCAACACCTGATACTCATGACCGAGCGATCCGCGCTCGCGGATGATGAAATACTTCACCCCACTGTTCGCGCCCTTGGCCACCTTCCATTCGAAACGAAAATCGAACTGCTCGTACTTGCCGCGGGTGATGATGTCGCCGCCACCGCCCTTGGCCACGTGCTTCAGGCAGCCGTCGTCGATCACCCAGCCTTTTTCCGGAAACTTACCGGACTTGGCATTCATCCATTGGTCCGTCGATGTGCCGTCAAAAAGCGACACAAAGTTTTTCTCTTTTCCGGCTCCGCGCTTTTTCTTTTCAGCCAGGGCCGGGGTGCTCAAGGCAGCCGTCAAGGCGACCGTTGCAAGTAAGGATACGATTCGATTCATATTGAAAAATTGATCAGCGGCAACAGCTTGGCCAAGCGGATTAAATCGGTCAAGCCAAGGGCAATCGGGCCATGCTCAAAACATCAACCTACTTGAGCGTTCCCCAAGTTGAGCGCTCCACTTGACCCAGAAACTGAGGCGTTGGCCAAGCGCTTCCAGCTTGGCCAAGGGCAGCGTGCCCGCGCGGTCTTCCCCCTGACCGTCCAATGCTTCCCATTCTGGACAAAGCGCGAGCAACTCGGCATCCACCCGCGCCAACTCCTTTTGCAACCGACTGTGCAGAGCTGAGACTTCATCGTTAAACGCCAGTCCCTCCACCATCAACGTCGCCTGCATCATCGGGGAATCCTGCTTTTCCTTTTTGACAAGGAACGCGTCCACTTTCCGGCATGTATCCCCTATCTCCATAAACCAGTCTGTCATTTCAGCCGGGATCGACTGGACGTTGTCAGGTGCCTTGCCCCGCTCCAACTCGATCAGGTGGCGAACCCGGCACTTGGCATCATCCAGACATTGATAGGCTTCATTAATCTCGGCGAAGTCATCCTGCTTCTCCACTTTGATAGCCGCGTCGGCGTTATGAGACTGGTCGGGATGGGCATCGGCCGACAGGTCGTGAAACCGCTGCCTGAGTTGCTCACCGTCCAGCCACGGCCTGCGGGGTAAATTCAGCCGCGCAAAATGATCCACCATGACTTGATGCCCCCTCGGTCAGGCGCTGAAACTCTCACCGCAGGAGCATGTGCTCGCTGCGTTGGGGTTGTTCACCTTGAAGCCACCATCCTCCAGCTTGTCGGCGTAATCCAACTGACTTCCGGTCACGTACAGTGCCGTCTTGGGATCCACCACCACCCGGATGCCTCCACTCTCAACGAGGATATCCCGATGAGCCGGTGCATCCTGCAGGTCGAGTTTGTACTGCAACCCGGAACATCCGCCACCGATCACGGCCACACGCAACACCCCCTCCGGTCGGCCCTGCCGTTGCAGCAGAGTCGACACCTTGGTGCTAGCGCTCTCACTGACCTTGAGCAACCGCTCGTCACCGACGCGAACCTTGACCTCTTCTGGGGAGTCCTTCTTGGCGATGCCGGAAATCATCGCGACCAACCTACCGACCGGCAAAAAAACGGTCAAGGCGAGCCAAGCGCTTGGCCAAGCATTACGCCTTGGCCAATTCGTCCTCGGCAGTGATGAACGATTCGAAGTGAGCGAGGTGATTCGGTGGGATCAACGCCTTGAACACCGCCTCAGCCCCATCGTAGTTGCGCTCCATCACCTGCCCCACCTCGTGCAACCGGGCGATGACGTTGGATTTCGAATGAGGAATCGACAACTCCACCATCTGTCGCACCGGCCTTAGCTGCTTGCCAAGTTCCGCCATGAACGCGTCAAACCCCTCCCTCGTTTTGGCCGACACGACGATGGAATTCTCGTACTCCGACGTATAGCGCTTGGCCAAGCCGGGGGCCGTAACACGATCGATCTTGTTGAAGACCATCAGCATCGGCTTATCGGCCACGCCCAGTTCGCCCAGCACCTGGTTCACAGCAACGATTTGTTCCTCCGCATGCGGCGAACTGATGTCCACCACGTGCAGCAACAGATCCGCCTCGACAACCTCCTCCAGCGTGGCCTTGAACGCATCGACCAAATCATGCGGCAGCTTGCGAATGAAACCCACCGTGTCAGAAAGCAGCACGTTTTGATTGGTCGGCAAGCGCAGTCGGCGCGTGGTCGGATCCAGCGTGGCGAACAGCTTGTCCTCCGACAGGATCGCCGCCCCGGTGATGGCATTGAACAACGTCGACTTGCCGGCGTTGGTGTAGCCAACCAACGATCCCAGCGGCCACTGGTTGCGTTTGCGCCCCGAACGCTGCACATCACGCTGGCGCATGACCAACTCGAGGTCGCGTTGAATTTTGTCGATCCGCTCGCGGACTTTCCGGCGGTCCACCTCCAACTGGCTTTCACCCTCGCCGCCGCGCATCCCGATGCCGCCTTTTTGCCGTGAAAGGTGAGTCCAAAACCGGGTTAACCTCGGCAACAGATGGTTCAACTGCGCCAGTTCCACCTGCATTTTGCCCTCACGAGTCCGGGCGCGTTGGGAAAAAATATCGAGAATCAATGCGGTGCGATCGAGAATCTTGCACTCAAACACCTTCTCAAGGTTACGCCCCTGCGCCGGGCTGAGTTCCTCGTCGAACACCACGGTATCGACCTTGGATTCCTTGCACTCTTCAGCAAACTCCTTCGCCTTGCCCGGCCCGATGAACGTCGCCGCGTTGAATTTATCCAACCGCTGCGTGCCTCGCCCCACGACCTGCCCCCCGGCCGTCGTGACCAATTCCGTCAACTCATCGAGCGATTCATCAATGCACCAGGCGTCCTCCGCCTTGAGCTGCACCCCAACGAGAAACACCCGCTCGGTCTCGCGATTGATAGTGTCGACTAGTCCCTTCACCTTATTTGGAAGCGAGCTTCACCATGCGAATGACATCCCCGGATTTCAACTTCGCACGCCCGAGCTTGGCCAACTGGCCGGCACCAACCCGGATGATTCCCGACGGGCGCACTACTTCAAACGCCTTGAATCTCGGATCGATCTTGGCCGCCTCGATGGCTCCCTTGAGATTGAGTCCGTCCAAAAACGGGATCGACGAAACCAATCCCGTGGCAGTATTCACGAACGTCACCTCGCCGGTCTTGGCCAGTTCAAGCAACGCCTTGCCGCTCGATTTACCAGCGGAAAACGCCACCTTGCCTCCCGCCTTCACCGTGGCAACGGCTAGCTTGCCAGCAGCCCTGCCGGTCGTCTTCGCGGCACTGGTCGCAAACCTCGATACGCCGCTGGCCGTTTTTCGAGCGGCGGTTTCACATCCGATTGCGAAGATGGAAAAAGCTGCCAATACGGCAGCTTGTCCCAGACTGATTCCCTGTCGAGTGGCGATCACTTACGCAACCGTCTCGCGCTCCATCGTCCCCTTAAAGTTGCAGGGATCCTCTTCGACTCCAAAGTTTTCACTGAACAATTCCTCGACCCGCTGCAGTTCATCCCCCGATAGGTACGGCTTGTCCTCGGTGAACTCGATGAGTTGCTCCTCGTTGTAAATGTTCGGCAACGTTGAGGCGACCGTTTTTTCCGCGAGCAGCCAAAGCAGAGCCGCCTGGCCAAGCGTACGACCGGACTCCGGTGAGGTCAGGAACTCGAGCGTCTTGATTTTCTTTAATCCATTGACCAGCCAAGAGCGCGGCCGATGCGAACGATGATCCTCCGGCGGGAAAACCGTGTCCTCGGTGTACTTGCCCTCGAGCATACCGGAGCTGTGAGTCACCCGAATCAGAAAACTGGTGTCGAGCTCCGGTTCCTCGGTCATACGGCCATGACGAAAATCCGCGAGATCGTCGGTGGTGGAATTGTCCTTACCTGATTTTGCGTAAGTGGAGGCGTTGATCTGGTTGCCCGGAAACTGCTCCAGCATGTTGTAAATATGTTGAATGATCCTTGGGTTGCGGCGTTGCACACAATCCACACCCTCGTACATCCAGCCGATCGCCGGGCCAAGCGCAATCCCGGAGCATACCAGTTTGCCCTCCTGTTCAAGTTCCTCAAGTGCCTCCCAAACTTCGTCTGTATCGACCTGCGCCGCGCGCACATTGTGCAGTTGCATGATGTCGATGCGATCCGTCTTGAGCCGCTCCAGACATTTTTCCGTGGCGAACTTGATGTACTCTTTCGAAAAATCCTGTGCGATCTCGCGCTGCCCCTGTCGATCACCATCGTGGTTATAAAAATCATAGCCAACCTTGGTGGCGATCACAACATCGTCTCGCTTGTCACCCAGTGCCTTGGCGAGCAGTTCCTCGCTCCGCCCGTTGCCGTAGGTGTCAGCCGCATCGTATAGGTTTATCCCGCGATCGAACCCTTTTCGAATCAGGCCAACCGCATCCTCGTCGGTGAACTTGCCCCACCAACCGGTCGAAACCGTCCAAAGGCCAAACCCAACCTCGGACACCTCCAAATCTGTCTTTCGAATTTTCCGAAATCTCACGGCGGACAAAGTAGCACGAACCGGCGACGCGTCAAAAGTCGGATTTATTTCGGCGGCCCAGCCTGCAGCAGCGCCAAAAGGTCGAGAATTTCCTCCCGGGTAAACGAGTTCACCAGACCCGGGGGCATCGGGGAAAACTGTGAATCTTTCCGCGTGGCGACTACGTTCAACTTCACTTCCCGTACTTGCGAAGGCTGGTACGCATTCGGCGCGATCAGCAGTGATTTCTCGCGTTCGCCAACCAGCCGCCCCTCGATCAGTTCACCCTGCTTTGTCGTCAGCGACACGTTACGGTACTTGTCAGCGATGACTTTTGACGGCTCGAGAATCGATTCCAGAATCGCCCGAGCATCAAACCGGGCCCCGATTGCCGTGAGATCCGGTCCAATCGCGAGGCCTTCGCCGTCGAAAACATGACACGCCGTACAGGCGGCCTGCTTGAGTACGCGGCGCCCGTTTTCGAGATCGCGCTTGGCCAAGCGCTTGGCCAAGTCGGCAAAACCACCCATCTCCCAGCGCCTGTGCTCCGGCCGCTTGGCCAAGGGCTTAGCCGCTTCCGGCTTAGGCTTGGCTTTAAACAATTTAGCGAAATCCTCCCTCTCCCCCGGCGACACCTTGGCCAGGGCATCGGCGACGATGTGTTTCATGAAACCCTGAAAATGCCGGTCGCTCTGCTCGCCGGTCATCTTTTTCAGCCAGGCAAAATAGGCACGTCGATGTTCCGGCGACCATCCGTCCTCAATGAGGCGCATGTGAAACAAATAAGACAATCGTTCCTCCTGCGACTTGGCATCCACCACGTAATTCAACAACTGGGGAATCATCCCCTTGGCATTCAAAAAAATCATCAGCCGCGAAACCTCCATCCGAGTTTCCGGAAAATCACCCGACGCCTTGGCGATCTTAGTGATGGTCGATTTCCGATCGTAGGCGGTGTCGGCGTCCATCCGGATGAATGCCAATTGGTAGGTTCTCAGGGCAACCAGTTGCCACTCCAATGCCAAACCCTCCCACGGCAAATCGTTGAGACGCGCGACAACCTGAGGATGCACCTTGGCATCAGCCACGCGGGCCAGCGCCATCAACGCAGTCAGCGCCCGTTTGGGATCAGACTCCGTGAGCGCCGGCAGAGTCCAACGCTTAGGCGTTTGGTTTTCCAGCGCTACCCTCGCGGCATGGCGAATCCAAAAATCATCATGACTCAGGTTTTCCCAAGCCAAGCCAAGTCCCTCAACGGACCGATCGCTATGAAAGCTTTCCAAACGGCGGCGCAGATCTCTCGCCTGCTTCGCGGCTCCCAACTGCGCTTGGCCAAGTGCAGGATTATCGCTTGCCTCCTTCGGATTCCCGGTGAAGCGAATTCGGTACAGGCCAGACTGTGTGCGCCGACCACCGGTCGTGAAGTAAAGCGCTCCGTCTGGGCCAAAATCCGCGCCGGTTACATTGAGTGGCCGGCCGGTTACGAACTCTTCAAACCGACCGCGATAACTCGCCCCGTCCGGAGTCAAGTGAACAGCAAAGATTTTCCCGTACGCCCAGTCGAGGATGAACAGCGCATTTCGGTAGGGTTCCGGGAAATGACTGTTCGTCCCGAAAGCAATGGCGGTTGGCGAGCCCAACCCGATATCAAGATTGCTCGGCAGGCTGTCCGGAAAATAGCCCGGCCACTTGTCGGTGCCCTGCCGCCAGCCGTAGTCGCCACCGGAGACAACATGGTTAACCCGGGTCGGCCGATACCACGGCGTACCCTCGTCCCACTCCATGTCCGCATCAAAAACGAACAACTCTCCGTCCGGGTTGAATGCCAGCCCATAGGGATTCCGGAAGCCACCAGCAATCATCTCCCACCGGTTGCCGTGGCGGTCGGTGCGGACGATGTGCCCGGCCGGTGCTTTGACCCCCTTGTTAAACAGGACGCGATTCCAGTCGCAGGGCAGCAGTTGATCCTGTGCATAATTGCGGTAGGTCGATTGAGGGCCCCGGGAAAAATCCTTGGGTAGGAGCACATCGTTCCCGTGCGCAAGATAGATGAAACCGTCGGGGCCAAGCGCGATCGAGTTGCGTCCATGACCGACTGTGCCACCGGTTTTTTTGAGGAGTGTCACCTCATCGAACTGATCATCCCCGGTCGTATCTCGGAGCCGATAAAAGCCCTTCGAATTGTTGGCGTTCGCGTAGAGGCTGTCGTACGCCCAAAGCAATCCGCGGCACTCGTTTAATTCGGTGTTCACGACCTCCACCGCCGGACGCCCGAAACGACTTTTCGGCAATGTCATGCGAAGGATTCCCGGGCCTTCCCGACCGATCAATAGCCGTCCCTTGTCGTCGAACTCAACGCTCACCCACGACCCCTCCTCCTTGGTGGCCGTCCGGAGCAGGTCCACCTCAAAGCCAACGGGAGCCGTCACGTGACGGGCTGCCGTGGCTCGACGCGTCTCGAGTGCCTCCTTCCATTGGTCGTAGTCAACACCATCGGGCCGCGACCGGCAACCGGCCAGCACGATTAGCAAAACCGAAAGCAGTGGAATGAAAAAATTCTTCATTCAAGCGGCATCCCCGACGCGAGGAGAACGGTCTCCTGCACGGCCAAGTCATGGTCGTATGACCATTCGAATTCCTTTTCACCGCGAATCACCTTGGCCAAGTCTGCAAATTCCCCGTCGTAACGCCCACCACGCCTTGGCGGCAACTTCACTGTTTGCGTGCCTCGCTTGTAGCCATCCCTGGCACCGGCGAGACTCAGCTCGAGTTGATTCCCCGGTTCCATCGGGCGGATTTCGATCACACCCCTATCCCCCGCAATTTGGAACCGGCGCCGGGAAAAACCGAACACATCCCGATGGTTGCAACGCACCGCCGCAGTCGCCTTTTCGTACTCGAGAACAGCCAACTGGTTGTCGCGAATTCCGTCGCCCTGCGAGTCGCGCTGAAATCCGCGCACCGCATTGGGCCTACCCATCACGTGCACGACCGAGTCGATCAGGTGACAGGCCAACTCGAACATCCCGCCGCCTTCATAGCGGGCCAACTCCCCCCGCAACGACGCGGAGGCCATCTTTCCCATCATCGCGTCGATCTCCATGATTTCCCCGAGCCAGCCTCCCCTTGCAGCGTTGTACATGAATTGAAACGCCGGGTTGTAGCGTAGCATGTAGCCCATCTGTATCACCCGCTTTTTGCGTCTGGCCAAGTCGACCAACTCCCGAAAACCGGACAGGTTCAACCCTCCCGGTTTGTCGTGGTGAATGTGCATCCCGGCTGCGACTGCCCGCTTGGCCGTGGACACCAAGTGCGGCAGTTCCGTCTCGACCGCCACCGCCTCCAACCCCGGCGAGGACAGCAGTTCCTCCTCCGTCATCCGCTTTACCCCGCGATAAAAACCGCTGTTCGGCACCGCCTTGGCTGCAGCCTCCTTCGGCTGTGCGATTCCGACCAACTCAAAGTCGTCCGAAAGGGTTCGAATGGCAGCCAATTTACCGGAAGCGTGCGAATGACCCGTCCCAATCTGACCAATACGGATCTTCCGTTGTGTTCCGCGCACGACAAACGGAACGGCCAGGGCACCCACCGCCGAGGTTCGAATGAAGGTTCTGCGTTGCATGGGCGAATTGGATCGTTTTTCGCACATGAGTTGCAAGTTTTCAGTTTCCTGATTTCAGTTTTTTTGCGTGCCGCTTGGCCAAGCGGAGACGACACCCAAGTACTGCCAATACTGTTAATCCATGTGAATTCAACTTGAAACTAGGCCAAGCGTACCGCAAAACCCTTACCGCTTTTGCCTGTGCCAGGCGCCTGGCCAAGCGTTGATTCATGTCGAACCTCGCTCATCTGACCGAAAACGATCCGATTTTTAAGGCTAAAAAACGATCCGCCGTCGAGATCATCCGCCGTGTGAGCGCCTATCTTTGGCCGTACAAGGGGCTGGCTCTGGCCACGATCGCGTGCGCAGTACTATCCCTGCTTTGCGCCTTTGCATTTCCCCGGTTGACCCAGTACATCATCGACGACGTCATCGGGCTGGGCAATACCAGCCAACTCGACACCGCCATCCTGCTTCTGGTCGGCGCATTTTTCCTGCGCGATTTTTTCAACAGCATCCGAATTCAGGTCAACAATCACTTCGAGCAAAACGTGGTGTTCGACATGCGCCGCGAAGTGTACGCCCAACTGCAACGCCTGCCGGTGCGCTACTACGACAAACGCGCCTCCGGCGATCTCATGACCCGCGTCATAGAGGACGTGAACGCCGTCGAGAGACTTTTGATAGACGGGACCGAGCAGGGCACTGTCGCGATCGTTAGCATCTTCGGCGTGCTGGCCATCCTGTTTGCCACCAACCCAATGCTGGCCGGCGTCGCGATGATCCCGATCCCGTTGCTCGCCATTGGCGCAATGTGGTACACGCTGACCGCCCACAAGCGTTATCGGAAACAGCGGCAGGCCTCTAGCGCCATGAATGCCCTTTTGATGGACAACCTGCAGGGCGTGCGCGAAATCAAGGCCTTCGGCCGCGAGAAGCACGAGGACGGCCGCTTCACTGACCGAGCCGAGGCGATGCGCCAGAGCACACTCACGATCATGCGTGCCTGGGCTTTCTACAATCCGTCCATGAGCTTTATTGCTGCCACCGGCACCGGCCTCGTCCTGTGGATCGGCGGCGGGCAAGTTATGGACGACCAGATGTCCGTCGGCGAACTGGTGGCGTTCCTGTTTTATCTCGCCCTGTTTTACGAACCCATTAGCAAGTTGCACGGGCTGAACCAAATGCTGCAATCCGCCCGGGCCGGCGGGGAGCGTGTCTTCGATATTCTCGACTCCACCGAGGAACGCAAAACCGCCGGTGCCAACCAAGCACTGCCCGAGCCGGTGCGCGGCGAAGTCGAGTACCGCGGCGTTCAATTCAACTACACCGACGACAAGCCGGCGTTGAACGACATCACCCTCATTGCCAAACCGGGCCAGATGACTGCGCTTGTAGGGCCTACAGGCGCCGGTAAATCAACCCTCGTCAATCTCCTGCCGGCATTCTACGAAACCGACGATGGGGAAATTACCATCGACGGCCAAAGCATCGCCGACACCTCACTTCAGTCGCTGCGGCATAACATCTCCGTCGTCAGTCAGGAGCCATTTCTGTTCAACGGCACCGTCCGCGAAAACATCGCTTACGGAAATCTTGACGCCTGTGATGAAGAGGTTTTTGAGGCCTCCCGGGCGGCAAATTGCCATGACTTCATTTGCGAACTAACCAACGGCTTCGACAGCAAGGTCGGCGAACGAGGGGTGCGCCTCAGCGTCGGCGAAAAACAGCGAATCAGCATCGCCCGCGCGCTCCTAAAGGACTCGCCCATCCTCATTCTCGACGAGGCCACCGCCAGTGTCGACACCGCCACCGAGCAACTGATCCAGCAGGCACTCGAGCGGCTCATGAGAGGTCGAACCAGTTTTGTCATCGCACACCGCCTCAGCACCATCCGTAATGCCGACCAGATTTTGGTACTGAAAAACGGGAGCATCATCGAGCGCGGCACTCACGACGAACTCATCGCGCAGGAGGGTCTCTACGCCCGTCTAGCCAACATCCAAAACACCACTTTCCTCGAGAAGAGATTCGAAAAATTCGAACCGATCTCCTGACCCAACGTCATGCCCATTATCCTCATCGCGAGCCGTAACGACCACAAATCCGAAGAGATCGGCGCGATTCTCGGAGATGGTTTCGCCATCCTATCGCTGGACGCTTTTCCCGATGCCCCGCCGGTCATTGAAAACGGCGACAGCTTCGCCGCTAACGCCACGAAAAAGTCGCGCGAAATCGCCGCTTGGCTAAAAAAACAAGCGCTTGGCCAAGCGCTCCCGGACTTCGTCCTGGCCGACGACTCCGGACTCGAAGTCGATGCGCTTGGCGGCGCGCCCGGCATTCATTCTGCCCGATACGCCTCCGGCGAAAAACAAGGCAACGCCACTGACGCCGACAACAATGCCAAGCTGCTGCGCGAGATGGCTGACGTTCCCGAAGCGGACCGGGACGCGCAGTTTCGTTGTGTCCTCGCAATGACTCCGCTTGGCCAAGCGGTACGCACTGAACTATTCGAGGGAATTTGCCGCGGGCGAATCAGCCAAACGGAAGCAGGCGGCGGCGGGTTCGGATACGATCCGCTATTTATCCCGGACGGCTTCACCCAAAGTTTCGCCGAGCTTGGTTCCGCCACCAAAAACACCCTCAGCCACCGGGCCAAGGCCCTGACCAAGTTGGCCGCGTTCTTTTGAACTGACACGGATTTCACGGATATTCACGGATCAAGTTAACACTGAATATCTGCGTTCATCTGCGGCCCACCCAAAACCCAAAATAGCAACCTTGACTTAGCCCGACTGCGCCCCAGTATGGCGGGGAATGCACATACAGATTATAAACTTCAACCTCAACGGCCTCTCTCATGAGGGCTACTCAGACGCCTGCGATGAAATTGCACAGACTTTTGCAGATCTGCCCGGCTTGATTTCAAAACACTGGCTCGCAAATGAGGACACGAACACCTACGGCGGTGTCTATTTTTGGGAGTCCAAGGAGGCGATGCAGAGCTATCTAGAATCGGAGGTATTCTCCCAGATCGCCAACAACCCCTCCTTTGCTAATGCGACCTCCAAGGATTTCGCCATTCTGGAAGGCCCAACGAAGACGACCCGTGGGGCCACCTGAGAAACAAAAAACGCACAGGCGATCACCCGTGCGTTTTAAAAATCCGTTAACGGAAGCTCAGTCGAGTTCCTTAATTTTGATTTTACGCCAGCGCACCTCGTAGGGGCCCTGTCCGCGACCGATGCTGTGGACCTGCAGCCCGATAAATCCCTTCGGGTGACTCTTTAGCTTGGCCTCATCGTTCAGGTCGGAGATCAATTCGTCGTTGATCCAGACCTTGATGTTTGCCCCCTTAGCCAATACGCGGTAGCGGTTCCACTCGCCATCCTTAAAATGCTTGTGCGGTTTGCGCTTGTCTGCCGGGGTCATCCACCCGCCGGCCGCTTCGCCATAAAGATAACCGGCCTCGGCTCCGTTTTTGCCGCTGGCCTCGATCTCCACCTGTGGGCCGTTTACGCGCCCCTTCGGGCCGCCCTTGGTTTGCGAGCGAATCTGCACGCCGGAGTTGAGCCGGTCATCCACTTTGACCTCAAACACGAGGTCGAAATTGGCGTATTCCTTGTCCGTGCAAAGGAATGAGTTCGGGCTGCCTTCGTTGGTCTTGCCGACAACCGCCTTCTTTTCGACACGATAGGTCGCCGTGCCGTTGCGCTGAGTCCAGCCTTCGAGCGTCTTGCCGTCAAAGATGGCCTTGTATTTTTTGTCCGCGGCAACGAGTGACGTGCTAAAGACAGCGGTAAGTATGATCGAAAAAGTGAGCTTGTTCACGGGGCAACTCTCCAACACCAGCCAAGCCGGCGTCAACGTATAAAGTCTGGTAAAGGAAAACGTCAGCTCCAAATGAGGAGGATGACGATCAACGGCACCGGCCAAAGGATCAGCATCAGGGTCGAAGCTGCCGTCGAAAACCACGGCCTTTTTTGTTCCGGCTCAGCGAAAAGAAAAAACGGTTTTTTTGTTGGTTCGGACATTTCTTAAAACTCAAATAATGGGAAAAATGGTCGGTATGGCGAGATTCGAACTCGCGACCTCTGCATCGAACTCGCGACCTCTGCACCCACAGGAGAGCCAGAGGTGAACGACCGCGTTTTTGATGCCTCATTTTACCCCTGCAAGTAAAGGCCGAAATGATGTTTAGTGAAACTGAGTGAAAGGTGGATTTTGGATAGCCACCAATTAGTCCACCAATACACAAAATCATTCCTCCCCGCTCAACCCATCAATGCCCTATTGCAAGACGCGCGCCTTAGTTCGTGGCATTATGGCATTAAATACCTTTTTTAGATTTTACCCAATCGGAATACGACCAAGCAACTTTCCCCTCCCAATAAACATCAGTTCTGTAAATTTTTGCCACTTCAATTGCCTCATCAATCTCTCGTCTTTTTAAGGATAAGTTTTTTACCGCTGGGCTTTTTAATAGATTTTTCAATGTTTAAAATTTCCTAACTGAAAGATGAGAAGCAACTTTCATTCCAGAGATTTCAGCGACAGAAATTTCGGTAATGCGGTTATTAACCACATGCTGACTGCATCAGCAAACTTCCCCTTGTCTGGCCCTCGGCTTCCGACTCATATCTCTCCTTCACTTCCGCCATTGCCTCGCCTCGTTTCAGGCGCGCCCCATAAAGACTTTCGCCCCGGCAACCGACCGGCACCTAATGCGAAACATGTCGCGATGGTTACACCGGAATCGGTTGACCTTGAATGTACATTGGCGTTTTATCTCTCCCTGTATGACCAAGACACAATTCAGACTTGGCGTCGCAGCCATCTTCACTGCAATCCCCTTGCACAATCTGACCAGTCCCAGCCGATACACTGTAGCCAAGGACCAACCTCTTCTAGTTGATGGTGCAACCGGAAAAGTGTGGAGAGCTACCGGCAGGTATTGGAAATTGATAGAGTTATAAAAGGACTGATGCTTTACAGCTTCACACTCCTCCAAATATCGCGTCCGCTTTCCCCTCTCGGCTTTATGATTGATTCCCAATATTAGCTTTTAACGATATAACTGACCCTATAATTAAAGTTATCAAAGCCATAGGTTTCAGCTGCATTGTGATATTTTTAATTATGATTGGCGTTGTTTTCTTAGTTTTAAATCGTTTTGTTAATAATAAGGAAAATGATCCTTCAGAAAACGAAACTGAGAAATAGTCACAGCCACTCAAACCAGATCACCCACACTGTTGGACTTCCAAAGTCTGCTTAGTTGGACTTGGTTTCAGTTGCCCTCGTCAACTTCGATTGGTGGGGGCTTATTTATTACGAAATCTGCTTGTGAAAATTTCACAAATTGAAAGTTCTTGGCGATCAGTAAAACCATGTTATCAAGACTGCTTCTGGTTTAGTTTAGTTCATTCTAGCCAGAAATAGTGACCAGCGTTCTAATCCACACACCTTGAGTGCCGGTTGCTAACTTTCACCAAAGAAAGTAACCCCGTCAGTCTGCACGTTGGCTGGCGGGGTTTTTTTCCTAAATTTGCTTGTGAAAATTTCACAAGTTGAAAGTTCTTGGCGTTCAGCAAAACCATGTTATCAAAACTGCTTCTGGTGCAGTTCCTCCAGAAACAGTGACCGGTGTTTTCTTATCGTCAAAGCTCAAGCGCCGGTTGCTAACTTTTCATTGTTGGAAAAGTGACCCCGTCAGCCTTCCTGTCTTTGGCTGGCGGGGTTTTTTGTGTGCCCGGCAATAAAAAATTTATTTATTTGGCGGCGGCAACCCTGTTTTACCCTACCATAACCTTATAAGTATGGTTTGAGGGGTGTGTTTTATGGCCACCAATTTGTCTGCCATTTCCCAACAACAATCGCCTACTTCCTAATAGTTTTAACTAAACTCGATTCCACTCACTCTGAAAAGGGAATCGAACTAGATGTTAGAAAAACGAAGTTATTTTGGAGGGAATAGGCGAAAAGCCTAAGAAAAAGAATGGTCGGGATGGTTAGATTCGAGCTCGCGACCTCTGCATGCCCAGCAGGTATGAAGGCGAACGACTGCGTTTTTGGTGCCTCATTTTACCCCTGAAAGTAAAGGCCGAAATGATGATTAGTGGAACTGAGTGGAAGGTGAATTTTGGGTGACTGCCGCTTTGACTGCCACTTTTTAGAACACCCTATTCCTCCTAACTCAACTCATCAATCGCCTGCTGCAGAACGCACGCCTTGGCCATCTCAAGCACACCAATGATTTCGATGACAGGAATGTCGTTGATGTACTCCTGAACGACTACGCTGACAGCTTCCGCAAACGTCTCCTTGTCCGGCCCTCTCACAGCAAATTCATTTAAGGCGATCAACTTGGAAGAGGAGATAATCGACCTCTGGCACTATGTGTGCGCCTTT
>CEWJ01058376.1_pt1 | contig 14845 bp, 10 predicted proteins | sample 350291 | NCBI WGS metagenome assembly CEWJ01 (sample SAMEA2622923, study PRJEB7988) | marine metagenome | isolation source: saline water (ENVO:00002010), including | reverse complement strand
ACAAGAACCCACAATAAATCGGCCAGAGGCATTTCGCCATCCGGATAAAATTGCTCGACTGCAATGAAGTAGCCAATAATGATGAATGGTAGAGAGAATAATGTATGTTCAATTTTTATGAATGACATTATTTGCTTAATGTCCATTAATCACTGCCCCCGAATTTGAGATGGACAGGCCACTCATATTTCGATAATTCTGGATGAGCAGCAACTTTCGCAAGGGTTTCATCAGAATGCAAGGTTATCGCCGGCCATCGTCTGACGCCATGGGTTTCACTTGGTATCGGAGTTGTGGCATCCCAACACAATCTTTGCCGCTCATCATCAAAGAACAAACCACGACCGACATCAAATCTTGAGGTTAGTTGCCAAAGCAGCCTTCTTCTGGCCTTTTCGCAGTTCAAATCCATATCATCATTGGTGATAAATAACCATCTCAGGCATTTTTTAGAATCTAATTGCCAAATTGAATTTTTCAATTGAGAAATTCGCTCTATTCTTGCTCCTTCGGCAGCATCATTGAATTGTTCAGAACCGGTTTCTGGAGAAGGAGTTCCCTCAACATTTGTGGTAACCACTAGGATGTTATCACGTAACATTCTGGCATCTGATACTTCTGGTATTTTTTTCACAAGTTCTAGTTCGGTGAAATTATCTGATTCAGCAAGACCTTGACGCCATTTAGGAGTTTCTTGTTTGAATGAGCCCTCAAGAGGTTCATTGTCAGATCTTGGGTCTCGCTGAGGAATCGTTGTCGCATCGATGATTAGTTTGTCATGCACATTTTCGTAAGGGCTGGATGCATCTAACGAGTCAGCAACCATGCCTTCGAGAATAATTACATCGTTGGCAATTTCGACCTTATCATTTAGTGCGTCAAGTAATGCTTCCAAGTCTTTTGGGTTTTGGTCAGGGTCTACCGTAATTATCGCCTTGAGGAACATCATTTGTCCCGCTCCTAACAATCCAAGAGCAGTTTTTCTTGCTTGTCTTGGGTATCTCTGTTTGGCTGCAACTATTGCGAGATTGTGGAAACCAGTCTCTAGGGGTAAGTGTACACTTTTTACATCTCGATGTTGGAATTGTAATACTGGGGAGAATTGTCGACCAATGGCTTCACCGAGATAACCGTCTTCCATCGGCGGCAGGCCAACAATAGTCGCAGGTAACACTGCATCTTTGCGGGCTGTTATCGCAGTCACATGCATTACAGGGTATTGGCCGGTTAGGGAATAGAATCCGAAGTGATCACCAAATGGGCCCTCTAGTTTTGTTTCGCCAGGTATGCAATATCCTTCGATTACGATATCTGCTTCTGCAGGCACCATCAAGTCCTGTGTGAGTGCCTTGGTTATCCTGAGAGAGCGGCTACCAAGAATACCAGCAAACTGGTATTCCGAGAGATTGTCTGGTAGCGGGGCGATAGCCGAAAATATCAACTCTGGCGGCCCTCCCATGCAAATCGCCACCGGCATCTTCTGTGCTGCGCCAGTTGCGGCTGCATGGTCCGCCCCATGTTTGTGAATTTGCCAATGTAAACCTATTTCTTTCTCCGAAAATACTTGTGCGCGGTACATTCCTAAGTTGTGTTCACCAGATTTTGGGTCTTTGGTAACAACCAGCGGCAGAGTAACAAATGCGCCGCCATCCATGGGCCAAGTTTTGGGGATAGGCAATTTAGTCAGGTCAGTATCAAGTCTAACTCTTTGACAGTTACCTCGCCATTTTTTTCTCGGCGGCATTGCCAGTGCATCTCTGACTAACGGTAGTGCTTTCCACGGGGCTCGCATGTAGGCTCCAATATCAGGTTTCATCATCGCAACCATGCGGTCGCCAACCTCGGTTTCATGATTAGCTCCCAAAGCTCGAAGAGTCCGATCATTACTGCCGAAGATGTTCATGACCAACGGAATCTTAGAGATTGTTCCATCAGCCAGTCGCGGTTGTTCAAACAAAACGGCCGGGCCGTCGTTCTTCACGAGCAGGTCAGCGATTGCTCCAGCTTCATATTCTACATCTACTGGATTAGATATTCGCAACATCTCTCCGCGCCCCTCCAAGTGACGCATCCAGCGTTTCAGAGTTTTCCAAGCCACATTATACCCAGAGCCATTACACCTTTGAACCTGCGTAGTAATCCATACCCAGTTAACCGCTTCATTGATGGACTTATTGCACCACGGTTAGCCATGGCAGAGCCAGCCGACATAGTGGATGTGTTGGTCATTGGTGCTGGGCCAGGGGGTGGCTCGGCAGCGATACACAGTGCCCGAGCAGGACTGAAGACTTTGGTTGTAGAAGCCGATGCATCGGTCGGACTGCCAGTTCACTGTGGTGAATGCTTATCAGACCTAGCAGTGCAAAACCTTGGTCTTGAGATTCCAGACCACGTAAAAGCCCTTGATGTTAAAGGCATCAGAGTGATATTTCCAGACGGAACAGAGAAACTGCTAACCGAGCCTGGTTACGTCCTTGAAAAGCATCTGTTCGAGCAATGGTTGATGGATGAAGCCGGTGACTTGGGAGCAAAACTATACTTGGGCCATAAGGTCAGGTCGATGGAGAGAATTTACAATAGCGAAAATCAATTTTCCTATTGGAAAATTGATGGTCGTGGAGATCAGTTCCCGATTCATTGCCGAGCTGTGATAGATGCGTCAGGTGTGGCTGGTGCGTCATCTAAATTACTTGACATGGGCACGAAAGTGGAGGTTATCGCTGGCTTTCAATACGAGATGACGGAAGTAGAAAACGACGGCTACTTGGATTTCTATCTTTGGCCCCAATATTCACCACATGGTTATGTGTGGATGATACCAAAAAAAGGCGAAAGAGCCAACGTAGGACTTGTGACGACAGACAAAGGTGGGATAAAATACCTCGACAAATTTATCGAAGACACTTATCTTGACGGCAAACCCAAAGTCAATCCGCAGTGGCGGGATGAATCGTCTAGAGTTCGCCCATTTGGTGGCACCATACCAATTTCTGGGCCCAGAGAAAAAACCGTGGATGATGGTGTGATATTAGTTGGTGATGCTGCGGGCTTCACCTCACCGCTGTTCGAAGGTGGTTCACATCTCGCTCTGTGGTCGGGTAGGGAAGCCGCTGGCGTGATTGCTCGAGCAATAAAGAGCAACAATCTTTCTAAAGAAGCACTAATGGATTATGAGACGGCATGGAAGAAACGCTTCCCGCCTTATCACAAGATACTGAAAGGCAAAACTGCGCTGTATGAATTAACTGACGAGGAGATGTCGATCATGGCTCGCTGTCTACCGGATGAATTGGGCAACATGTCACCACTGCAAAAGCTTGGAATCGGCATGAAAATTCTAGTCCGTAAGCCAGTATTACTAACCAAGCGAGTAATCTCTGTATTACTTTCTTTCGGATACAGCAGGGCCAAGCATTTTGGTTGGTAGTTCACTGAAACCACAGATTATTATTGGAGATAAAACCATCTGTAATCGGGGGTAGCCTTGGCTATGTGGGAGGCAACACTGTGGATTGCGTGCTTTGCCGCCATTGTTTTAATGATATATCCCTCATTATATGAACGGTCTCTTGCTTCTGCTATCGCCGCCCACCTATGTCTAGCAGCGCCCTTCTTTGCCTTGGTAAGTAGGTTTCTCGTCAATGACACATCGATACAATACGTCGTCGCATTTGGTGGCGAATCTTTGCCCTTCAAATACCGCTTTGCTGCAACATGGGCGGCGCGTGAAGGTCCGATATTGATGTGGGTTGTATGGTTAACCATATTGACGTGGATTTGGCGCAAGCCAATAACTGGAAAGTATCGAGAATCTATCGCATCTCGAGATTTTAGACAACGGATCGTGTATGGCTTTTGCCTTACATTACTGCTGATTGCAATTGTCCTTAACCCGTTTAAAGAAACCCCCAATTTCTTTTTTGGTGCGGGATTAAATGAACTACTGCAAACCGATTTAATGATAATTCATCCGCCGCTGATATTCCTAGCATATTCATTTTGTATCTTCATATCTGCGATTGCTCTAGCCGGCATATTCACTGAATCCTCGCCAGGTATTGATGAGCGCATACTGAGCCTGACCCGACCGGGACTGTTCGTTACGACTCTTGGCATCGGTTTAGGTGGCTTATGGGCGTATTTAATACTAGATTGGGGCGGTTATTGGGCTTGGGACCCGGTTGAAACCGGTTCATTCCTCCCATGGTTGGCCCTCGTAGGTATTTCGCACATGCGCACACGACCGGGTAAAGTCTCCGAAAAGGGGTGGATTGGTGCAGGCTTGGTGGTTGGTGCGTTAGCACTGTTTGCAACCTTGGTGACGAGGGCGGGGGGCGTTTGGGCATCATCAGTTCACACCTTTGTTACCTCTGAGAGTGGAACTGCACCCGATGATGCATTCTCGCGAATGATGCTGCTCAAGAATGATGCCGTTGCCGGTGTTGAAATAATGACATATCTTATGTTTATCTTGTTAATTATCGGTGCGTGGCTAATGCTTAATCGGCGTAGTCATCACGGTTATGTTTCCAGTAACTCCCCTGTTTTGTTATTGATACCAACAATTGGTGCTGCGGCAGCAATTCTTTTTGGTGCAGATCTTTACCATTGGATTCCTAATTTTGCCATAGTTGGCTTGGTAATGGGCTTTGTTGCAGTTGATAAGTTAGCCAAACCATTTGCTTCTGTTGAAACCAATGGCTGGACATACTATCGTGGGCGGTTCGTTCAATCTTTACTATTATTCCCAGTGTTGCTATACATATTAGTTCCCAAAGGCTTCTTTGTCCTACTATTCTTGGTATTCTTTGCCCCGATGTATTACTCACAAAATGCCACGAAAGAGTGGATTTGGGCAAGTCTGGGCATCATGCTTGCACTTGCAGGGGCATGGTCAGGGATGATTGAAGTAATAATGGCGGCTGTAGTAATTATGGTATTTCTAGCACCGTTCCTTGTCGAGGAAGAAATTAGCAAATCTACTCGAAAACTTGTCACAAAAAGCCGTCTTAAGCGTGCAGCATTGTGGTGTTCTGTAATGCTGGTCAGTCTTTATCTTGTTCTTACGTTGGTGATTTTACTGGAGAGTATAGACTCTGTAAATTTCGATGCACATGAGTTGTATGGGGCACCATTTTTACTCGGCTTTGCCGGTGCGATGCTAACATATACTCGCAGAAATTCCAAGCCAGAAAATACCTTGTATGGGCTAATTGCAGTGGTTATATTTTCTTTGTTTATGGCGGTATTTTTTTCTGACACTCTAGGTGGTGATTCATCAACATCGCTCTCAGAGTATATCGACAGGGGTCTTATTGCATGGATTTCATTTCCGATGTTATTAGTGGTGGTTGGGCCTCTTATATTTGAGATAAGAAGCCAAATGAAGGCCTCGAAAAAAGCGCACTTTTGGCGGCGAATACCATTCAATGCCCACATAGTACACCTCGGTCTAGTAATTTTGTTGATAGGCCATGTGACTACCACAATTTTGGTCGATCGAGGCGATGCTAGCCATCGAATAACTCTAGTAAAAGATGAGATAATAGTAGATGGGGATTACGGATACGAATTTACCGAACTTATGGCTACTGAAGATGGCCTAGAGGTTGGCGATGGGTTCGTTGGTGCGCAGATAATCGTATATGACCACAATGATGGCGATTTTGAGGAAATCGGTACCGTTGAGCCTGGAATGTTGAGATTCGATAGAACGGGCACTGCGCGGTCAGAGGTCGATGTTTTGTCGCGCTGGTCTGGTGATATGGTGTTCATCTTTGATGGCACCCAGGCACAAGGGCTGATGCAGCAAAGCTCATCCAATGGCCTAGACTCTATCAATTTGGTCCGGGTTACAGTTTACGACCTACCTGGCTCACACTTGGTATGGCTTGGATGGTCACTAATGATGCTGGGAATGTTAGGAGTAACCTACAGCGGAATTTACAAAAACAAGCAACAGACCTCAAAAATGGCGGAAATTTCAGAATCTGAATAACGCTTGCCTTAACCGAGATATTATGAAGGGGGTGTCAGTCGGGCGATTGTCCCTACAGGAGGATATATCATGGAAGATGGTGCGATAATTCATGTCGATTACGACTTATTCAGCGGAGAAACCGGCGATTTGATTGAAACAACACGTGAAGACGTTGCTAAAGAGCATGAAATGCACCAAGATGGTAGAACCTACTCGCCCATGGTGTGTGTAGTTGGTAATGGTAATCTCATCCCAGGTTTTGAAAATGCATTAAAAGAAGCGAAGGTCGGCAAAGAGGTAGACATTGAAATCGCCCCAGCAGACGGATATGGCGAAAAAGACGCTTCAATGGTTGAGACAATCAGCATCGACAAGTTGCGTAGAGCGGTTCAGGATCCGAATTCACTATACTTGGGTGCCCCAGTGAACATTGGTGGCCGTCAAGGCTACTTGTCTTATCTGGCTGCTGGTCGAGCGAGGATTGATTATAATCACCCGATGGCAGGTAAAACTCTCAGATATGTTTTCACCGTGGTAAAAGAAGTCAAGGGCAAAGAAGACAAAGTATTGGGACTGCTTGAGTCCAATTCGGGCCATTCAGGTTTCGAAGTTTCCTTCAAAGGTGACGATTTGTCAATCATTCTGCCGCAAGCTATGCTGTTTGATACTAATTCTGCAATGCTAAAATTCCGTTTAGTTACTATGATTAGAGATGCTGTTGAGTGTGGTAAAGTCTCATTTGTTGAAGTACACGAACCACGAGTAATACCCGACTTAGATGACGACAGCGGAAACGCTGATGAAGACCTAACTAAGCTGTCAGTCAGCGAGCTGAAAGAGCGACTCAAGGCAAAAGGGCTACCAGTGAGCGGCAAAAAAGCCGAGTTGATCGCTAGACTACAAGATGGTGAAGAAGAGTAAATTGCACCTACTGGCTAGCCTAATATTAATCAATCATGGTTGGTAGTGTCTGACATGGTAACAGCAGCAGAAATTGAAGCGCTGTTTGAAGATGAACCCAGATCCCTAGACTCAAGTATTTATTCACCTCTGGAAAAGGCAGCAATATGGTTTGCCTTGGGATTGCTGCTAAGTGTTGCGTTTGGATTAATCTTCGCTAACGATTTTTTTTGGACTGACGGTCTCAAACCGATTGTCTGGGATCCGATAGTCAAAGATGCCGGAACAGCCGGCGATGCTGGCTATTCACCGGAGAATACTGCACTGTATGCTTGCACAGTTCTACTTTGCGTCTTAATACTACAAGCCGTTTTTAGGAAATGGAATCTACCAGCAGACGACAGGATGATGTATGCTTTGATAGCATGGGTAGTCCTAGCTCCGGTTTTACGAGTTCTTGAAGACTCAGACTTCTTTAATTCGGATATTGATTGGTTGTTAATCTCGCCGATAATCCATTTGCATCTCGCAGTGTGGCTTATCGCTACAGCATTTATTTCTCATAAAATGGCGAGTAAATGGGACGGCTCCACCGAGGACGAGGATCGAGAAAAAAGCCGCACAACATTATTCGTATTGCTCGGAATGATGCTGTTTTTACACTGGAGTATGCTTTACCAACCCAGTTACGCAACCCATCCTGAAATGGAGATGTATTGGATTGCCCTTAGTTTTCCCGTTGCTCTATATTGTTTGTTTCATATTCTTGTGAGAACTGCTGATTGGCCGGCCTTAACTCGCGGTTTGATTGCCTTTGGCAGTGCTGCGTCCGTCCTTGGCTTGTTTCATTGGCTACAATTTATCGCCACACCGTGGCAACAAGAAAGCGGCAGAGTTGTTGAATCACAGCCATTGTGGCCGGCGCTTATTGTCCTCGGTTTACCAGCAATTGCTTGTTACTATCTTTACCGCTACGGCAAAGATGACGCACGACACATGAAATTAACCGATTATGAACCCGGTGTATTGCCAGAGGGAATAACCTTGAAATCGTGGGAAAGTGATGCTGAAAAAGTTGCCCACCATCCAGTTGAGCAACTATCTCGTAAAGCATTAATGGCTAATCCAATGGTGCTGGCGATGGTGTTTGGTCAACTGTGCGACGGCTTCGCCACAATGGTCGGAATCGATTTATTTGGCTATGGGGAAAAGCATCCGGTCAGTGATGCAGTGATTCAGTTTGGCATCGGAATTGCCGATTCAATGGGCCTTGAACCGCTGATGGAGTCTGACAATCCACCTGGAGCGTGGCTGTTTACTATTGTTAAGGCAGTCTTGGTTGCTGCAATTGTGTGGCTATTTGTCGAAATGCGGGTTGAGAGACGTCAAGTTCACTTACGAATGCTGATTGTACTTGCCGTTCTAATTGTTGGACTCGCTCCGGGGTTGCGGGATATCGGTCGCCTGACCTTGGATGTTTGACAAAATAACTTGAACCGTTAAATGTCGAGTCTTCTTGCCTTGGTTTGAGGGGTCCTATGGATAGATTACCAACGAGGGTAAATCGCGCAGATCCCGAGTATCAAGCACGTAAAGAACACAACATTGGCCTCATATCTGCGCTACGTTCCAATCTTGATACCGCCTCCAACGGCGGTGGCGGTAAGTATGTTGAGAGGCACCGGAGTCGCGGGAAACTACTACCTCGTGAGCGAATAGAACGAATCATTGATCCAGGGACTGCATTTTTGGAATTATCTCCCCTTGCCGCGTATGGCCTCTATGACGGCCGAGCTCACAGTGCCGGCATCGTGACTGGCGTTGGCATGGTTCACGGGCGAGAGTGTCTATTCGTTGCTAATGATGCAACTGTCAAAGGCGGTTCATACTATCCTATGACTGTGAAAAAACATATCAGAGCTCAAACGATTGCCCATGAAAACCACTTGCCATGTATTTACCTAGTTGACTCAGGCGGGGCATTTTTGCCTATGCAGGACGAAGTTTTTCCAGACATCACCCATTTTGGCCGGATATTTAGAAATCAGGCGCGAATGTCAGGTGATGGTATTGCCCAGATTGCTGCCGTATTGGGTTCCTGTACTGCTGGCGGGGCTTATGTGCCTGCAATGTCAGATGAGTCGATAATCGTCAAGGGTAATGGGACAATCTTCCTGGCTGGACCACCGTTGGTTAAGGCAGCCACTGGTGAACAAGTGACCGCTGAAGAGTTAGGAGGGGCAGATGTTCATACTGCTCAGTCAGGTGTTGCAGACCATTTTGCTGAAGATGAGGGCGAAGCACTACGTATGGTCAGAAATATCGTTGAAAACCTTGGACCAAGGGAATTGGCACCGTCTGTTGGGGGAATTCCTGCAGACCCTGCTCACGATGTTGAGGATTTGCTGGGTCTGATACCAGCGGATAACCGAACTCCTGTTGACATCAAAGAAATAATTGGGCGAATTGTTGATGATTCAAGATTTCATGAGTTCAAGTCACGTTATGGAACTACGCTTGTCTGCGGTTTTGCTCACATTCATGGGCACAAGGTTGGCATAATCGCTAACAATGGCATCTTGTTCTCGGAATCCTCGATGAAAGGCGCTCACTTCGTCGAGATTTGTGGCCAACGAGGCATACCACTGGTATTCCTGCAAAATATCACTGGTTTCATGGTTGGCAAAGCATACGAAGCAGGCGGTATCGCCAAGGACGGTGCCAAATTAGTCACCGCTGTATCTTGTGTTAATGTGCCAAAATTTACCGTAATAATCGGCGGCTCACACGGCGCAGGTAACTACGGAATGTGCGGCCGAGCCTATGACCCTAGGTTCCTATTTATGTGGCCAAATAGTAGAATTTCAGTCATGGGAGGTCCACAAGCAGCTGATGTTTTGGCCACAGTCAAACAAGACCAGCGCGAACGAGAAGGTCTTCCACCGATGGAAGGCATCGAACTAGAGCAGTTCAGGCAACCAATACTTGACAAGTACGAAACCGAAGGAAGTCCATACTACTCCACTGCAAGATTGTGGGACGATGGGATTATTGATCCCAGAGATACTAGGGATGTCCTCGGATTGTGTTTGGCAGCGGCTAGAAATGCGCCGCTACCGGAAGGTAAATTTGGCGTGTTTAGGATGTGATTTTGCAATTGAAAATTTAAATTCGCAATTGGGGTTTTTATTATGGATTATACCGAGACATTACCGACAACCGAACTGGTATCTGTGAGAATTGATGGTGCGATATGCTACCTGACACTTGACCGAGCAGAGAAATACAACGCGATGAATGTTCAGATGATTAACGAGTTATGCGCATTATTTGAGTGGACTGCATCAAGAAGTGTGGGTCACACCGGTGAGTTATTTGATGACGGTGGAGCGCCAAATTTGCGTGTTCTCGTTGTTTCTGGTTCAGGTAAGCATTTCTGTGCCGGTGCAGACATAAACATGATGCGTGATGCAGGGGCTAATACCCCCGAAGAAAACCGTCGAGATTCGGAACGTCTTGACCGGCTATTCAATGGACTGTGGTCTCATCCATGTTTTACCATCGGTTCGATAACTGGCGTCGCCCTTGGTGGAGGGGCCGGTTTAGTCGCTTGTTTGGACCACGTCATCGCTCGAGAGAGTGTAAAAATCGCCTTATCCGAGGGGAAATTAGGCATACTTCCAGCAGTTATCGGGCCCTACGTCTATCGTCGGTTAGGTTCTGCATGCTTCCGTCGTTTAGCTATGCAGGCTAGTAGAATTGGTGCGGCTGAAGCACTTCGAACCGGATTTGTTGACCAGGTGGTTGAATCTGAAATTGAAATGGGCGAGGCGATTAAACAAATCATTGCTGAGGTTATGACTACTGGCCCGTGTGCCGTTACGCTTGCCAAAGAGCTCACTTTGAGCTTTGATCGATGGACAGGCAGTGATGAGGAATTGCGCCAATACACGCTTGATTTCACTAGCCGAATGCGTGGCTCTGAGGAAGGCCAGGAAGGCCTTTCATCATTCCTTGACAAACGCGACGCCAACTGGAAAACTTGAGTCGGTGATTGGATGATTAATACGGTGCTTGTTGCTAATCGTGGTGAGATAGCCTGTAGAATCCTTCGCGCTTGCAATGAAGCAGGTCTCAACTCAATAGCGATATACGCACCGAATGACGCTGGAACCTTGTTTACAGAACTAGCCAGTAGGTCTGTTCGATTAGAAGGTGACACTATCGCAGATACATATCTCAACCAACAGCAAATACTCGCTATTGCTGTCGAATATGGGGCAGATGCGATTCATCCGGGTTTTGGATTTTTATCCGAGCGAGCAGATTTTGCTCAAGCAGTTATTGATGCGGGTATCAATTGGATTGGACCTGCCCCGCAAGCTATTGAAATGATGGGCGACAAAATGACTGCGAGAATGACGATGAAAGCCGCTGGTGTCCCTGTAATACCCGGCGAAGAGATAGATTCTGACGATGAGGCAGAAATGGTAGCAGCAATCGTGGAGGCAAGTCAAAGAGTAGGCTACCCGTTGTTGCTCAAAGCCTCATCAGGTGGCGGAGGAAAAGGCATGAGAAAGGTCGAAGACCCCGATGAACTTGTTGAGGCGATTATGAGTGCTCGCCGGGAAGCAATAACAGCATTTGGTGACGGCCGAGTGTATGTTGAGAGGTTACTAACCGGCTCCAAGCATGTTGAAATCCAAATTTTAGCCGACAAGCATGGTCGAACAATCCATCTTGGTGAGCGAGAGTGCAGTGTCCAAAGGCGTCATCAAAAGGTGTTTGAAGAGTCTCCATGCCCTGTTATGACTGAGGGTCTGCGCTCGAGGATGGGCGAGGCCGCCGTTTTAGCAGCAAAAGCCGTAGATTATGTTGGCGCAGGCACCGTTGAATTTCTCCTTGCCGCTAACGGGGAATTTTTCTTCCTAGAGATGAATACTCGAATTCAGGTTGAGCATCCCGTTACTGAGATGGTTACAGGAGTCGATTTGGTTAGAGAACAACTGCGAATTGCTGCGGGTGAACCGATGAGTTGTGGTGAACTGATGATGCGAGGGCACTCCATCGAGGTCCGATTATACGCTGAAGATGCGAGCAATAACTTCTTGCCTGCAATTGGGCCACTAGCGATCTTTAGACCTCCGCAAGGGCCGGGAATTAGACTTGATACCGGCGTAAGAGAGGGCGATTTGGTGACTCCTAACTATGACCCAATGCTTGCTAAATTGATTGTTTGGGCTCCTTCACGGCCTGAGGCACTACAGCGCATGCGCCGGGCATTGGATGAGTTTGTAGTCTTGGGAACAACAACTAACATACGTTTCTTGAGGGAGTTGTGTGATAACCGTGATGTCGTCTCTGGCAGAACAGACACTATGCTCATTGAACGAGTGTGGCCCGATGGTTGGCATCCAAATTACGAAGAAACAACCCTTGACGCAGCACTAATGGCTGCTGCAATCAGTGAAAGTGCAGGTTTACACCGTGCTGTTGTTGCTCAAGCAGGTATCGAAAGTGGCCCAACCAGTCCTTTTCAAACCCTGAATAGGAGGTATCCATAATGCAGAACGAATTCAAAGTTGGTGGTGAGAAGGTTGAGGTAACCGTTGCCAAAAATGACGAAATCTGGTCGGTTGGCGAATATTCTGGCCGGATTGTCGGTGATGGACGTATCTTGATTACTGCTGCAGATGGCCAAGCGAGGTTTGCTCACTCAGCAAAAGTCGGCGATACGTGGTGGGTTCATTTTGACGGTCACATCTTCTGTATTGAGAAAACTGAGCCGGGTTCAACTGACAATGATTCAGACGGTGGCATGGTTGCACCGATGCCAGGCAAAATTTTGGATGTTAAAATTGCTAATGGAGATAACGTCGCAGCAGGGCAGTTACTACTTATTATGGAAGCAATGAAAATGGAACATAGAATTGTTGCTCCATCTGATGGGGTCATAACGCAAGTGAACTTTGCTGTCGGTGACCAGGTCCAGCAGGGTGACGTTTTAGTCGAGATGAGTGAGTAATCAAACTCTCCTCCGGAGTTTTTCCATAAGGCTATCAGCATTAGTTAGGTTGGTCAGGCATTCTTCTACTTCGCCGGTTGCCAATGCTTCTGCTGCCATCGCAATTGCGGCTTCACAATCAATCCGTTCCTGATCGTCAACCTTGACCATTGCAGCTTCCAATTGGTTTCGTAAAATCTTCCATTCATCTTTGATGAAATCGAGTAACTCTTTGGCCTCAGATGCCTCTTTGCCGGATTTATCAAGTTCTGCGGTCATTCTTTCCAATAAGGCGGCGGCATGAGTCCATTGTTTCTCATTTGCAGAATCAACGATAGCGGATAGTCTTTCGTTCCATCGGTCGCTATCACTTCGGTTCTCAAATTGCTTAATTAGCTGCTTTTTTTGCTTCAATGCTCTCCTTGTGTAATCCATTGCTGTTCGCTCTGCTTCAATATTACGAACCACTCCGTCTGCTAGACCTATTGCTTGCCCAGCATTGCCGGCTTCCAAGGCCTTTATCGCGCGTTCAATCCTCGTAGTCAAAATACCTACATCGAGGCCATCGGTTTGATCTAATTGCCGTTCCGCTTCCTTGATTGATTCAGCCGCACGTTTTAGTGCGCTGTCCTCAGCAGACAGCTGCTCGGGGATTGTGGACGCATATTCGAAGGCCTTACGCGGGGCTTCTTGGGCCAGACATTGCTTGGCTTCTGCCAAAACTTCGTGTAAATGATTGATGTTATCGCCAGTCTTTCCGTCGAGTAGATGGTTTGCAGTAGCAATAGCATCCTCTGCTTTCTGCCACCATTCAATGACCTCTCTCGCTCGCTTTTTTGCTTGTCTGAATAACATCTCCCCTTCTCTTAGTGAGCCTAACTCAATTTCTCGCAGCCCCATATCATAGGCCTTCCTAGCTTTCTTGGCTGATGGAGCGATTTCCTCAGCCTGCTCAACGGCTGCCTCAGAGTCTTGCTTGACTATTTGCACATCACCAGCCAATGAGAGAGACCTAGCGATGTCCTCCTCCGCATCATCCAGTAGCCTCATGCCCCATTCTGGGTCGGCATGACCTTCCTCCCTAGCAGTCATAATCAGACTGGCAGCTTGGTCGACTGCGGCATTTTCACTCTTTAACACTAAAAGGCGGTTTTCTAACATATCGAGTCGAATTTTGAACGCTTTTCTCTGAGTTTTTTGCTCATCTCCGGCAATCCAGACATAGCCGGTGTTTGATGCCGAAGCACTCAATGCTCCTACCGCCATTAACCAAGTTGTTGAATATGGTTTAGGGATGTTGCCGATGAATATGGAAAGTGCGGCAATTGTGCCTACTCCGGTCATTAACGCGCGAAATCGCTGGACATCTAACCCACCACGGAGAACGGTTTTGGAGTAAAGATAGCAAGCAGCTGCTGCAATAATTACCAACAATGGCCCAATAACTGTAACATCAGCAATACTAGTGATTTCCTTGCAGGCAATGATCATCAGGACTGGCCATGCAATTGTTGCAGAAGCGCCAATGCGTGTCCTGGAGCTCGGATTCGTAAGCCCGATATCTTGGACTAGTAAACCCCAAATCAGCACCAATATAGGCATACCTAGCCCATTTAGTAAACCAGCCTCGCCTTTTGCGGCGGCGGACAATGTCGGCCATACTAACCATATCGCACCTAGTAGGATGGTTATTGAAGAAATAGCAACCAGTTTTTCAAGGCGATTTTTACGCTGTTGTATTGCTGCTTGGATAGCGCCTTCAACATCCGCCCACGCATCCATGAAAAGGGACTATGGAACTCAAACATATAGTCTACCCTGTTCCTTGATTGCTGACTTTTATGTTATGGTCACAAAGACAATGTTCATGAGATTGCTATGCCCGTTGTGAATGGAGGGAAGGCAGTGACGGGGTTAATAACGATGGATGATTTGACCAATGAGGAAATATTGGAGATTCT
>CEWJ01007588.1_pt1 | contig 14977 bp, 16 predicted proteins | sample 350291 | NCBI WGS metagenome assembly CEWJ01 (sample SAMEA2622923, study PRJEB7988) | marine metagenome | isolation source: saline water (ENVO:00002010), including | reverse complement strand
TTTGATTGCTTCATCAATATGTTTTTTTGACATAGCAGCAGAAATTTGTACACGTATTCTGGCTTCACCTTTTGGAACTACAGGATAGAAGAAGCCAATGACATAAATTCCTTCTTTTAGAAGGTCGCTTGCCATATTTTGGGCTGTTTTAGCATCGTAAATCATAATTGGAACAATGGGGTGCTCCCCCTTTTTAATCTCAAAACCAATTTTTGATATTTCTTGTCGAAAATATTTAGTGTTTTCTTCTAGTCTGTCTCTTAGAGAGGTTGATTCAGAGAGTATTTCAAATGCCTTTATACTTGCTGAAGCTATGGAAGGAGACAGAGTGTTTGAAAATAAATAAGGACGTGACCTCTGGCGAAGAAGGTCAATAAGCTCTTGTTTTCCTGTGGTAAACCCTCCTGATGCGCCTCCGAGTGCTTTTCCCAGAGTCGAGGTCCAAAGGTCAACCTTCTCCATAACGTTGTGATATTCTGCAGAACCCCTTCCAGTTTTTCCAATGAATCCCGTTGCATGGCTATCGTCCACCATCACAAGTGCGTCGTGTTTTTTTGCTAAAGCTGTTATCTCATCAAGTTTTGCAATATAGCCATCCATAGAAAATACACCATCAGTAGCAATCATCTTAATATTGGCGTCTTTTGCATTTATTAGCTGCTTTTCAAGGTCTTGCATATCACTGTTTTTATAGCGAAATCTTTTGGCCTTACATAGCCTTATACCATCAATGATTGAGGCATGATTTAGCGCATCTGAAATAACTGCATCTTTGTCTGATAACAGAGTTTCAAAAAGACCTCCATTTGCATCGAAGCACGAAGTATATAAAATCGTATCGTCGCTGTTAAAAAATTGTGAAATTGTTTTTTCAAGATCTTTGTGTACTGTCTGAGTACCACAAATAAATCGAACGGATGCCATTCCAAATCCATAATCATCCAGCGCTTTTTTTGCTGTGGATATAATTTCTGGATCATTTGCTAGCCCTAGATAGTTATTTGCACAAAAGTTCAAAACACTTGAATCCATTTCTGTTGATATATCCACGCTTTGGGAGCTGGTTATAGATCTCTCAATCTTATAAAGACCCTCCTCTTTGATATCTGACAATATTTTTTTATATAATTCTACCATTCTAATACCACCTTCCCACAATTGCCTGACTTTAAAATTCCAAATGCCTTCTCAAAATCATCAATAGTATAGCGATGGGTTAAAACGTTAGATATAGATAAACCGCTTCTAAGCATTTGGGTCATTTTATACCAAGTATCATACATCTCTCTTCCGTATATACCCTTTATGTTTAAACCTTTAAAGATTACATCGTCCCAATTTATTTTTGTAGAATTTGGAAGGATTCCAAGTAAAGCTATGTTTCCACCATTATACATACTGTCTATCATTTGATTGAAAGCATCGGGATTTCCAGACATTTCTAAACCAATATCGAAACCATTATTTATATTCAATTCCTTAAAAACATTCTTTAGTTTATCTTTAGTTGGGTTAACAGCTTTTGTAGCACCAAGTTTGCGAGCTAATTCTAGTCTGTATTCGTTGACATCGGTAATTACGATGTTTCTAGAACCAGAGAATTTGCAAATAGCTGTCGCCATTAATCCAATTGGCCCAGCTCCAGAAATCAAAACATCTTCTCCAGTCAAGCGGTATGTGAGAGCAGTATGAACTGCATTACCAAATGGATCAAAAAAAGAAGCAATCTCTGAGGGAATGTCCTCGTGAATAGGCCAGACATTTGATTCTGGTATAACTAAATATTCAGCAAAGGCACCATTTCGATGAATTCCTACCCCTACTGTTTTGTGGCATAAATGCTGTTTGCCAGCTCTACAATTTCTGCAGTGTCTGCAAGTCAAATGCCCTTCCCCAGAAACACGATCTCCCACATTATATCTTTTAACAGCAGAACCAACCTCATCAATAATACCGCAAAATTCATGGCCAATTGTTAATGGAAGGCTTAGGTTGTTTTGAGCCCATTCATCCCAATCATAAATATGCATATCGGTACCACATATTGCAGTGTGAGTAATTCTAATCCTAACATCATTAACTCCGTATTCAGGGATATCAATATCTTCCATCCATATCCCTTCCTTTGGGGAATGTTTGACTAAGGCTTTCATAAGGTTTTAATATTCATTGATTGTTAACAAAAATTTAATGGGTTATACTCACTATACACAACGGAATAAACAAAAGAGGTTAAGTTTAGTTCATGCGCATTCAAACACAATTTTTATTGATAAATATTATTGGAGGGATTTTTGTTCTCGGAGGGTATGTTATAGCCCTTATTAACCACCCAGAAACAAGAAATGAATTATGGGGTGGCGTTCCTGAAAACTTAAGACCCTGGATAACTGCATTTATGTTTATATCTGCTTTTGGTTACTGCTTTGCAATGTACTATCTAATTTTTGACGAAGGATTAGATCTTAATTTTTTCTGGGGAAAGTTTGATTATCAAATTATAATGTTTTTGTTAATTGTTTTTCTTGTTACAGCTGCTTTATGGATACATACTGCATTCAGTTATATTGACACAGGTTCAAAAAATTTATGGAATTTTGTTCAGATTGAACTGTGGCTTACTGGTATTTCAATATTTTTTATTACGCTTGGCCTAGCCACAGCTACAGGCGCAAAGAATACAAGTTTTCACTTTTACTCTGTTTTAGGTTTAAGCGTCATCTCATTTCATTGTTTAATTTTAGATGCATATTTATGGCTTAGTAAATTTCCAGTGGAACACTAAAATATAAAAATATCTTGACACAATTAAAGAAAACACTAGGTTTAATTGACGGCATCTCATTGCTGATTGGAATTACGATAGGTTCTGCGATTTTTGCTACCCCTCAGATTATTGCCACATATCAAAATTCATTTTTAAGTATAATCGCGCTATGGGTTACAGTCACTCTTTTTGTTTTTATCGGATCGTTGATTTATGCTGAACTTGGTTCTCGCTTTCCAAATACTGGCGGCGAATATGTTTATATTTCAAAAGCTTTTGGCCCATTTTGGGGATTCATTTTTGGTTGGGCACAGCTATTGATAATCCGAACAAGTCCTGCAGCTGGAATTAGCCTGATTACGGCTAATTATATCGGATTTTTCATTGAAATAGATCAATTTCAAAAAAATTGCTTAGCTGCACTAATAATCATTTTGTTTGGTGCAATAAATTACCTTGGAGTTGAAAGAGCGAGTTTTTATAATAAGTTTTCTTCATCCATTAAGACATTTGGTATTGTAATATTTGCTACTTCTGGCTTGATTGTTCATGGAGCAGATTTTTCAAACCTACATTCTGTTATTCAGCCTACTCAAAATCTTGGTCCGATCGGTAATTTTGTTGCTGCTTCAATTTTGGTTTTGTTCTCTTTCTTAGGTTGGGATAGGGTTGGTTATGTTGCTGGCGAAATGAGAGATCCAAAAAAAATAATACCCCAAACAATGTTTTACGGAATATCGTTGATTTCATTGATATATCTGGGTGCTAATCTTCTTTACCATACAGTTTTAGGCATAGAAGGAGTAAGGGGTAGTATTATTGTTGCTTCTGATACCGCCTCCATTTTGTTTGGGGAAAGTGGTGCTATTCTCATATCATTAGTTGTCATTGTTTCGGCTACAGGAAGTATTAATGGTACTATGATGTCTGCCAGTAGGCTCTATTATGCGATGGCTCTTGATGGATTGCTTTTTAGATGGTTTAGTAATATCCATCCCAATTACAAAACTCCAAGCAACTCAATCATCGCGCATTGTATTTGGGGTATATCTCTTCTCGTTATTAGGCAAAATTTTGAAACAATTGTTTCAGGGATGGTCTTTACTATTTTGATCTTTTATATTTTAACCACTTTAGCATTTTTTAAGTTTAGAGTGACGAATCAAGGAGAAGAGGGGTACAGATTACCATTTTATCCAGTACTGCCTTCAATTTATCTTATTGGCCTCTCACTTCTTGTAGTGTTAAGACTATTTTTTCAGTTTAATTTATCGGTGCAGGACTTAGGATTTGTTTTAACAGGTGTTCCTATATATTTTCTTTTTTTTAAGCAGAAAGTTAATTCTTAAATTTAACTCCGCTTGCGTAGCGCTAAAAATGTATTATGAGTAAAATCGTTTCTTTAACCAATCAAAAAGGTGGAGTTGGAAAAACAACAACTTCCGTTAATCTTGCCGTTAGTTTTGCTGTTTCTGAGGTAAAGACTTTATTGATAGATTTGGATCCTCAGTCAAACGCAACAACTGGACTGGAAGCTCTTATCGAAGAAAGGCGTGGATCGGTATATGATTTAATTGTTGGCGATGTAAAGGCATCTGATGTTATTTCATCAACTCGGCTCGAATGTTTAGATATAATAAGTTCTACAAACGATTTAGTTGGCGCTGAAGTGGAGCTAGTAAATTTGATGGCCCGTGAAAGACAGCTTGAAAAAAAACTCAAATCACTCACAAAGAAATACGATTACATTTTAATTGATTGCCCACCATCCCTAGGTCTTTTGACCTTGAATGCTCTGACATGTTCAAATTCAATTATTATACCCATACAATGTGAATACTATGCTCTTGAGGGCCTAGGTCAATTATTAAATACTTTTAGATTGGTTCAAAAAAATCTAAACCCAAAACTTGAAATAGAGGGGGTTCTTCTAACTATGTATGATTCCAGATTGAACTTATCAAGTCAGGTTGCTGATGAAGTTAAAGGTTTTTTTAAAGATAAAATTTTTGAAACTGTCATTCATCGCAATGTTCGCTTAAGCGAAGCGCCAAGCTTTGGAAAACCCGCACTTTTGTATGATGCCAATTCAACTGGAGCTCAAAATTATTTATCATTAGTTGAGGAGATCCTTCAGCATGGCAACTAAAAGACTTGGTAAAGGGCTTGAAGCTCTCATTAGATCAAATTCTCCTGACATATCAGAAGCTTCTGCTAAGTCTTCAGGCATCTCTAGTGTTTTAATTTCAAAAATAAATACTAATCCGCTTCAGCCAAGAAAAGAATTTAAGAAAGAATTGCTTGATGATTTAGCAGCTTCAATAAAAGAAAATGGCGTAATTAGCCCAATCACCGTTCGAGAAGATGGTAAAAAATTTACCTTAATTGCAGGCGAGAGAAGACTGAGGGCTTCTCAATTAATAGGATTGAAAGATATACCTGCATATATAATTGAGGTAAAAAATAGTTCGGATATGATGCAATTAGCTCTCATTGAAAATATTCAAAGAGAAAACCTCAATCCCATGGAAGAATCCGAAGCTTACTACTTGCTTCAAGACAAATTTAATTTTTCTCAAAGTGATATTGCTAAATCTGTTGGAAAAAGTCGCTCTACAATTACGAACTCTTTACGCCTGCTACAGCTTCCAAATGAAATCAGAGCAAGTCTTAAGGAAAACAAAATAAGCGCTGGTCATGCTCGAGCTATACTGGCTGCAGGCTCAAGTCAGGCAATGTTAAAACTGTGGAAGCAAATATTAAAAGATAATTTATCTGTAAGGTCTGCAGAAGATTTATCAAAAAAATCAAAAAAATCTAAGCAAAAAAAACGAACGAATAAAAAATCAAAAAGTAAATATCTAATATCGCTTGAGAATGAGCTTATTTCAATTTTTGGTACTAAGGTGCAGCTAAACTCAAAAAGTGGAAAATCTGGTTCTATATCAATTGAATATTTCACAAATGATGATTTGGATAGAATTTTAGAGTTAATTAGAAATATCGAAAGCTAAATGAAACCGAGTCGATATACTTTTTTAATTGTTCCTGACCACGATGGTGAGAGCAGGCGATTTTCATTATCAAGAAATGGAACCTTATTTATCATTATTTTTACAATTTTTATGATCTTAGGAGTTTCTATTTCTTATGCATACCTTATTCCTCGTTCAATAAATTATTCAAAGATGGAAACTAGATATAACGATGTTATTGGTGAGAGGGTTGAGGTCCTTGAGTTATATCGAGACTTGGAAAGAATGAAGCAGATGGAGATAGTAGTGCAAAAAGCTTTGGGTATGGATTTAGGTGAAAGCGATTCTTCTGAAACGCGATTAACTGAGATGATGAATGACTACCCTATTAAGCTATCTTACCTTAAAAATGTACCTTCTTTGCTTCCAATTGATGGCGTTATGACACAGGACATGGTTCTTTCAAGCGAAGATGCAATGCGAGAACATTATGGAGTTGATATTGCTGCTCCAATTGGGCAGCCTGTGATGGCTTCCGCCTCGGGTCAAGTTGTATTTTCTGGCTGGACGACTGAACTGGGAAACTTGGTGATAATTTATCATGGAAATGAATACTTTACATATTACGGTCATAATGAATTAATTTTGGTTAAAGTATATGATAAAGTAAAGCGGGGTGATGTAATTTCAACCTCTGGAAATTCAGGAATAAGCTCTGGACCTCATCTTCATTTTGAGATTTGGAAAGATGGAAAACCGGTTGATCCACTATTATATTTTCCAGAATTAAACAAAACTAACATTAGTGTGAAATAAATTATGGGAAAAAACGATTACAAAGATGTACATACAATGATCGGTTCAGATGCTGTCATTCAAGGAAATGTTACATGTCAAGGAGGTGTTGCTGTATATGGAAAGGTTTTTGGCGATGTAGTTTCTGAAGGTCCAGTCCGCATAGCTCGAGGAGGAGAAGTGCATGGCAATGTACAAGCAAACGATTCGCAAATTGGTGGAATGGTAGATGGGAACGTGCGCGTTGAAAATAGAGCAATCTTAGGCTCTGAATGCAACCTCAAAGGAGATTTAGTTTACAGGACTCTTGTCATTGAAGAAGGTGCACAATTTCAGGGACACTGTGTTATGGTTGACAATGAAAAACAAGCAAATAAAGACGGCTAGCTGTAGACGTACTAAATATGTCAAAAAATGATGACTTCATTCGAAAAGCTTTGAATGAATTTCAGCGTATTTTAAAAAGATCAGCCCCGGCAGCTAGCGCCTCATACTCATTAATTGGTTCGCTTATTATTTTTTCAATGGGAGGTTATTTTTTAGATGATTACTTTTCAAGTTTCCCCACATTTATGACTTTAGGTATCGTGCTTGGTCTTGTGATAGGTTTTTATGGGTTGTATAATTTTATCAATAAATGAATAAATTTTTTAGAATTTTTTTTTATTTAGAGTTTGTAATCCTAATGTTTGGTAGTCTTTTATTCGATCAGAATGTATTTGAAATTTTTTTAGGAAGCCTAACCCCTTTTTTTGTATATATAATTGAAAGCTACCTTTACTTAAATTCTAAAAAAAATGACCCGATTCAGCCTACGAAAATTTTAATTTATGGTTTCATTTTCAAAATGGCATTCTTTGCTCCTTTTTTATTGGCAATTATTTACTTTTATGCTTTTAACACACGCATATTTGTGTTTAGTTTTTTATGCTCGTTTATATTGTTTCATGCATTAGAAGCAATGATTATTGGTTCATTTTTTAACAACAAAACAAAAATATATAAATGATTTTAGGTGGCGAAAAGCTTGTGGATAAAAGCGTAACCGAACAGGTTGCTGAATACCTCATTTCCCATGTTTCTAATTCAAGCATAGAAAAACCCATTATTAAGATTAATGAAATTTTTGGTGTAGATATGTCTATCACTAAACACGTGTTTATGTTATGGATAGTATCTATTTTGGTGTCGCTTTCGATAATCATTCCAGTTCGAAAATATTTGCGCCAAACAACATATAATCCCTCAAAAGCCTCTAGCGCGATTGAGGCGATCGTTCAATTCATAAGAGATTCAATTGTTTTACCAAATGTTGGTCCGAAGTGGGTTAATACGTGGACACCTCTTGTTTTAACCTTTTTCTTTTTTATACTCTTTGCAAATGGTATTGGGATGATTCCTATTTTTGATACAATAGGACTTGCAAAATATTCGGGTTTAACTGACTCTTCTTTTCTTTATTCACTTACAAAGGGCGGTGCTACCGCAACAGGAAATTTTCAAGTAACTGCCGCTCTAGCTACAATCACATTCTTCGCAATCATTGTAGCTGGTACAAAAGCTCATGGATTTATTAAGCATTGGAAAAACCTTGTTCCTCACGGTCTAGCATGGCCCATATATTTTCTATTAATTCCGATTGAATTAATGGGTATGATAGTTAAGCCTTTTGCTCTAACCATGAGATTGGCGGCTAATATGACAGGAGGCCACATTGCTATCCTAGCACTTTTATCTCTAACTTCAATTTTTGCGGATAAATTTCAATCAGCATTAGCTGGTATAGGGGTTGCATTGATCTCAGTTCCTATGGCTACCGCAATTTCTGGACTTGAAATTATCGTAGTTCTTGTTCAAGCATATGTTTTTACACTTTTAACAGCTGTCTTCATTGGGATGGCAATTAACGTTCATCATTAAAATAAAATAAGGAAATAAATAAAATGGAACCTACAACACTACTTCCAATCGGTTTAGGATTAATAGTTATTGGTGCTGCTATGGGTATTGGCAAATTTGCTACCGCAGCAGCAGAAAGCATTGCGCGACAGCCTGAAGCAGCTGATAAAATCACTGGCGCAATCAACCTTCCTCTTTTTCTATTAGAGGGTGTGGCTATTCTTGCAGAGGTTTTTGCTTTTTTAATGCTAGTTCTTTAATTCTCAATAAAACAAATAATATAGGAAATTAATGTGAATTTTTTATTGATAGCTATATTTGCTGAATCTAGTGGAGGTAAAAATCCATTGACCGCTGTTACGCCCGGACTCTATATATGGACAATAATAACATTTTTGCTGCTCTTTTATGTTCTGGCAAAATTTGCGTGGAAACCTCTGCTTAGCATGTTAGAGGAAAGAGAAAATCTGATTAAAAGTTCTTTGAGTGATGCTAAGACTGCTAGAGAGGAACTTGAAAAAATAAATATTGAGTCTGAAGCAATTATTACTAAAGCTCGCACAGACGCTCAATCTATTCTTTCTGATGGCAAAGTTGCAGCTGAAAAAATCAAAGACGACACTTTAGCCAAAGCTAAAGAAGAGGCAAATAAAATTAAAGAAGATGCGAAGTTGCAGATTAAAGCCGAAAAGGATAAGGCAATATCAGAGATTAAAAAAGAGGTTGTTGATTTATCGATTTCTGTTGCTGAAAAATTGATTGATAAAAATATCAACGAAAAAGACAATACCTCTTTAATTGAAGAATCGTTGAATAAAATTAAGCAATATGAAGCTTGAGCAAAAAGCTAAGCAGTATTCAGTAGCTATTTTTAATGTTGCAACTGAATCAAATTCTGAAACGGATGTGAAAAACTCCCTATCTTTTTTATCTAATTCGATTAAAAATTTTCCTGAATTCAGATCATTTCTTTTATCTAAAAGAGTTTCAAGTTCCGATAAATCAAAAGCAATAAATGCAATTTTTTCACAAAAATGTGACGCTATTGTAATTGAATTTATCGCAATGATTGAAAAAGAGAATATTGTGAAGTTGATCCCACTTTTAGAAAAACATTATAACACTTTGCTTTTTGAAAAGAAAAACGTTGTCAATGTTTCTGCTGATATATCTCATGACATTAGCGAGGACAAAAGAAGTGAGTTCAAATCTATGCTTGATAAAGCATTAAATAAAAATTCAGAAATTTCATTTCACATTAATCCAGAACTTTTAGGTGGAATAAGATTAAGAGTTGGAAATGAACTGATAGATGCTACCTTAAAAAATCATTTAAATAAACTGCGCCATAAAATGTTAGGCGCAAAATAGCTTAGAAAGAAACTATGGAAATTAAAACCGAAAATATAGCTGCATTACTTAAAGAGCAGATAGAAAAGTTCGATCTATCAGTTGATGTTTCAGAGGTCGGAGAAGTAATCGAGATTGGTGATGGTGTTGCTCGTGTTTCAGGCCTTGAAAAAGTAATGAGCTCTGAACTAGTTGAGCTCCCCAATGGTGTTTACGGCATGGCTCTTAATCTTGAGGATGATAATGTAGGTGTTGTTCTTTTTGGAGAATCTAGCCATGTAAAAGAAGGTGATCTTGCAAAGCGCACCGGAAAAGTTGTTGAGGTACCAGTTGGAAATGCAATGTTGGGTCGCGTAGTTAATCCATTAGGCCAACCTATTGATGGTAAAGGTGCCATTGAAACAAAAGACTTTTTACCTATCGAACGAAAAGCATTGGGTGTTATGTCGCGGTCTCCAGTTAACCAGCCTCTTCAGACTGGAATTAAGGCAGTAGACAGTATGATTCCCATAGGGCGCGGTCAAAGAGAATTAATTATCGGTGATCGTCAAACCGGAAAAACAGCTGTTGCCGTCGATGCAATAATTAATCAAAAGTATACCCACGAAACAGATTCACCGGTTTATTGCATATATGTTGCCATTGGTCAAAAAGCCTCAACAGTAGCTTCAATTGTTTCTGAGTTAGAGGCCAATGGAGCAATGGACTATACAACCGTAGTTTCTGCTAGTGCATCAGATGAAGCGCCATTGCAATACATAGCTCCGTATTCAGGCTGCGCGATGGGAGAGCATTTTAGAGATAATGGTAAAGATGCTCTGATTATTTACGATGATTTATCCAAACAAGCAGTTGCCTACAGACAAATGTCTTTAGTTTTAAGAAGGCCACCTGGAAGAGAAGCCTTTCCAGGAGATGTGTTTTACTTGCATAGTAGGCTTTTAGAAAGAGCGTCTAAACTTTCGGAGGATCTAGGTGGTGGATCTCTTACAGCTCTGCCTATCATTGAAACGCAAGAAGGAGATGTTTCTGCATACATTCCTACAAACGTAATTTCGATTACAGATGGACAAATCTACTTAGAGAAAAATCTTTTCAATTCTGGTGTCAGACCAGCTATAGATGTTGGGATATCTGTTTCTAGAGTAGGAGGAAATGCGCAAATTAAAGCTATGAAAGGTGTAGCGGGTACGCTTCGTCTCGATTTAGCTCAATATCGTGAGTTAGAGGCTTTTGCAAAATTTGGCTCAGATCTAGATAAAAACACTCAAGCGCAATTGACGCGAGGTGAGCGTATGGTAGAGATATTAAAGCAGGGTCAATATGTACCAATGCCTGTTGAAAAGCAGGTTGCAATAATTTTTGCAGCATCAAAGGGATATCTTGATTCTGTACCAGCTGAAAAAGTATCAGAGTTTGAATCAAATCTCTTTGACTACCTTGAAGCAAATAATTCCGAAGAATTGAAAGCAATAGTCAAAGAAGGATCTATTTCCGATGAATTAAGTGCGACTCTTGATAAAGCAATATCATCTTTTGCCAAAGGGTTTGATTCATAAACTATGGCCAACCTTAAAGATATACGCGATCGAATTAAATCGGTAAAAAGTATACAAAAGGTTACAAAGGCTATGAAGATGGTAGCTGCCGCTAAAATGCGTAGAGCCCAAGAGAATATGGAAAAAGCAAGACCGTACAATCACAGGCTTGTTGAGATAATTCAGCACTTGCTTCCTTCTGTAGAGAGGTCAATGCTACCTCTTTTGGAAATTAGAGATGTTAGAAGAGTAGCGTATGTTGTTGTGACATCTGATAGAGGATTAGCAGGATCGTTTAATAGTAGTATTTTGCGTAAAGCCCATAATGACATTGATGAATTTGGCAAAGAAAATGTTGATATATTTTGCATTGGGAAAAAGGCAAAGGATTATTTCAAATCCCGACAATACAATATTATAGAATCCTATTCTGATTTTTGGAGTGATTTAAACTTTAACCAATCGATGAAAATTGGAAGTTCAATTATAGATCATTTTCTTGATTTATCTGTTGATGAAATTCGAGTAGTGTATAATGAATTTGTTAACGTAGCTACTCAAGCAACTATCACTGAAAAGTTGTTACCAATAGAATTGAAAGATGAAGAGCTTGTAGATACTGATTTTCTATATGAGCCATCAAAAAAGAAAATAGTAAAATCACTTATTCCACGATATTTAAATGCTCAAGTCTGGAAATATCTCCTCGAGTCATATGCTAGTGAGCAAGCTGCCAGGATGATTGCAATGGAAAATGCGACAACCAATTCAGAAGATATGATTAAAAACTTAACATTAGAATTTAACAAAGCACGTCAAGCCGCCATTACAACAGAGATGTTAGAGATTGTAAGTGGAGCTGAGGCGTTAAAAGAATAAAAGGGTTTTCAATATGTCAAATTTGACTGGAAAAATTTCTCAAATAATGGGTGCAGTAGTGGATGTTGCCTTCGAAGATGGACACTTACCAAATATTATGAACGCGCTTAGCGTTGATCGAGGGGAAGAAGGCGTGTTGGTTCTTGAGGTCGCACAGCACCTTGGAGACAATATGGTTAGAACTGTTGCTATGGATTCTACGGATGGCTTGACTAGAGGTGTAGATGTTGTTGATAGTGGATCCCCAATTTCTGTTCCTGTAGGACAAGAAACGCTTGGACGTTTATTTGATGTCCTTGGAAACGTTATTGATGGAAAAGGAGATGTAAAAACTGATAAAAAAAATCCAATACATCGACCAGCTCCAAAACATGAAGAATTAGCTACTTCAACGGAAATACTGGTAACTGGTATTAAGGTTGTCGACTTAATGGAGCCGTATACGAAAGGTGGTAAGACCGGTCTATTTGGTGGAGCAGGAGTTGGTAAAACTGTTTTGATTCAAGAGCTGATACGTAATATTGCAACAGAGCACGGGGGTTATTCAGTTTTTGCAGGTGTAGGTGAAAGAACTCGTGAAGGCAACGATCTGTATAACGAAATGACAGAATCGGGTGTTATTGATAAAACCACAATGGTATTTGGTCAGATGAATGAGCCCCCTGGGGCGAGATTAAGAGTGGCGCTGAGCGGTCTTGCTATGGCAGAGTTTTTTAGAGATGACGAGGGAAGAGACGTACTGCTTTTTGTAGACAATATTTTTAGATTCACCCAGGCAGGATCAGAGGTGTCGGCTCTATTAGGAAGAATGCCCTCTGCTGTCGGCTATCAACCCACATTATCCACTGAAATGGGTGAGCTCCAAGAAAGAATTACTTCAACTAAAAAAGGTTCTATTACATCAGTCCAAGCTGTATATGTTCCTGCTGATGACCTGACTGACCCTGCTCCAGCTACAGCGTTTGCTCACCTTGATGCAACATCAGTCCTAGAAAGAAAGATTGCTGAGCTCGGGATATACCCTGCAGTTGACCCTTTGGCATCAACTTCTAGAATTTTAGATCCCAGAATTATTGGAGATAGGCATTACAGTGTTGCAAGAAATGTACAAGGAGTTCTTCAAAAATATAGAGATCTTCAGGATATTATTGCAATTTTAGGGATGGACGAACTTTCAGATGAGGACAAGTTAACAGTTTCACGCGCTAGAAAGATTCAAAAATTCTTTTCTCAACCTTTCTTTGTTGCCGAACAGTTTACTGGTACTCCTGGTAGGTACGTTGAGCTCGAAGATACCGTTTCAGGGTTTGAGGCAATTTTAAATGGCGAGGCTGATGAGATACCAGAAAATGCATTCTCATATGTAGGATCAATTGATGAAGCATTTGATAAAAGCAAGGATGTAAAATCGGATACCTCTGACAAAAAGGCTGTTGTTGAAGAACACCCAACTGATGAAGACGATATCCCAGTTGAAAGTGATTCTGATAAATAATAGAGTTTTTTATGAGCACTTTTAACCTAGAAATTGTTACTCCAACTGAAGTACTAAAAAAAGAAAATATTTCATATCTTCGTTGTCCTGGCGTAGATGGACTGTTTGGTGTGCTCGCAGGTCACAGGGATGCGATCATTGCATTAAGCCTTGGGGAGATTAAAGTTTCAAAGGATAGTAGCGACCTAATCTATGCTACAAGCGGAGGGTTTGCTGAGATCACAGGTAATAAAGTTGAATTGCTTGTTGAAACTATTGAAAAAGCAGAAAGTATTGATAAGCAACGCGCTGAAGCTTCATTGAAACGTGCAAAAGATCGTTTAAAATCAAATGAAGGTGTAGATTTCAAGAGAGCAGAGCTATCTCTTGCTCGAGCTATGAACCGCTTATCTATCTCACAAAAATAACTTCTTATTTCTTTCCTCTTTCTTGAAACATTTAGCGTATCAAGAATTTTTTAATAAATTAAACCAATTCATTTATGGATATAAGAACACATACATGCGGTGAATTAAAATCCCAGGATTGTGAAAAATCAGTCAATTTAAATGGGTGGGTTAATACCGTACGTCTCCATGGACAAGTTGTTTTTATTGATCTTCGCGATAGGTATGGGAAGACACAAATTGTCTTTAACTCAGAAAATTTCAATGGAGACTTTGAATTAGTAAAAAAATTATCAATGGAAGATGTCTTGTCAATTTCTGGCGTAGTTTCTAAAAGAGATAAGCGCTCAATCAATCCAGAAATGTCCACGGGTGAAATAGAAGTTACTGTTAACAAAATGGAAGTATTGAACCACGCAGAACCTTTGCCTTTTATTATTTCTGATAGGGATAGCGCTGAAGAGGATTTAAGGCTAAAGTTTAGATATCTTGAGCTTCGAACAGAAGAATTGCAAAGAAATATTAAAATACGGCATAATACCTATCAAGCAGTTCGAAATTATTTAACCAATCAAGATTTTTTTGAGATTGAAACTCCCGTTTTGATGAAATCAACGCCTGAGGGAGCAAGGGATTACTTAGTCCCAAGCAGAGTCCACCATGGAAAATTTTATGCTCTTCCTCAATCTCCTCAAGTTTATAAGCAATTGTTAATGATTTCGGGATATGATAAATATTTTCAAATTGTTAAATGTTTTAGAGATGAGGATTTGAGAGCTGATAGGCAACCCGAGTTTACTCAAATCGATATTGAGATGTCGTTTATTGATGAAGAAGTAATCTTCAAAGAGATGGAGGGTTTAACGCGTCACGTTTTTAATTCTGTAGCAGGT
>CEWJ01032776.1_pt1 | contig 15026 bp, 11 predicted proteins | sample 350291 | NCBI WGS metagenome assembly CEWJ01 (sample SAMEA2622923, study PRJEB7988) | marine metagenome | isolation source: saline water (ENVO:00002010), including | reverse complement strand
CGGCAGGTTTGTGTACCCCGCCAGCGGCGACAAAAAGAGGTTGGATTCAAGTTGGAGCGACCCGAATTGCATAAACCAAAAAGCGACACCCAGCGTAAGGCAGAAGAAAAAACCGTCGCGACAAAAAAGTGCGCTTGGCCAGGTGGGTTATTGGACGCCGGGGTTGGAGCGGAGGTCGTAGCAGGAGATGTTGTCGTCCATCCGCAGGTAGAGTTTACCGTCGACGATCACCGGGGAAGGGCACCACATGGCCTTGATGCGTGTCTTGCCCAACTCGCGATGGGCCTTGGTGTCGGTGTCGATCATCACGAGGTCGCTGCCTTTCTTTTCCAACGCGATCATTTTCCCGTCGGCAATGATCGGCGATGAGATGGTGCTTTGGCGCGATTCCTTCCACTTCAACTTGCCGGTGGCCAGCTCGACGCACATGTGCCACTCGCCGCCGGTCAGGTAGACGTGCCCACCAAAAATCACCGGGGACGACTGCGAGCGCCGCTCCGACATCGGGAAATTCCAAACCTGCTCCGCCCCGCCCTTGGCCAAGCGATACGCGGCAAGGCCGACTTTTTTGTCCTTGCTGTAAACCACCATCCAGTCGCCGGAGATGACCGGGGTGGAGTCGCCGCCGCCGGCGATCTTCCAGTCGGTCTCGCCGGTCTCCGGGTGGACGGCGACGTATGACTTTCTATCGCTGCAGATCAGCCGCTTGCCCGCTTGGCCAAGCGCCAGCACGGGTGAGGAGTTACTGCTGCGAACATCGTCGTTTTCCCAAAGCAACTCCCCGGACAGGGCATCGTACGCCGTCAACTGCCCGGCGATCAAAAACAGACGGCCGTTATCGATGAAAATCGAGGACGCCGGCCCCTTGCCGCGCTTAGGCAACAGCGCCGCCCAGAGACGCTTGCCACTTTTTGCGTCCATGCAATAGACGTGCGTGCTGCCTGCGGCAAACAGCCGACCATCGGCCACGCAGGGTGTACTCGACGATTTGCGACCGGTCGGCTCTCCGGGGGCCTCGGTTTTCCAAATCCGCTTGCCGGTCTTGGCGTCGAGGCACACGACAACGTCCTTGGCCACGCGCACGGTGTTCGGGATCGCCTTGAGCAATTCGAGCTTGGCCAAGCGGCTGATCGGCTGGGCCTCCATCCACTCTCGCAACGCGACATCATTCTCAAATCGTTGATCGCCCTTCTGTGCTACGCGCCGCATGTCCGCGAACGGGATGGCGGCCCGCCCCTTTTTAAATCTACTAACGATCCAGCTGCCATTGCGCTCGGCCTGCTCGGCCGAAAGGTTTTCGGCCACCCATTTTTCAGACCACTCAGTGAGCTTGCGCCCGCGCAGGCGGGGGCTCAGCGACTCGCGGGCCTTTTCCATTTTCGAGATGATCGATTCCGGCAGGGATAAGTTTCGGTAGCCGAGCTTGCGCAAAATGAGCGCGTTGATCTCGCGCTCCTCCGACGGCTCGTCGTCGTGCCAAACGAGGCTGATGTAGGTTTTGCCGTCGGCCACCACCACGCTGCCGTGTCCGCCGTCGTCACCGCTGGGAATGGTTTCGCTGCGCCAAAGCAGCTTGGGCCCGCCCTCCGGCCAGGCGCGCAGAAGCGGCACGCCGTCCGACACCACGCCGTTACGCTGGCTCCCCCGCCACTGCGACCAGTCACCAGCGTTACCCGTCGGCCAGACGCCACCCAGCGCGAACAATAGAATGCTACCGCAACGAATCATTGAGAACGGGACGATGCCGCCGGATGTGACGCCACGCAAGGTTTTGAATGACCACAGCGCGGCCAAACGCAGCTTGTATTATAACAGGCGCTCCACTAGCTTCCGCCCGAATGGCATTGGAAGATCACGTCGGCGACGTCATCGGCAAGGCCCGCAAGGGGCTCGGCTTCGAGCCTGAAAAAGTCGCCGAAGCCGCCGGGCTCAGCGCCGGCAGCTACGCCCGTTTTGAAGAGGAAGGCACACTCGAAGAGCTGCCCGACTTTGACAAGGTCGGTGCGCTGCTCGGACTCGCACCAGACAAATTGGCCACCATCGCCACCGGCTGGATACCGAGCGCGGCCGATCTCACCGAAAACAAAACTGTACGGCAGATCACGACCAACGAAGGCATGGAGGTGCACTGCTATCTTGCCTGGGACGCCGAGACCCGCGAGGCGGCATTGTTCGACACCGGTTGGAGTGCGGAGCCGATCCTGAAGGAAATTCAGGAACATGGCTTGACGCTGAAACACCTGTTCATCACCCACACGCATCACGATCACATCGCAGCGTTGACGCCGATGCGGAAACAATTTCCGGACTTAGAGCTACACTCCAGTTCACCCAACGCGCCGGAACGCCAGCGCAACCGCCCTGAACAGGTCGTCGAGTTGGGGACACTGCAAATTACCGCACGTGAAACCCCCGGCCACGCCAACGATGGGGCATCGTACGTGATTGACAATTTTCCCGGTTTTGCCCCGAAAGTGGCGGTGGTGGGAGATGCGATTTTTGCCGGGTCGATGGGCGGTGCGCCGAACCACTACCAACTCGCCCGCGAGAAGGTGCAGTCGGCGATTCTCAGCCTTTCAGCCGAGACCATCCTCTGCCCCGGCCATGGCCCCATCACCACCGTCGCCGAGCAACACGTCGTCAACCCATTCTTTTGATTGGCCAACCCGGCAGATCAAAGTAGTTCACGAATCTTTTCCCGGAAGCGATTGTATACAAAACCGAGCCCGAGAAAAACCGTCCCCATGACGAAAAAGCTGGCGATTTTCATCTCAGTCGAAAGCTGCCAAATAATCGGAAACAACGAGACCAAAGCGATAGCCAGCGTGCACAATCCAAGCAACCGATAACAGCGTTCCCTCAATCCCAAACCGGCACCGAAATAAACCACCGCAAGGATCGCCCAACTGATCGTCAACGCTCCCGCACCGTCGAGCTCGCTGCCAACTTTGATCGTCAACCAAAAGAACAGCAACCCGCCCGCAGTGATAATCATCCACGGATGAACCTCTTCTCCGACACCGAATCCCCCCTCTTGTCGGCTACACATTTGTTGAACGACGAACAACGCCAGCACCGCGACCAAACTTTGCCAAAAAGCCTGATCACTCAAAAATTGGTTGGCGAGAAACATATACCCCAGCGCACCGTAAGCCAGCGCCTGCCACTTCCACTCTCCGCCGGCCTTCACCAGCGGTACGATGAACAGACCAAAACCCACGGCCATGTAAACCAGCACCTGCCATTCGTTGGGCACATAATTGCTAATCCAAACCGCTCCCAAAACAGCAGCCAAAATGCGATAGCCCAAGCGGATCGAATCCACCGCACCGAGCACCCCTTCCGGCACGTTGCCAAGGCGTTCCAGCGCGATCGGGATAAACCCGTTCAACAACAGCATCGCAGCTATCGGCACAAGCGCCAGAGCGGCGTAATCCCGATCTCCATCAATACAAAGCTTCACCAGGCACAACGCGGCCACCAACACAAACACCTGCGAACCCAATCCCAAAAATCGTGCCCGAGTAATCACAGCGTAAGCAGCCAAACCGAACGAAAGCAACGCCCCCACCCAAATCCATTTTTCTGAAAGTTCCACCCCCAGAAACAACCACACCAACAACAGCAGAACGAACCCGAGCGAGTGCAGCGCCTCAAACCCAGAGGCCAAGCGCTTAGCCAAGGGCGTGTTCGCACAGCAGTCCGTGAACCGCCCAAACTGCCATCGCCACCAGTGCGCTTGGCCAAGCGCAAGCCCCAGCAGAACAACGAGTTGCGTTTTGACCATGGAAGCCTCTTCAGCCACAGTTACCCCGGTGAAAATCCCCAGCAAACCCACCGCTTGGCCAAGCAGCGCGAACTCACGAATCCGCAACACATACAGCAAGATTGTCAGCACGGTGGCCACCGACAAAAACAGGACGGAAGACCATTCCAACAACTCGGAATCATTCAACCGCGTCACCGCAGCCAACAGCCCCACGGCCAGCGCCAAGCCAGTCATGCATCCCACTCGTAGACGAAACAAATCGCTCAACTGATGATCAACCCGACGGCTAAACAGACAAGCATTGAACAGCAAAAATACCGCTGTCGACACCCCCGCAACAAAGTAATCCACACTCCCCGCCGTCGTGTACCCAACGGCAAAAATGAACGCAATCGTGGCAGCGACAATCGAAGCCACTTGAAGAATGAAATTCTCCCGGCGAACCGCCATGCACAACAACACGACGCTCTCGGCAGCGATGATCGGGGCACGATACGAGTCGACCATGTCAAACGTCATCAGGCCAAGCGTCACCAAAACCAGCCCTTGCGTAAGATAGCTCCTGCTGGTGAGTGACTGCCGGCCAAACACTCTCGCTGCAGCGGCTGCGCAAATCAAAAGCGCCGCGCCAATACTCAGGGCCAAAACCCAAAACCGAGGTTCCTCCAGCGCTAGTACATCCCGCGATAACAGAACGAACATCGCCGCGTTGTTGGCCGTCAGGAAAACCGATCGAACTTGATCCGTGAACGAATCGTCCCGCGAAAGAAAAACAGCCACCGTGTAAACCGCCCAAAGCGACAGCCCGAAAAACAACGCCACCGAGACCATCGGTTCATCCACCCTCAACCGCCACAACGTAAACCCGGCATACGCCCCCACCATGCTCAGCACTGGCATCTTCAACCAACGATTACGCAACATGAAAACGACAGACGCCACCGCGAGGATCAGGTTGGAAAACAGGATCGCCCACGAGGACATTATCTCCGCATGGATCAGTGGTACATAGGTGGCATAAAACGAGGCTCCAGTCGCGAACAACGCGATCGTCTGCGACTTCACCCGATCAGCAAACCAAACCATGAAGCCGCCCCATACAAAAAGGAGTGACAACGCCATCGTCGCGCTATGAATCACTTTTACCGGCTCAAAGATGTGAGCTGCGTAGGTGGTGAAGTACACCCCGGCGCACCCACCGGCGACCAACACCTGACCGTAATTCTTGAGCGTCTCCTTTTTCCGCTGAAGCCAAACCCCGAGGCCGCCCAACAAAAAACTCAACGTGTAAAATGAAGCCACCTTGGCCTCCGGGGCGAGGTCGACGAAAAACTGTTTTTTGAAGTATGCCAAAAAACCAAGCCCGGTAAGCAACAGCACGACACCGATGCGCACAAACCAGTAAGTACCCAGCTTCATTTCGATCGATTCCGATGGCACTTCCGGTTGGCTCGCAACGCTCGCAACCGTTGCCTCTGGTTTGTCTAAAGTGGCAACTTTCTCCGGGGGCGACTGTTGGGCTTGCTTAGGCTGATGCGATTGGCCAAGCGTGACCGGCTTCGGTTTATCCTCGACCGGTTTAATGATGGGCGGAAGGCTCATTTTTGAGCTGGGCTTTTTCGCCAGAGGTTTCGCCACTTTTTTCACCGCCTCAACCAGGTCCCCTTTTTTTTCCGCGGGCTTCGCTTGGCCAAGCGAAGCCTCAGTAGACTTGGGTTGCTCGGCTTGGCTCTGATCCAGAGAACGAATGGTGGCCTCCAACTGTGAAATTTTCGTCTCGAGTTTATCCACACGCTGGCGTGTGAACGTGGAAACAAAAAATCCAACGATTGGGGTCAGCACAACGCATCCCGAGAGGCAAATCATAAAAAAGGTGAATCCGTCCAACATTCTTTCTCCTTTCCATTACCGGCTTTAAAGCACCGCTAATTCGAGAGTAAAAGGCGAAAAACGAAAAGGGAAATCAATAAAATTAATGCAAAAATTGATGGAATCGATAGTCAAAATCACAAATCAACGATTTTGATGGACATGTCGAAAAAACTTCAAAAGGACGTCAAACTCCCCTATTTTCGGCTCTGTTAACGTGCTAAAAAAATGTGATTCAGCGGTTGACATTGTGCCTCGCGCAATTAGGATTCGGGGCGCTTAAAACGTTTTTTTTGCCACTAGAACACAACGACTTATGAAAAATGTAGCTTTCACGGCAGGATTACTGGTCGCCGGACTTATGTTCACGTCACAGGCCAGCGCCCGGGAGGGGCATGCCTTGGTACAGACAGTCAGCGGCGAAGCCAAGATGACTGTGGACGGCAAAAAGTGGGTACCACTTCAAGTGGGCGCTCTCTTAAAAACCGGCACCACCGTTAAAACCGGCGCCGAAGGTCGTACGGATTTGTTCCTCGGGCTCAACGGATCGATGCTCCGCCTCGTCGGTGGCACCGAGTTGACCTTCAGCCGTCTGGCCATCGAGGAGTCACCGATCGAGCCGATCGCCCAAACTGAGATGATTTTGAAAAGTGGACGCGCCATCGGCAACGTTCGCAAGCTGCCCATGGGTTCGAGCTACGTGATAAAGACCCCGAAAGGCGAAGCCAAGGTCAAGGGCACGGTTTACGACATCAACGCCGAGGGTGAGCTGGTCGTGGTCACCGGCAAGGTCAAGTACACCGACAAGGCCAACGGCAAGGAAGTTTTGATCGCCAGTGGCGAGAAATATTCAGGCGGACGCGAACTCAAGGCGAGCGACGATGAGAAAGCCGATGCAGCCGCAGCCGCCCCACCAGATGCCCCGGTGTTCCCCGGTTTCTCCATTAAGGTGCCGCTACGTCAGGGTGTCTGGGAGACCCAGCGCATCGCCCCGACCAACTTTATCTCCCCCACCCCGAGCTTCTTCGGTGACTTGGTCATTCGTTCCGGTAACGAGTTCGCGCCGGATCGACTGGAGTTGAATCTGGACGCCGCCACCGGCAGCGAGCTGACCGTGGGACAGGAATTAAAACCGTCCGACCTGCAGTTGAGCATCGGCGGTGGTACGATCAGTGATGACGACGCCGTGATCGTGGTTGAGGAAGCCATCGGCGGTGGCAAAAAACTGGTTGTCAAATCCAAAACCGGCGAGGCATTTGTCCCTGGAGACGTCGCCTCGGCCAGCGCGGTTCCGGTTGCCGTCTCCATCCCAACCGCCAGTGGTGCAGCTGTCTCCGTAGACGTGGATGTTGTCGCCCCGATGAAGGCCCCAAGTTTGGTTGCCAAGGTGGACGACACCGGTGCAGCCAAATCGATCAATATCACAACGGACGGTTTCACCGCAGACGAAGCAGACACCCACCTTGCCAGTATTCAGGATCAATTGGGTAGTCTCGATAACTTTGAAATTAACGGCCAAACCCTGAACGCTGACGAGGTGGATATCGTAACCAACGTGGTAGCTACCGGTGACGAGCTTACTCCATTCCGCGTTGAGGTTGAGATCAAGCCCAAGAATCCAGAACAGGATTTGGGGCAAGCCAGCGACATTGGCGTGACTTTTGTGCCGCCGCCGGTTGAGCCCACTCCGGGCGAGATTCCCCCGCCACCAATCGTACTTCCTCCGGGCCCGCCCGAGGAATCTCCGGTGTAACCCAGTGCCAGCCAATTTCGAGAACCCGGACAGAGTCCGGGTTCTTTTTTTCTCACCCCACCCGCTGCACCTCAAATGCGAACAGTAATTTATCCCGGTAGTTTCGACCCGCCTACCAACGGGCACTTCGACGTAATCCAGCGTGCCTCGCGTTTGTTCGATCGAGTGATCGTTGGCGTAGCCCGAAACGAAAACAAAAAGCCGTTGTTCAGCCTTGCGGAACGCCGCTCGTTGATTGAGCAATTCGTTGCCGATCTTGGCAACGTGGAAGTGGATGCGTTCGAGGGCCTTCTGGTGAAATATGTGGAAAAACAAAAAGGCAATGCCGTCATCCGCGGGCTTCGAGCCGTGTCCGACTTTGAATTCGAATTTCAAATGGCGTTGATGAACCGTAAACTGAACGAAAAAGTAGAGACTCTGTTCATGATGCCGCGCGCGTCCTACTCGTTCCTCAGCTCGACCCTCGTCAAGGAGATTGCCGGGCTGGGCGGTGACGTCTCGGCGTTCGTTACGCCGGCCGTGCGCGAGGCGTTGCAGTGCAAGCTTGGCCAAACGGCCAAAAGTTGAACTCGGCAACCGGCCAGGCTGTCTTATCCCTTGCCCCAGCGCGTGGCCGAGCAACGTAAAAAACCACCCGACAAAAACATGCCGCTTTTACTCCAACTCGAATCTCTGGCCAGAGGTTCCGTTTCCCTCAATGGAAAACTCCCGCTATCCGACTTGGACATGGTGTCTCTGGACGACCTTGTCGAACCAGCCGGCCCACTGGCGTACGCACTGATGGCTGAGAAAAAGGGCGATTCCATCCTGCTCGAAGGTTCGCTGGAAATGCAACTCAAATGCGAGTGTGCCCGTTGCCTGCACCCGTTCGACCACCGAGTCACTTTGCGCAACTGGAGCTGCCTTTTGCCGCTCAAAGGCGAGGATTCCTTGCAAATAAACAAGGACACAGCGGACTTGACGCCCTATCTGCGCGAAGATACGTTTCTCGCCTTTCCGCAGCATCCGCTGTGTGGGAGCGAGTGTGGCGGTATCGCCAAAATGGCCGAAAAAGGGGAAAATCCCACCCATTCCGAGCCGCCTCCCGATGAGCCCAAAGACGAGAATGTCTGGGCCGAACTAGACAAACTGAACCTCAAGTAAGGGATCAATTTATGGCAGTACCAAAAGGCAGATCATCCAAGAGCCGCGTGCGCAAGCGCCGTTCACAAAACATTACACTGAAGGCACCGCAGTTGAACAACTGCCCGCAATGTGACTATCTCGGCTATCAACCGCACCGCGCCTGCCCCGAGTGCGGACACTACAACGGCCGGCAGGTCGTCAGCGTCGAGGTCGGCGCCTAATCCCCTTCCCTCCATTCACAGCCGCACCGGAAACTTCCGGTACGTGAGCATTTCTGATGAGAATCGCTGCCGACGCCATGGGGGGAGATCACGGCTGTCAAGTCGTGATCGATGGGCTGTTGCAGGCTCTCGAGCAGCATACGCAGATCGAAAGAATCCTGGTCGTCGGCGATGAATCACAACTTGGCCAAGCGCTTGGCCAAGCAGGCAACACAGATACGCGAATCGAGATCATTCACGCTCCTGAGATTCTCACCATGGACGACAAGCCGGTCGAGGGTTTGCGTCGCAAGAAAAACTGCTCGCTCGCGGTGGCGATGAATTTGGTCAAGACCGGCGACGCGGACGCAATCATCTCTCCCGGCAACACCGGCGGCATGTTGGCCGCGGCATCAATCAAGCTACGCACCCTGCCGGGAGTCGATCGCCCCGGCATAGCGGCAATCTGCCCGAGGACCGACGGCAACTTTATCCTGCTAGACGCCGGTGCCAGCGTGGACGGCAAGCCCCGGCACCTCATGCACTACGCCATCATGGGCGACATTTACGCCCAAGAAGTGCTGGGCGTTTCCCGACCAAGGGTGGGCCTGTTGAGCGTGGGCACAGAGGCAACCAAGGGCGATGAACTGACTCAGGAAGCGTTCAACCTTTGCCGGGAATTGGATTTGGATTTCATCGGCAACGTTGAGGGGCACGACCTGTTTCAAAATGGACTGGACGTGGTGGTGTGCAACGGATTCGTCGGCAACGTGGTGCTGAAGTCCTGCGAAAGTCTGGCAACCTCGATGATGGGTTGGTTGAAGGCGGAACTGACCGCCGGACCGGTTCGAAAACTGGGTGCCACACTCGCGAAGGATGCCTTTCGGGCGTTAAAAAATCGCGTGGATCCGGACAACATCGGCGGGGCGCCACTGCTGGGCGTGAACGGCACGGTGACCATATGCCACGGCTCCGCCGGTGCGAAGGCCATCCGCAATGCCGTGTGCAACACGGTCGAAGCGGTGGATCACCATATCAACGAACTAATTGTTGACGCCGTTGCGAAAGCCAACGACAACTTGGCTACCACCGCGACAGAGCCGGTCGCGGCCGAAGTATGACCAACCCGGACATCAAGAACCCACGCGCGGAACACAACTTTGTCGGCCGCACATGTTCCATCACGGCTGTCGGCTCGTACGTGCCAGAGAAGGTGCTGACCAATGCCGCCCTCGAAGAACTCGTCGATACCAACGACGAATGGATCATCACCCGGACTGGCATCCGCGAGCGACGCATCGCCGCGGATAATGAATACACGTCCGATCTGGGTGCCAAGGCGGCGAAGATCGCCCTTAAACGGGCCAATGTGGACCCGGCCGATGTCGATCTGATCATTCTCGCCACCATCACTCCGGATATGCCCTTCCCCGCCACCGCCTGCCTCGTGCAGGAAAAGATCGGTGCGTTCAATTCCGCTGCATTTGACGTGGAAGCGGCCTGCTCCGGATTCGTTTACGCTCTGGAAATCGGCCAGCAGTTTATCATGTCCCGCACGTACAATACCGTGCTCGTGATCGGCGCCGAGAAACTTTCCTCCATCACCGACTGGCAGGACCGCAACACCTGCGTACTCTTCGGCGACGGCGCCGGGGCAGCCGTGTTGCAAAGTCGCGAGAACAGCCACGGACTGCTCGCCGCGTGCATGGGTGCCGATGGACGCAAGGCCTCGATCCTCTCCCAACCAGGCGGCGGAAGCCTCCATCCCGCATGTGGACAATCCGTAACAGATCGCCTGCATTACCTGAGAATGGACGGTCAGGAGGTTTTCAAAAACGCAGTAATAGCAATGACCAAGGCCGCTAAAGAAGCACTGGCTCGTTGCGAGTTGGAGGTCAGCCAGATTAAGTGCATCATTCCGCATCAGGCCAATATGCGCATCCTCAAGGCCGTCGGCGACCGGCTCGGCGCCAGTGAAGAACAGGTCTTTAGCAACCTGCAAAAGTACGGTAACACCTCAGCCGCCTCGGTGGCCATAGCGCTGGATGAAGCCGTACAGCAGGGCCGCGTGAAGCGGGGCGAATTGATTCTGCTACTTGTTTTTGGTGCCGGCCTTACATGGGGCGCGGCCGTAATCGAGTGGTAACTCCCGCTTGGCCAAGTTCCTGATTTTCGCCTGCCCCGTTTCCGCTTGACCAAGCGCTCTTTTGGCACTTGCCCAGCCGTACAATTCCTGTTCTTCTCCCCGGCGCTTTTGAAATGGAATTATTAAACAAAATCCTAAGAACAGCGGTGGAAGGCGGGGCTTCCGACGTCCACATCAAGCCGGACTCGCCGGTGGTCTACCGCATCAACAGCCAACTAGTGGAGACCGAAATGTCACAGACACCAACTCAGGAATGGCTGGAAAAAATCATCAAGGAAATTGTTCCGGAACACTTTTTACCCCGGCTCGAGGACGACCGCGAGATCGACTTCTCCTATTTTCTGGAAGGTGTCGGCCGCTTTCGTACCAACTGTTTTCAGCAACTAGGCAAATGGTGTCTGGCCATGCGCTACGTAGTGGCCGAGGTCCCGAAAATCGACGGCCTGAACCTCCCGGATGTCATCAAGTCGATCGCCGAGGAACACCGCGGCATTGTCCTCGTCGCCGGCACCACCGGCAGCGGTAAATCCACCACGCTCGCCGGCATGATCGACCACATCAACACCAACCAAAAACGGCACATCATTACGATGGAAGACCCGGTCGAGTACGTCTTTGAGGACAACCAATGCATCATCGAACAGCGGGAAGTCGGTCTCGACACCCCCTCCTACCAGCACGGACTCAAGCACGTGATGCGTCAGGATCCCGACGTAATCATGGTCGGTGAGATGCGAGATGCTGTCAGCTTCCGCGCCGCAATGAGTGCGGCTGACACCGGACATTTGGTTCTCTCCACCCTGCACACCATCGATGCGCCTCAATCCATCGCCCGCGTGCTCGACTTCTTCCCATCGGAGGAACGCGAGCAGGTGCGCAAACAGATGGTCGGCACCCTCAAGGCGATCATCGTACAGCGCATGGCTGTGCGTGAGGATGACGGCGGCGTCGTGCCTGCGATCGAGATCATGATCAACACCCCGACCGTGGCCAAGTTGATCACCGAGAACCGCACGGAAAAACTGCACGCAGCCATCGAGACCGGCACCGACGATGGCATGCAAAACTTCAACCAATCGCTTTTCCAACTGGTGAAGGACGGAATCATCACCAAGGAGGAGGCGCTCGACAAGGCCACCAACCCGCAGGCGCTGGAGATGAATTTCAAGGGCATCTTCCTCTCGGAAGGCAGCCGAATTCTCAATTAAACCTGCATCGGCACGCCGCGTGACAGGGCGAACCGCACAGAATTCCGCACCGCGTCTGGCCTCCAGCGCGGCGCTTCTGTTTTGCATGGCGTCAGCCGCGCTTGGCCAGGCGGAAACTGCCTCCCCTACCCTCGTCGCCGAGACCCCGCGCGTGCCGGCTGTCGGGATCGAAATCCCCGAAGACAACCGGCTTGCCCTTCGCGAACGCACCGATGCGCTTGGCCAAGCGATCGACCAACTCCGCGTTCAACTCGCCGAGACCCCGCCGCTGCTTCGCTTCCTGCCGGATATCCAAGTCTACCACAAGGCAGTCGACTGGGCATTGCGCCACCGTCTTTTCTTCAAGGAGGGTGAATTCAAAACCGCCAACGAGCTGCTTGCAGAAGGAACGGAGCGCGCGAAACAACTCGCCGGAGGCAAGGTTCTCTGGACACGCCAGCCCGGGCTGATTGTTCGCGGCTACATTTCACGGCTCGACGGTTCCGTGCAGCCATACGGGTTGCTGATCCCGCAGTCCTTCTCCACCGACCCGTGGCGCAAACGTCGGCTCGATGTCTGGCTACACGGGCGCGACAACAAACTCAGTGAACTCAAGTTCATCCAGCAACGCCGCACCAGTGCCGGGCAGTTCGTGCCTCCCGACACGATTGTGCTTCATCCGTACGGCCGGTTTTGCAACGCCTTCAAATTCGCGGGCGAGGTGGACGTGCACGAGGCGCTTGGGCATGTGAAACAAAACTATCCGGTCGACAACTCGCGCGTTAGCATCCGCGGTTTCTCGATGGGCGGCGCCGGCTGCTGGCACTTGGCCGCGCACCACGCCGGCGATTGGGCGGCGGCAGCACCCGGGGCAGGGTTCGCCGAGTCGCTCGAGTATCTCGGCCTTTCAAAAAAGGGGACCCTCCCGCCGCAGTACGAACGCACGCTTTGGGGTCTTTACGACGCCACGCTGTACGCCGGTAATTTTTTCAACACAGCCACCGTCGCGTACAGCGGCGAGGACGACAAACAGATTCAGGCCGCCCGCGTCATGGAGCGGTTTCTCACCGGGGAGGGACTGACGCTGCGACACGTCATCGGCCCGAAAACCGGACACAAGTATCATCCCGCAGCCAAAGCGGAAATCGACGAACGCATCAACGCAATCGTCGCCCGGGGCCGAAACGCCGTACCAAGCGAGGTGCGACTCGTCACCCGTACGCTGCGTTACAATCGGCAGGCATGGGTGCAGGTCGACGGGCTAGAGGAGCACTGGATGCCGGCACGCGTCGAGGCCGGCTTGATCGGCAACCGGCACATCGAGATCAGCACACTCAACGTCTCGCGCCTCGTTTTGTCGATGCCATCCGGCACATGTCCACTCCGACCCAACGGCAGCCCAACGGTGATCATCGACGGCCAGAAACTGAGCGGCGACCGGGTACGCACCGACCGTTCGTGGGAATCCCGTTTTATCAAGGCGCTTGGCCAATGGCGGCTCGTGGGCCGGTTTGAGTTTGCCGGCTTGTCCAAGCGGCCCGGCCTGCAGGGGCCAATCGATGACGCCTTCATGGATCGCTTCGTGATGGTGAAACCGACCGGCCGGGCGAACTCGGAGGCGATTGGCAAATGGACCGAAGCCCAGCTTGGCCAAGCGCTGTCTGACTGGGAACTGCAGTTCCGCGCCAAGCCAAGGGTGGTCGACGACATCGACCTCACCAGGGACGACATCGAAAACAGCAACCTCATCCTGTGGGGGGACGCCGGCAGTAACCTGTTAATCGAACGGATCATCGACCAACTGCCGCTCAAATGGACAAGTGACACGCTGGCGCTTGGCCAAGCGGAGGCCGGAGCCGGTACACACGTGCCTGTTTTGATTTTCCCGAACCCGCTCAATCCCAACCGCTACGTCGTGCTGAACTCCGGTTTCACGTTCAGCCGATTTGGGCACATGAGCAACGCCACACAAACTCCGAAGCTACCGGACTGGGCGTTGGTGGATATCACCAAGCCGTACAACGCCGGTGACCCGGACTGCATCGCGGCCGCCGGTTTTTTTAACGAACGCTGGCAGCTAAAAACAGTCGATTAAACAGACGCGCGGTTTGCCTCCGGCGGCATCGGCTGTCACCATTCGCGCCATGCCAATTCGATTTATTTTTTACACCGTCCTGAGCCTCGCGACCGCCCTGCCCATGGCCAAGGCCGAGCCGGCAAAGCCAAGCGGCAGCGTCTCCCTCCTGCCCTCCACCTCACGGCTGGAGACTTTGTGGGAGCAGGGCGAATTCACCGAAGGCGTCGCAGTGGCCCCGGATGGGCAGATTTATTTTAGCGACATCCCGAGTAGTGAGGCGAAGTCCGGGCAGATTCTGAAGTTCGATCCGAAGAGCGGAAAAACGACCGTCTTTACTGCGGCGTCGGAGAAAAGCAATGGACTGATGTTTGACCGCGACGGCAGGCTGATCGCCTGTTGCGGGGCCAACAACGGCCGCATGGCCCTGAGTGAGATACTGCCAAACAGCAGGCTCCGAACACTCTCGGGAACGTTTGACGACAAGCGGTATCTCGCGCCAAACGACCTTGTGATCCTGCCGAACGGGTTGATTTATTTCAGCGACCCGCGCTACATCGGCAATGAAAAAGAGGAGCAAAGCCAGATGGCCGTATATCGTTACGACCCGTTTTCCGGTGAGGCAACTCGCGCGATCGGCGCGGATCAAATTGAGAAACCCAACGGCTTGGCACTCTCGCCGGACGGCAAAACGCTCTACGTCGCCGAGACCAACAACGGCTCAACCGGCGGCCCCAACGCGCCGAAGAATCCGAAAATGGGCCGCATGACCCTCAACGCCTTTCCCATCCGAAGGGACAGGAGTCTCGGCACGAAAAAAGTCCTCGTGGATTTCGGTGACCAAGCCGGGATCGACGGCATGACGATCGACACCATGGGGAACATTTACGCGGCCGTTCGCTC
>CEWJ01008553.1_pt1 | contig 15037 bp, 7 predicted proteins | sample 350291 | NCBI WGS metagenome assembly CEWJ01 (sample SAMEA2622923, study PRJEB7988) | marine metagenome | isolation source: saline water (ENVO:00002010), including | reverse complement strand
CGTTGGGCTTCACGGTCGGCACGGCTGTCAATGCCGAACAGACCCAGAACACCATCCAGGAAGCGATCCATGGGGCCAACCCGACGTTGAGCACCAATGGTGCCGGTGATGCGCTCTTCCTCAAAATTCGCGCTTCCTGAAACCCGAGCGTTGGCCCGCACGATGTGGTCGGCTTCGTTCAGCATCCGAACTTCCACCTTGTTGTCTTCCCCCAGTTCCATTTCTGGAGCTTCACCCGAAATAGCCGAGATGGGTTGAGAAAGACCCAACTGTGTTGTTTTGTCCATGGTGGCGTCAAGATGGACATCGGTTGACCACACGCCCCGTTCTTCTGCCTCGTAAACATGCTTTATTTTCCGCATCGCTTTGGCTCGGTTGTACTCAAAATCCTTCACAACAGCGGTGCGTCGGTAGACAACAACGCTCAGCGCCAAAGCAATCAGGTACCAGACGTACAGCAAACGAGGCTCGAGGTCAAACATGCGCTTCAAAGGGGGGAGCGAAAAGTGAGTGGCACCCATGAGAAGAAGCGGCAAAGCGCTGAGACTCCTCTTTGTCAGGGTGCTGTTTTTCTTCATATCGCTCAAACCTCTTTCTTTGTAAATGACGCATTTGCCTCTTGAGTTCTTGTGTTTATCCACGGTCAGATGATGGTCGCCCCTTTCTCACAAGCCCGTCAACCAAACCGAGGCTGAAACTGGTATGAAGCATCAACAGGCACAAAGGCACCCCCAGAAGTGTTGAGAACCTTGGCTGGACGACGGCTTGGTGAACACCGGCCAACAGCAAAGCCAGACCGTAGCATGCCGGTAACAACCAATACAACGGCGAACCAACAAGAAACATGCTTCCCGTAAGTAGCAATCCCAACAAAGGAAGGAACTCCTGCCACTTGGCTCTTTTGGGATGTTTTAGCAACACTTTCGTCCGCCAGAAACCGTACCTGTGGCCCATTTTCCACCAGTTGCCGAGGTGCCGTCTTTTGTGCATCATCACCTCCGGAAGCGGATGACGGCGCAGCACAAAACCGGCTTTGATCAGGCGCATGGACAGTTCGCTGTCTTGGCTGGTCAGGAAATCTTCGTCCCATCCGTTCACCGCAACCACCGAGGCCCGGCGGTGCATCACGAAAGCCGGCGTTGATGTTTCAGAGATGGAGGTGAATTGGCTGAATTGCCCGCCGCTACGTCCCAGCGGTGACGCCAACGCACCGTCAACCCAAGCGGCGACCTGAGACGTCGTTTGTTCCACACCGACAACGCGGACACCGACACCCGCCAGACGTTCTCCTGCAGTGCTTTCGCAAGCCTCCCAAGCATCGAGACGCTGTTGCAGATGGTTTCTATCAACCTGCGCGTGGCCGATCATTTCCACCATGTATTCCACGCTTTCGGGCAGGAGTTCCATGGCCAGATTGCGTGCATGAGCCACGGTTTTGTTTGGATTGTCAACGAGCACGACTTGCGGCCATTGAGGCCCAGTATGTTCGGCGATGAGGCGTTCCACCAAAGCGGGTGTGCCGTCAATTGAGCCTCCATCGAGCACGAGGACCATGTGCGAGGCTGGATCGATGGTCTGATGCAACAATCCATCAAGGCAGGCCTCGATGTAGTCAACCTCGTTCAAAACGGGGATGACCGTCGCCAACCTCAATTTGGCGACCTCACCCATGGTCTTCTGTTCTCACCAACGGTTTTCACCTCTTCCCTCATCTGCCTCCCGTGCAGTATGTTCTTTGACAACCACCGACTCGGAGGCGCATGGATGGACCCCGATTGCGATTAACGGGTATCGGTGAGGGGTTCAGCACCCAAATCAGGACAACACTTTCTGGCGCCGACTCGCCACGCCGGGTGCTTGAAGCGGTGCAATCGTTGTTCCCAGACATTGAGCATGAACCGGAGGAAGAACCCTGTTTTGGAAAGCCCACTTCGTTGACGTGGACCTTTGAAGACATTTCACTGGGACCTTTTCTCCAGCAGCTTCACGAACAGCGCATTTTGGACACAGCGCTCGACGCAATGTCGATGTCGCTGAACGGCAAATCAACCACCTTTCACCTTTCCAGACTTGCAGCCCTCGCAGGGAAAATTGCGTTTCCCATACCAGGGGACGAGCCGCTTGGAGGTGTTGTTCAGGTCTCCATATCCGGGGATGGATTGGACGACTGGCTTCAAGCCGCAACGTGGCACGCCGGCAGAAGCCAAATTCCGAGGCACATTAACGACGAGCACGGCATGGACGAGGATGGAGAATCTACGACTTGGGTTTGAGAACCTCGCCCAAGAAAGAAAACATCTCACCATCTCTTCCTGCCCAGTTCAGCGAAGGGTTGGTCTTGAGGGTCAACCAACGTACGGCTTGATGATCGACCAGTCGCATTTCTCCCACGGCTTCCATAGGTTGGGCACCGATGAGGTGGACTGCATAGGCGGCATCAACGGTTTCTCTGTACCATGTACCAAGGACATGAGTCGGAACATGGACAATGGCCAATTCTTCCCTCAACTCCCGCTCTATGGCCTCGTTTGTGCTTTCAAGAACCTCGCATTTTCCACCGGGGAACTCCCACAAGTCGGCATCATTGTGCCCCCGTCTTCTCTGGGCCACGAGCACTTGACCTTCTGCGTTTTGCAAGCAACCAGCGACAACATGCGTGGGTTCTCTGGGGTACGGCCGCAACATGTAGCCGAGGCAGGCCTCAACAAACTCAACAGCCTCTTGCAGGGATACCACGCCTTCGTCAGGCAAGTGCAAAAAGAGAACCGGCGGTGGAATTGGTCGGGACGTCGTCGCCTCCATCAACGCTTTCATCGTGGCGTGGTACGTTTCGTTGCAGAGGTAACCACCGGCATCAAGCGAGAGGCTGTAAGGCGTCGGAAAATGAGCCTCATCCCATATTGAAACGTCGATCCAGCAACCCCTGTGGCCATAGCCGTCTAACGGTGTTGCGTTAATTTGCCGACCAGCGTTGTCAGGAATGCGCATGTCCAACCGGTCGCGAGCCAATTGTTCAACTCGAGGCGTTTCACAACGCTCGCACAGACCAACGTGAAGGATAGCGTCCCATCTCGCCCCTTGTCGTACCCGTTGTGCCGTGTGTTGAGCCCCTTGCGCATCCACGGTCAGTTTGGTCGTTTCCACGTTAACATCGATCTCCTCACCGGTCCAAGGGCATGAAATCTTGCGTTGTCCGTTCACCATCTCAGCGACTTTTTCACTGATGTTCTCGCGGTGGTCGCCAAACGGCTCAAACCCCGTCACCAACACGCTGATTTCGGACGCCACGTCGTTCCCACAGAAAGGTCAGTTTTTGATTCATATCCTTTGTAGCCGGCGTCATCTTGACAAAGAAGAAACAACACCGAGGGGTATGGAAGAGGAGTTGGTGGTACAACTCACCCCTGAATCCTCGACCGAAAAAACCGGTATCTTCCCGGTCCGAATCGTCAAAGAAATCTGGAGAGAAATCACCTTCGGTGTTGGGACTTGGGGCGCTGTTCGTCCGTTGGTGGCGGCTGTTCTTGCAACCGTTCCGTTCTTGTTCCTCGGTCAGCACTTCAACAGAGAACACCGAAGGGGCGTTGAATGGGCTTTTCTGCAGATACCTCTGGCCCTCACGCTGGTGCTCTGGATAGGGCTTTACGTGTGGTCAATCTTTGACGCTTGGCGAGACGCCGTAGGCCTCATGGGCCAGTCTCAAGGCCAGAGTTGATCGCGTATTTCGATTGAGCCATCTGCGAGACCCGCAAGGTCGTTTCGGTCGTCGTTGTCAAAATCGTTGGGCAGTGTACCGAAAATGAAATTCGAGACATCAGCCGACTCGACCGCCCAGTACATCACGGAATCCTCGTTGTTGGAATGGCCGGGATGTTCGTCATCTTCGTGGTCCACGGGCGACTGGTAGACCAGGTTCACCAGACCGAGCAGGTGGCCGACTTCATGAACAAGGACGCTGTTTTCCACGTCTTCCACAGAGGGTCGACCAAAAGGACCGTCCGCCTCGTCAATGGAATCTCCGAACAGAGCGACCGTGGAGGCATCGACGGCTACGCCGAGCACAGAATCTGTTTCGTAGGTGCCCGCCGGGAACAGGACCTGCCAGTAGAGTGTGGTGCCGTCGCGCGGCGAGGTGTCTTTTTGCTCCCAACCTTTGTCCCGCACGTCTTGCGCAGTCCAAGCACCTTCGTGTTGGAAATCAACCTCGTTGTACTCTACAGAAATGCCAGATGGCTTGTCGCAAACGCTGTTCAACCGTTCCACGAGCATGTCGGCACTGCTGGAGAAGGGTCTGTACCCGGGTTCGTGATCGATTTCAATCACCATCGAGGTGTACATGCTGCTGCGCAAGCAAGCGAGCGTGAGACCACCTGGTACGCCTTTCTTCTCAGGGAGAATATCGAAGGAATCGCTGCCGATGCACCCCGAGAGTCCGCTGCAAAAGAACGCAGCAACCAGCAAAACCACGATTTGATTGCTCTTCATTGATGCTCCCTCGTTTGCGTTGCTTTTGAATGCCTGCTTACCAATCGTCCGGAATGTTCAGGGGAGAAAACAGTTGACCGGGACCTTTTGCCGAGGCGAGTTGTGTTCGAGCAAGATGTTCCCACTGGCGCAGAGCCAACAGGGCGTCGATGACGCTGGCGTTGATTTCAATCAGCGTTACCCGTATCAGCGTGTCAAGAATGTCCATTCGTTGATGGTCCACGATTTCCATGACCTTTTCCAGCGCAAACGTCGAGTCCTGCGGCCCCTGTTGATCGTCGACCGGCCAAGGGCTGTGGACCCGCTCTCCAACGGTTTGTCCTGTGGCTTCAAGATGGTCGGTAAGGGTGGTCATGAGTTGGTTCACGTGTTTCTGGATAACGAGCGAAACCTCAACCAGCGGCATGCTGAGTTGGTTGACGAGGTTGACGGTGCGCTCGGTAAGCGTTACAAGCCCCTCAACCGTTTCATCAGACACCGTGGTTCCCTCACTTCTTGGCGAGTGCGTCGATGTATTGCCAACCGTACGAATTCCATTGGTCTTGTGTCCACCCGTCAGGAAGCCCTGTCGGCGGGAGTGGGGCAGGTTTGCTGCGGTCGGGCCCGGGTCGCATTTGAGGCGGAGGAGGCGGGGTACTCACGGCGGCCACAGGAGCGACTGGCGCCAGCTCTGGCAGGTCTTTTGACGATCTCATTTCCTCGGCAACAACCTCGGTTTGGTCAGCTTGCTCCTCTTCGGTTTCAGGCGCCAGCATGCGACGTCGCAGCACCATGGCGTAGAGGGCAAAGGATACAGAGCCGAGGGCTATGACAAACAAGGCGACGCTGAAAATATCCGTGCTTACCTGCTGGGAGAGGGCTTCACCGTCCCGAACGGTCTCTTGTTTGATAAGCAAGGAATCCACGGTGTATCGATCCATCTCGACACCATCAACCAGTACAAGCACGCGGTAGTCAATGCTTGACCCTGCAGGGCCGTCCGCATCCACCGGCAACGATACCGAGAGGGCGTCCCCAGCCGTCGTCTCCACCTCAACTTCCGAGACCGTGGACCAGAACCCACCGTCGACTAGTTGCTGCAGAGCAAACACGACCTTGCCGTTCCCACCGTTGTTGGTGGCGTCAACCATCATGTTGGCCCGCTCGCCTTCGTAGGGGCTGGGCACGTCCCAACTGAGCGATGAAGCGACGTCTTGCAGGTTGATTTGCGGTCCGAGAATGGCCAGTGGCCAAGTCGCTACCGGGTCATTCATTGAGTTTGAGACCGTATCAAACGGGTTTCCAGCCTCATCGGAACCTGAGACCCAAACATCAACGGTGTAGGACGGAAGGAGTGTTGTTGCACCCGAATCGGTCAAATCAAGCACACCACTCCAGAAGTATTGTTGCCCGAACGGCGTGATGTCCGGTAGCAAAACGCTTCCACGGGAAATTTCCGCCTCGCCCGCTTTCACCCTGTAGTGAAGAACGGCGGCTTCTCCAAATTCGAATCCATTTTCGTCGTTTGTGATAAGGACGACATTGAGGTTGTCTGCCTCACCAATAGAGAGAGGTGACCCACTCGTCACGTCGTTCAACGTGATGTCGTCAATCGTCGGTCTCGCGCTGTCAACGGCGAGACGCACACGGGGTGAAAACGCCGTCTCGTCAAGGGCGAGGCCAGGTAGGTCGTCCATGCTGAGGCGCAGGTCCAGTCGCCCTGACCGCACTGCGGGAACAAGGAGGTCCAGGCTGAACTCGCCATCATCCCTTGTAGAGGTCCGCCAGTTGTTCTCATAATCACCAAAGACGACATCAAAGGCACCGGCAGGTGCAGGGGTTTCGTCCTCTGAAAACAACACGCGCCCAGAGACACGAAGGGCTTGACCTGCACCGATGATGGTTTCAAAATTCTCCTCGTTGTAGTGGTTCTCGCTGTTTCGCAGTTCGATGGCTCGAATTTTCCCCGACTGCGTGTCAAACCGGAAGTCGTTGTCAAGACTCCACCAGTCATCGCCTAGGCCTTCTTCAACCTCGAAACAAGGCGTGATCTCGTTATCGTTGCACGGTTGGTCGGTGACACGTATTTTCGGCAGGAAGTGAGATTCTCCGTCCGTGTCGTAGGATTCAGGGAACAGCCATGTGAGTTGGAACTTTGCTTGAATAACGACGACGGAGTCGTTATTTTCCTCCAAATTCACGGAGGAATAAAGGTTCGATACGGCGATGTTGTCGGAACCTGAGGTCATAACGGCGACAGGGTGACCATCAGCTCCCTCGTCGAGCGTGATGAACATCGACGATTCCTCATCGTCAAAGTCACCAGCAAGGGCGACCTGAACGTATTGAATATCTTGCCAGCCGTTGATGTCGCTGAGCTTTATCTGTGCCGTGTAAGGCACACCCGGATGCAGTGGCTCGTAATCATCGTGGCCAAGGATGGATGAGTTACCCAAGTCAACCTCGGGTTCGAATTCTTGACGGATAAAGTACGTCGAGAGATCGGCGTCCCAGTCCGGCATCACCTCGCCAGGACGGAACCCGCAAGTCACAGTAGATGCCGGGCAAACAGGCCCCTTGCCCATCGCGATTTCGTTTTGTTGTTCGTCTTGGCCGGTGATGTAGAACGAGACGCGTTGTTTGTGAAGCAGCATTGAATCATCAATGAGGCCTTCGAAGATGTTCAGTCCACCCGCTCTGGTTTCCGGCGAGGAGAGGGTTTTCACCTCGTATTCGTCCTCGTTTGGCAAACCATCGAAGTTGTAGTCGGTGCAGCCAATGGCGTCGCTCGCTTTGCAACCAACCCAGTAATGCAGGTTCAATTGACGGGGCGGGTCCACCGAATCCTGAACAACGATCGAAACCGATTGACCAACCCCTGGTGCCCCTGCATGTCGTTCCTCGTTGTCCATCGGTGTTGCACTGAGGACAAGGGGTGAATTGCCATCCAAGATGAGCCGGATGGTGTTGTAGTTCGGGTTTGTGTAAGTTGAGCCGTTTTCGAGATCGACCGCCTGCACGTAGAAAATCATGCCACCGGGCTCTGATTCAACAGGGGAGACAAACGTCATGTTGTAAGCACCGAATGCAGGGTTGGCCTCTTCGTAAAGGACGACAGGTTCCCCCATTGGATCGCCGTCGTAGGTTACGTTTTGGCCAAGCACACGCAGGGAAAAACTGCCTGCAGGCGGCATCAATTGTGAATCTTGGAAATGAATGGAGCCGCTGAAACTGATGTTAAAGCCCCCTCGGACCCAATCCATCGGGAACAACTGCCGCCCCGTTTCTTCCCAGACCCTCAAACCGTCCAGTTGAATGTCGTTTTCAACGACGAGGTCCATGTCGGGAGTGGTCCACTGGTCCACGGCAATGCCCAGGTCGTCCTCGACGGAAACAATGGCTTCCGTGCTGCGCTCGTCATCCCACGACCAGTTGACTTTGGTTGGCATCCAGACAGAAACCACGCCATCTGCATCCTCCACAGAAGTGCAGTTGGCAGCGTCGAAGACAACGATGCCACCGGCATCGGAATTCACGGTGCAACTGTCACCTCGTTGCCATGTGAAATTCGGGTTGTCGCCATGAGCGTGTTCGATGGCGATCACGGCCTTCGTCACGTGGTCAACCTCGTCTCCCGGAGCGATTCGGGTGATGAAGTTGCGGTACAAGCCATCCGGAGCTGCAAGACCACCCTCAAACGAAGCCCCTACGGCTCTTGTTTGCATGGCGTACGTGATGTCGATGTTTGAAATTTTGACCCGTCCGGAACTCGCAGCTTTCACAGCGATAGGGATGTCGACGAAACCGTCGCCGTTTTCGGGAACGTGGTCGTTGAAGGCGGCCACCAACGTGGGGGCTTTCTTGACGATAGCACCAACCGGGGAGTCGTCGGAAGCGACGACGGAAGATTCGTTGAGGAAAATATCCGCCTCCCAGTCGTACGTGCCGTCGGCCCCAACATCGAGCATCGGGCGGTCTGGGTAGCCTTCCTCATACTCCAGAACAAACTCGTCAATCGACGGAGAAACACTGGCGTCCGTTGTTTCGTAAAACACGGCGTAACGTAGGGTGTTGCCAGCCGCTTGGGTGGAGAAACTCCTTTCCTGATTGTTCGAAGCGTCAAGCCACGTGGTGCCGTTGTCGTTGGAGACCTTGACCTCAATGGAGGTCTGGGACGGCACGTCAGCAATCCATTGGGGTCGGACTTTCCCAACTTTTGTTCCCGTGTTGAACGACGGCGACAACCAATTCCCGCTGGTTTCGTAAGCGGTGGAATATTCGATGTCAACCCACCACGATACGGCCGTGGAGCCGATGAGCTGCGCTTTCCAAATCAGTTCCTTGCCGGGATGGTCAAAGTGTATGGTGGATTCGGATTCGACCTCCTCCCAATGGGTCCCGTTGTCTGCTGAAATCCAGTAGTCCACGCGGTCGCCAATGGACGCTGCTGACCAATACGTTTCCACGTTTGCAGAGAGAACCTCGTCACCGGAGTGAACGACTTCGCCGTACCACGTCGTGGTCCCGGGAGCGGGTGTGGTTTCGTACATCCACCCCGTTCCAAATTCACGGTAGTAGAGGGTGGCGCCCGACCATGTTGAGTAGCCACAGTCAACGGTCACGAAGCGTTCACCGTCGAACTGCAAACCGTAGCCCAAGCGAGAAATTTGTTTTGTGGTGGACTCAGGAATCAGCGCCGAAGAACTCCCCGATACCGACCAAGCTTCTAGTTGATCCCGGTCGTTGTAGGGGGAGTCTTCTTGACAACGCATGTAAAATGTTGAACCGTTTACTTCCAGGCCTCGCAGCATTTGTTTGGAACTGCTGCCGTATGTGCCTCCGCATTCCCAGCTCGAGCCGCTGGCCGAGGTGTAGCTGTAAAAGTCCGAACTGCGCGTGTACGTTGACGTCCCGTCGCTCTCAAATTCGTAAGCATAGAGTCGATTCATGGCGTTGTGGGCCACCCAAACTTTGCCCGTCTGACGGTCGTAAGCGATGCCGGTGTACTCACCGACGGATGGCGAGATATCGTAGGAATCGATGCATGTCCAGGTATCGTCTCTCGAGATGTCCATCTCCATGACGCGATGGTAATTCACCGGAGCGGTGGAACCGTAGGTGTACCTGTAGCCTGAAAGAATGCCGAAAAGGCGTTCATCGTCGGTGATCGTCCAGTCTCGGAAACCGTAGTAGCCGTAGTAAGAGGAGGAGTGTTTCTGCGGGAGGGTGCACGCTGCTTTGTCCAAGGTGATGACCGATTCACGAGAAGCGTTGTTGGGGTACAACCGTTCAACAATGTTGCTGAAGGTAGACGAAGACCATGTTGACAAGAACAGCCAGTCGTGATGTTTCAGGATGGCTCCTTGGCTTTGCGCCATGAAACTTGACGAGGTTTTGGTCAATTGTTGCGAATACAACGTTTCGGTAGCGTTTGAGGTGTGCGGCTGTCGCAGGGCGTAAGAGCCGTTGTCGAGCCAGGCGTCTGAATTGGGGTCAACATAAGCATCCCCTGCATGCGGCAAGAAGTTTCGACTCACGTTGCTCATGGCGAGGGTTAAGTCGCCCGACCGGTCGTCAATATCAGCCTCTGTACCCCGAATCCAATGATCCCTGTCGTCCGTGACGATTTGTGACCAGCCGGTTGCTGATGCCCCCGATAGGGTCATGCTCACGTCTGTTACGAGGGCCCCTCTGGGTAGGGAAACAGCGGCTCCCATGTCTGGATTTGCTCCTTGATACAGGGCGATGTGTTCTACTGAACCGTCGCTGAACTCGTAGACGTGCCTGGTTCCTGCAGCGGCCTCGGCCTCCGATACCATCACCTCTGCTAGTGGACCGAGCGGGGTGAAAACCATCATGGAGACGAGAAGGAAAAACACGGCTCGGGTATGGAACCGTTGCTTGCCGCCACCGTGCATGTTTCCCACACGCTCCAGTTACCATTTGAATGATGCGGTTTGGGGGCAACACAACGACGTCGTCAATTGGTCTGACGAGAATCGTAGCGAATTGGCGAAGAATCGCCACGAACGCCGTCCTCTTCGTCATCCCTTACTTCGAACCAATCGTTCATCCAGTCGCCATCCGTATCCCAATTTTTGGGGCTGCTGCCCTCGGCGAGGTGATCGTCATCGAAGTCAAGCAAATACCAGCCGTATTCGTGTTCGCCAACGTTTCGCACCGGTGGCGTGTTCGGGGAACCGGCGTAGTAAATGTCCCAGGCATCGGTGCGGTTCCCTGCCATCAGGACGATGTCGTCTGACGGGTCAACGATGAGGTAGTTTGTGTCACGGTCGTCAACGATGTAGCCGTACTGATTGTCCGGTCCTCCGTACTTATCGAGTTTCAAATAATTCAACGTCAATTCGTTGGATTGCCCGAGGCCCAAAATGGCCGCTCTGAACTGCCATCCTTCGGTGACGGGCATGCCTTCGTGGGTCAAACCGCTGAGCCTGACCGCATTCGGCGAAGCGTAATCGCTCGTGGTAATGGCGTAGAATTCCTGGAAATTCGTGTACGATTCGTAACTGCATCCTGCCCCAGAACAATCCCAATTGCCGTCTTGGTCAGGATCTTCGTTGGCGTCGTTTGGATTGGCAGGGTCCAACGTGAACCATGTGAATTCGGTATCGGGCCTCCCCAGCGTTCCTCCTGAGCCGTCTTGAGACAATGGCAGGCAGGAGGTTGTGTCGGTGTTGCAGGCACCACCCGTCGCCACATCGATCCAAACGACACGAATGTTGAGGAACGAACTGAAATTGTCGTTGCTCTCGTTCCATGCCATCTTGTACTCGTACCAGTCGGGAAGCATGTCACCGTCAGTATCGTTGTCGCTTGGGTTCGAGCCGTACTTGAACACCTCTCGGCCATCAGAATAGTTGTAATCCCTCACATGAGAAACGACAGCGCCGTTCTCCACCGTGGTGATGAACGTACGGCTGTCTGCATCGCTGTCGTTCAAATCCGGTCGGGTTTGGTTGTCGTACTCCATGAAGTTCGTGAACGGCAAATCGCCCACCCCGTTTTGAACGGTAATGCCAGACGGCGTGAACACCCTGTTTTCCCACGAACCTTGTTCGGCTGGGATGTCGAAGCTGGTCCGGTCGTACCATCCGTCGTGGTCCCCGTCGTAATCCACGTCCCACGGATTCAACGGGTTGGCCGCCCAGTGATTCTCGGTCGTGATGTCGTCCATTCCGTAGGTTGCATAGCAATACTCCCATCCATCGGGGATACCGTCGCTGTCGGAATCAGGATGTGTTGGGTCGGCGACGCCACGCAAACTTCGATTGAAATTTTCATTGTCCAATGAGTTGATTTTCTCCATACGCTCAAGGGATTCCTGTCCTTTTTTGATGAAGTCTTGGTACAACGCTTGTTGTGCTTGAAGAGGTGAAAACCCGAGTTCCTCTTGATAAGCCGCCATGGCATCCTCACCGAAATCAATGATGCCGAGATTTGCAGGAACGGTGTTTCGGGTCAGGAATTTACCCCAGGTTCTGGATTCCCATTCACGCAGATTGCTGAAGGTTTCGTTGACGTCGATGCTTCCATCGCCGTTGCAGTCGAAACTGTCTTGATCCGAATCCAAGTTCACATCCCCGTCGATAAGCGGGTTGATCGACCACCGGTTTTGGTCCAAGTCCCATGAGGTGAACCAGTATTCGAAGCCGTCGTACATGCCGTCGCCATCCGTATCGGCGATGGTCGGATCGGTCATGCCCAAAACCACCTCGATGAAGGCGTTGGGTGGTTCACCTTGTTGCCAAGCGTTGAAGTCGTTGAGGAGCCGTTTTCCGCGCGTTTCCTTTGAAATGAGAATGTTAAACACGCGCTGGGCTTTCTCGGTGGGTTGTTGGAAATCACCGTCGATGTGCAGAAGCGGCGCATCGCTCGGGTGGTCAACACCATTGTCGGGTTGCTGGGTCGCCAGGGCAAATTCTTGGCGATCGTTAAGCCCGTCCTCGTCCCCGTCGAAATCGCCATCACCGGCCACGAGGGGGTTGAGCGTCCAGACCCCGGCTGAGACGTTCCACGTGGTGAACAACAGCTCCACCCCATCAAGCATACCGTCGCCGTCCGTATCCACATTGTTCGGGTCGGCCGTCAAACCCGTCAGGTTGGTCTGATTTTCCGTCAAGAAATCGCCGAACGAAGCGGTGGTCGGTATCCCCGGCCACTGTTGCAGGGCGAAGGAGAGACCGATGGTGGTGACGAACCACTGTGGCGATGAGCGGTTCACATCGGTTTCAGAGAGCATCGGTGAAATGACGTTGTACTCTTCCCAGTTGGTCATGCCGTCGTCGTCAGCGTCTTGCCACCGGTCGGTTGAGTCGAGGGGATTGAGCGTCCAAGCGTCGTCGAGAAGGTTCCATCTCGCAAACCATATCTCCCAGCCGTCCGGCATGCCGTCAGCATCGGTGTCGGCGTCCAACGGGTCTGCTGCACCGATGCTGTATTCGGATAAACCGGCCGTTACCGAACCCGACGCTCTGTCAGCAAACGTGTCTTCTGGTGCACCCAAATCGGCGATGTTGTCAAACAACTTCGTCGTAAAGTTTCCTGGAATGGCTTCCCCGTCCAAGGTTAAGTTGCCGTTGAAAAGGTCGGAGCGAATGTGGTATTCGAGGTAGTTCACAAAGGCTTCATCCAAGGAAATCTCTCCGTCCCGATTCACGTCGTACCCATCGCCGTCTGGGTTTTCAAAAGCGTCGGAGCCGTTGAGCGGGTTAACACCACGTCGGGATGGGTCCCACGAACAGAGCCCTTTGGATTCCCAGCCGTCGGGAAGGGTGTCGCCATCGGAGTCAACGAGGTTGGGGTCGGCAACCGCCCACGATTCGGCGGCCTCTGGGGATTCGCCGTAGTCCTCAAGCAGGTCGCCATCAATGCCCATGAGGCGGACGATGGACCACTGGTACTCGCAAAGGTTGGGTAAACCATCACCGTCCGCATCCCAGTTGGCGTCCTCAGGCCTCAGCGGGTCGAGACTCCAATTGTTCCCACCGGTAAACGAATCGCCGATCCATCGGCGGTGTTGAATCTCCCACCCGTCAGGCATGCCGTCGCCATCAGAGTCGTGGTTCGTGGGGTCCGTAGCCGTGTCTACGTTAGCGATGGCGAGGTAAGTAGCGTTGGCAGCCTGACCCTTGCTTTCATCGCAGAGGTATTCCATTTGCACCGTGTAGTAGCACCAGAGGTTGGATTGTTCGTAGAAGAAGCCGTAATGTTCAGCACCATCCCCAAGTCCGTCCCCGTCGGTGTCGCCAATTCTGGGGTCGGTTGAATTGTACCCCTCTGGCGTGGTTTTTGTGTAGCGGAACTCGTCGAGGTTGGTCCACAATCGGTCGAGACTCATATCGGCCGACTGGTCGAGGTTGATGCCGTCTGCATCCGGGTCGTACAAAGCGTCCCATGGGTCTGTGGGGTCGAGGCCGTGAACGACTTCCCAACCGTCCGGCATGCCGTCGGCATCGGAGTCGTTGGCCCCCGGGTCCATCAGTTGAAGGTTGGCAAACTGACCGGGTGTGGCCGAACCATACACCGTGACGTTGCCCTCTTCCACAGAGGTGGTGATGGCGACGATTTGACCGGGGAGCCGAGTCTGGTCTTGAAGACCGTAAACAGCGTCGTGATCGCCTGCGATGGCCCAAAGGCCCCAGGCTGAACCAATAAGGATTTCATCACCGGTCGGATGAATGGCGTAGATGTTGTTGGTGTCTTGGGAGAGTTTGCCATCGACACCGGGGTGGACGTAAAGCCCGCTGTGCTCGATCATGTCTTCGATAAGGTCCAATTTGTGAACGCCTGAGGGCGTACCAAACCACAAGGCCTGAGCGTTGTTTGCCGACGGGCCGTCCAAGACCAAGGTGCGAACATCGGCCGGGTTGTCGTTGACACCGAGCGGTAAACTCCGCAACTCGTCAACGTTCGTCGGTATAGGATTGGTCTCTCGGGTGAAGAAAAACCGCCACTCACCGGTCGCTTCATCCCTGGCTGTTGGTGTGTCCACAACCAACAAACCGCGATCGGTACCAACGAAAAGATGGAACGTCGAGCCACCGACAAGGCCGTGCTGAATCGCAGAAACCGAGGCGTTGGCCTCACCGAGCCCGGCTTTCAGACCCGCCCCAATTTCGGACGTGGTGATGATGTTGGCGTTGCCGTCGATTTCAATGACGAGGCCTTCACCTCCGTCGCCGAGTCCTATGACGTGGAGGTTCGTGTCTTCGCCGGCCAACGGCGCCACAGCGTTCACTTTCTCAGCGAAGCTCCAGGACCATGTGGGCATCGAACCAAGGGCTCCATCCGCTAGCAGCGGCGCCACAGCGAAGCCCGCTGTTGTTCCAAGAACCGCTGCGTAGGGAAGGCCGTTTGAGCGAGCCAAGAAACCATCATTGAGGACAATGCCCTCGGGTAACCAGTGATGGGATTGGGCGTTCTGTTCGCTATCAAGAACGCTCACACCGTATTTTGTCATGGCGTATATTTTGCCACCGTTTTCGTCCAACGACCGAATGTCGTGATGCATCACAGCCAAAGTGTCGGCAGGTGCATCGTAAACGAGTGGCAT
>CEWJ01006033.1_pt1 | contig 15043 bp, 11 predicted proteins | sample 350291 | NCBI WGS metagenome assembly CEWJ01 (sample SAMEA2622923, study PRJEB7988) | marine metagenome | isolation source: saline water (ENVO:00002010), including | reverse complement strand
AGCCTCGACAGGGCTGCATGATAGGCCACTACACCATCGGGGCTTGCCTTTGATCCGAATCGTGCCCTTATTTTCAATCTGCCCCTCAAACACACACCTTCGACACATGCAATGTATTGATGGTCTGCCTCCGTTGACATCGTAACATGGACGGGGAAGGGATTGTGATTGATGTTATTGACAACGGTGGCCAATGGACACACAGAGAGTGGAGGATGCTTAGATATCTAGGTGTTGATACCAAAATCGTATCCAACAACACCCCTCTCGAACAAATAAGAGATGTGGATGGGCTGATATTGTCTGGCGGCGCAGCCCGTGTCGGCCTTACAGGTGAATTGGGCCGTTGCTCGGAATACCTCACTCTGGAAGTGCCCATTCTCGGTATCTGCGCCGGCCTTCAGTTCATGGCAGGATTCTACGGTGGAACAGCCAAAGAGGCCCCAAAACCAGAATTTGGAGCAGCCATCATAACGCTTTCTGAAGACGCCGGCCCATTTTTTGACGGTACTCCAATAACACAGACCGTATGGGAAAGCCACAACGATGAGGTTGGTGATGTACCAACCGGTTTTAGGGTTACAGCCTCCAGCACGTCCTGTAATGTCCAAGCCATGCAGAATGAGGAAAACACTAGATTTGGTGTGCAATTTCACCCTGAAGTCAATGATTCGGAGTATGGGGAGATGATGTTTAGAAACTTCGTCAATATATGCAAGAGAGCACGAAACAATGACTGAATCAATGGGCAGGTTGAAGAAGGCGACCAATCCGGAGGGGAACATGACCAACCGCATGACCCTATACAAGTGCAGGTCCTGCAACAGAACAGACAGGAAACCGTTCGACGCTGACGGCCCTGCTACATGCAACCATTGCTCTTCCCCGATGGATCCCCTAGAAATCAGATACAGATGCGTCCGATGCGGACACATAGAGTGGATTGAGATCGGGACAACCGGCAAGTCCTGCCACAAGTGCGGATACAGGATATTCGTCAAACCCCGCAAAGAAGGTCCTGACGGCGTCAAAACTCTACGCGCCGAGTAACGCTGAATTCAAGACCCATGTCCGATCAACAGCCAATGTGACCGGTTGGCTCGTTGACTTCGCCCCTCGAACATTCAACCATTTCGCAGCACCAACGCGGGTCTTGGATAGGATCACCGCACTGTCACTCCAGCCACAGCCCCCCCACCTGTTGATCACTGGTCCACAGGGTTGTGGAAAGACCGCTCTTTGGAGACTATACGCCAGACAAGTCCTGGGCCCGTCCTGGACTTCAAGAATTCATGTCAGGAATGTCAGAGATTTGAAGAGGACCCGAGGTGCGATGGATGCTTTTGAGAATTTTTTGAGGCCACAAGGAAAAGGATCCTCAGACACTCTCGCAGGAATGACGTCACTTGCAGCCTTTCCGGGCGGTGAGAATGCAGCGACAAGGTCTGACCCCCCTCCAGCTGGCAAAGAGACTGCTGTCGACGGAATTCAATCATTGAGCCGTCTCATAATCCTTGAAGATGCAGATCACATGTCCTTGCGATGGCAATCCTATCTAAGAAGAATGATGGAAACAGTTGGCTCTGCATCGAGGTTCATTTTCACTGCCCGCGCTCCATCGGCCATCATCGATGCATTGAGATCCAGAACTCAGATGATTAGGATACCTGCTTGTGATGATAAAAAAATGTCAGCAGTACTCATGCAAATACTTTCGGAACAAGACATCTACGCCGATTCTGGTTTTATCGAAGATCTGTGTTACGTCTGCGAGGGAAATCTTCGCAGGGCGATCTTTATTCTTGAAATTCTTTGGTCCAAAGGGGAACTGAATGAGAGATCTTCCATACACGACCTTGTTCAAGCCGCGACGATGCAAGCGGGAAGGGACGCGATCGAAAAAGCCCTTAGGGGAGAGGTCGCAGACTCTAGGTGGATCGACAGAAATGGACGAAGAGTAAAGATTAGGACGGGTGCTGTAGCAGAAATTGACAAACTCCTCAACGACCACGGCCTCAGTCCAGAAGACGTAGTAGACCAAATGCACAAGGCTCTCGTTAATCGACGTCTGGCATTGTCCGATGAAATAAGGAATGAGCTCATTCAATCACTTGCGGATTGTAGTATAACTCTTCAAACACACACTCATCCAAGAATCCATTTCGAACACTTTTTGCACCAAGTAGCTAGCATAGGCCGAGCACTGACCTGATTTGAAATGGCGGGCGCGGCAGGATTCGAACCCGCGGTCCCCGGCTTAGGAGGCCGGTGCATTATCCAGGCTATGCTACACGCCCGGTTGGGCGAGGACGCCCCACAAAAGAAGCCCTCGGCCGAAAACCTCCTATTTCCCGAACATCTAGCGATGAACTCAAACCTGCGTGTCAACACCACACCATGAACAACCGATGGATTTGCCTACCCCGTATGCTACCTCAGAGGAAGAAACAACAGCATCGGCGATGAGTAAACGAATCGAGTCCCGTGACAAATGGAGAGGACGCTGGACGACGTTGACATCCAACAAGCCATCCCGCTATGCTAGATACGCTCTTTCTGCGGCTCTACCAGTCACCATAGCGTCATCTTCGGCGACTTTAGATTCAGACCTCTTGGGCCTCTCGAGGGTAATATGGCTACTGTCTGTCATCTTTTTCATACCACCGTCAATTGCCTCTTCATATGCTAGAATGGCGGCGAAAGATAGACTTGAACTCAGGAAAGCTGGATTCTCTCTGAAAGAATCATACGTTGGCGTCGAGCGAATCTTGAACCAGCTGGACGAAAACAAACTAAAGGAGAGAACCAGATTGTCTGCCGCCATCGTCGGACTGCTATTGTCCTCAACTATGGCATCCACGAATTTACAGACTGATTTGTCCCTGACCTTACTTGGGGTTTCTGCACTACTTTCGATTGTAATACTACTCGCTACGGTGTCAATTGAGAATCAGAAAACCATGGAAATGGGTAAAACCCCCCTATTGAAACTTCACAACCCATCATTGTTTGACACACTTGCAGATCCCCTGCTGGTAGATTTGGTGTACGCACATCTGGACCCTGAGACATCCAGCAAATGGAACGAGTGGATGGAGATGATTTCAATGAATGTAAGGAGGAATCAGTCCTCTGAGCAAGCGGTAGAGACGGTGCTCAGAACCATTTATTTCACAATGACAGGTAAGATGGAATTGGACGAAAGAGAAGACATATGCAGCCAAGTACTTACCTTGCCTGCAGTAGAGAAGCTGAAGAGGAGCGATGAGTACTTCAACTTCAATCAACTTGAACAATTTCTTTACCACGTCATCGACAGGAAACCAGGGCTATTTAGACTGCTATCCAGAACCATCCAACGAGCCATAAGGCCCGAGTACACCGATGGTTGGACATTGGATGCTGACTTGCCACCACGAGCAACACATGGTGAAAGCGATCTTTTTGTGATGGCCAGTCCAGGTAAAAAGTCCGCCGCGCCCTTTGAAATAGACATCATCACAGTGGAGGGCGAACCAGAAATGCAGATCATTAGGCTACCACCGATAGACAGGGTGGAAAGACCTGGAAGGGCCGAGGGATCAGAACAATGGCAGATCTTCAATTCTGTTATCGACGAGTCCCACATACTCTGGATAGGTATGGCTTGGAACAAGACGGGTCATGAAGGCCGCTCTGTTCAGGTTAACCTGATCACGGAGGATGAAACAACGGTGAAGTCTCAAGTCCTGTGGACGATAATGGAAGATGGAGACGGGTTCATCATATCGACAATTAGAAAGTCTCTGAAAGAAGTCTATTCAATGATAACAAGATCGATAATTCGTTGAATATGTGCGTCATGTTCATTCATAGCCGCTAGGTGCGATAGGCTGATTGCAGTGGAGTCATGGGATGTAGTAGTAGTTGGAGCAGGCCCTGCAGCACTAAGGGCTGCGATAGCATCTCACGACACAGGAGCACGTACATTAATACTCTTTCAGAGCCCAGGGCCCGTTGTTCCTCCATCTACTGCAGGCGTGGCAGTATCGCTCGGTGAAACCTCCCCCGAGGCACACATAGCGGACACAATCGCCCTCTCCGGTGACTCAGCAAACAAGGAGGCCATTCGAAGGATATGCTCCTCTTCTATGAAGGCGGCCGCCGAGCTCGAACAATGGGGCATGATTCTCCGAAGGGATGAATCTGGGCTCCCCCACCTCTCGTCAGCGCCCGGGCACAGTGCCCCTAGACTCACTGGCGCCGGTGATTCAACCAACCGGTACGTAACTCAAATTCTAGATGAACAGGTCTTGAAAAGGTCAATTCAGAGGAGACAGAGCCACATCCCCTTGTCCCTGTCGATGGACAACGGTCAAGTTCGAGGATTAACTTCGTATGATCTCATGGACGGTGAAATCAAGCCTTATCAGTGTAAGAGCGTCATTCTTGCCTGTGAAGGCTATCAGGGACTCTGGTCAACGCTATCATCCGGATCAGGTACTGCAATTGCTATGGCCATAAGAGCAGGAATAGAACCAGCTGCCCTCGACAGGGTACCGAGACATCCCATGGTAATCCGAGGGACCAACATCCCGCTACCCTTCGAAATCTTGTCGGCTGGAGGAAGATACAGAGCAGAAAATGGCGAAGACGTCGATCCCATGACATTCCAAGAGGATGCAGTCGCAGACCTACGTTTCATGCCGTCAGAGGAAAAAACATGGTTTGGAACCTTGACCAGAACCATATCAGATGCTACCGGCCTGGATACTGCTGTGGACGTCGTACCGCTTACTCAGGGGGTGATCCAAACAACCGGAGGATTACCAATTGATAAATTTGGGAGAGTTACAATAGAATCCGGTAAGATGTGGGCGACAGGGGTATTCGCAGCAGGCCCGTCCGCGAGCACAGGCATTCATTCGGATGTTGTGCTGCCGGGCAATGTGCTTCTTGATACACTCACCAGTGGTGAGACATCCGGACACGAGGCTGGTACTTGGTCTCAGAAGTGTGAATTTGGTGGAACAGGGCTAATTTTGGAAAGCCTAGAGACCTCTAAGACGAGAGTAGAGAATTTGATCGGCCAATCCGGCATAAGCGTTGGGTCCGCGGAGATGCAGATCAAAAAGCAAGCAAGCTCCTTCCTAGCAGGCGCGGCCACTGCACAGTCGCTGGTTGATACGGCTGAGAAAGTTTCTGACTCCGTTCGCATCACAACTCAATCAAGAGTCATGAATCAGGAGTTAGTTGCGGCCCTGAGAATATTAGATCTGGGCACAATTGCAACTTCCATTATTCCGTGATTAAGATGAAGACTGTATTTTCCAAAATAATTGATAGAGAGATTCCTTGCAGTCTGGTTTACGAAAATAGTGGCGTAATCGCGTTTTTGGACATCAACCCCGCCACAAGAGGCCACACTCTTGTTGTTCCGAAGGAACCTGCTGAAACAATGGATAAGCTTAGTGAGCCCTCGGCTGCAATGCTGGGCGCCGCGATTCCAAAGATATGCAGGGCTATTCTGAAAGCAACTGGAGCGACTGCATACAACCTCCTGCAAAACAACGGGACGGAGGCCGGGATGACCGTCCCCCACGTGCACATACACATAATTCCACGATATGCAGAATCAACACACGAGTTTTCATGGAGACATGATCCCATAAGCCAGACTGATGCTGATCAACTGGCTGACAGCATAAGAGAGGCCATGGGGAGTTAAAACACAATAACGCCTTTCGCACTTCAGGAGATGATACACTGCCCCAACCAGACGCACTTGAGCCTGAATTATCACGAAGTGCCAAGCGAATCAACAGGAAGAAGTTAGAGTCTGTACCATGGAGTCACTCCGGTCTCCATCCGGGTTCTATTATCGTGTGGGGCCTGTTTAGAGCGATGGTTACATTTGGCCACAAAATCATCTTCAGAAGATCCACTTCCGACCAAGTCCCAGTGATAGATGGAGGTAGAATTTCAGTATCAACCCACATAAACGGGCTAGTAGACCCATTAGTCATAGTACACAGTCAAGATAGACGGTTCACGGCCTTGGGGAGACACGACCTTGTGACCAGGCCATTGTTAGGTTGGTGGTGCCGAGGTCTCGGAATCCAACCCATACTGAGGAAGGTTGAGACGACAGAGGGAATAACAGATCGAGATTTCGCGACAACCATAAACCAGAGAAGTATGCTTACTGTGTCCAATTGCATATCCAGCGGCCACTCAGCAGTCGTCTTCCCGGAGGGGACCTCCCACCAAGACCCTATTCTCCACGGTTTCAAGACAGGCCCCTTCCGAACCGTTTTCGCAGCATCAGCTCTTGCAGAGCATCGCAATCAGCCACCGCCACATATACAGCCCACAGGACTGCACTGGAGAAACCACACAAAATTCAGAACCGATCACTTCGTAGAATATCTTGAACCTATTCCGATACCAAACCCCTACACTTCATCGGAGACGCAACAGCTGATTGATGGCGTATGGGTCGAACCTCCTGAAAATGATGTCGTTGAAATGAGGGACAGAGTCTTCGAGATCCTCAATGAGGCCACCCCAAACTCACCTGACTGGGAGACTTACCGGTCTTGGATATTAATGGCACATAGAAGATCTTCATCCCCTATTCAAGATCTCAAGAAGGAAGTATTGCAAACAAGGATCATGAGAGAAGCATGGAGGGACGGAAAACTGTCCGATGAAACAATGGAGAACGCCAAAAAAACCTCAAAAATACTTTCTGACAGGCAACTGGACCCTAGGGACATCAATCCCGACGGGTCTGTTATTCGCGATCAAACCTCCATTTTCAAACTCATATCAGGACTTTTTATGATGCTGCTGTCGGCACCGTTATTCCTGGTATCCACCTTTCCACAGGCATTCTTGGCTTGGTGGATGGGCGACCGCACGGACGAGGGAATCGATGCAAGGACAACTTACCATCTCCTGGCGGCTATGTTTTCAATACCAATTTTCTGGCCAATCTCATCTCTGTTAGTGTCCTCATCCGTCTCAATATATCTTGGCCTTTCAATCACAAAGGCAGCTCTCTTCATTGTTGCCTGTTTTCCATTATTCTATTTGACATGCTTAATGATGGCATCGGGATATGATATGATGCAGGATTATGCTAGAAATAGAAGGAGGATCAGATTCGTGAACGATGAAGATTACATAACATTTAGAGAGTCCTTGTCGATCGTAGATAAAAATCTAGTTGACCTCATATAGGACACGCAGGTATGGCGTAGCGTGGAAGCCAAGGACGCCGCCAATTCTATACGAAGGTGGTTGAACGACGAAAGGCTAGAAACTCGGGAGGTAGAAGACGGTAAGGCCTTGTTGCACTTGCATGTGAAATACCCCCCAACCAAGGACGGACACATTTTCAATATCGTAATACCCAAGAACAGGTCGTTAATCCTCATCTACTCGGTTACGCGCGTCGACAAGGGTCAACAAAATGAGATGATCGAGTATCGCAATGAGGATCTTATTGGATGGAAAACATGGCTGCATGATATCAGGATGAACCTGACCCGCTCAACATTGGACTGGGTACTTCACGTCGGCAAAGAGGACAGTCAGAAGCGTCCAGGCGCACTTCAAGCCTTTAACATCTCGAGACCCATATGGTTTGATGGTCTATCCCAGAACGAGATAATGCAAACGATGAGGAGGGTCTGGCTAACCAAACTTTCCATAATTCATCAGATTAAGTTTGATTATGGCAAAGGTGTTGGTAAACCCGGTCCTGTGGATGACTGGAAGGCAAGAAAGAGAGGGCCACCGATAAGATCTAGTCAGAACTCTGCGATCGAATCTCCCGAGATAGATTATGATGAAGAGGCTGGGTTCGGGCAAGGCTTCGACCCAAGCGAATGGGCTTAGGCAAAATCTGACCTGAAAGGGTCGACATTAAGTATGTTTGAATGGAGAGATTACCCTTGTGGAGTGGTGAATGTGCAACGAAGTAAAAAAAGGACAAGCATTTTCCTGTCGTTCTTGATGATATCAAGCCTAATTGCAGCCACTGGAGTCCCTTCTTCTGTACAGGCAAGTGAAATCGTTCTGACCGATGCGGTGAACATCGTCAATAGTGGTACGAATTCAGATACCATGGTGGCTGTTGATTCTGATTCAGAAGGAAACGTCCACTTCGTTTGGAGTAGGAATACACAGCATCTATACTACAAGATGCTCGGACCTTCGGGTGAAACATTAATCTCCGAAACCCAAATCTCCAATCCGGGTGCACATCAAGCGTGGCATCCCGATGTAGCTATCGACTCAGAAGACCGAGTACACATAGCTTGGGCAGATAGATCAGGCCAGTGGACCATTTGGTACCAAATGCTAGATCCGGCTATGCATGAGCAGGATGGGACAAGTGCGATTGATGGCTTAAACGGAATTTCAATCATTGACGATTACGAGATAAAATCAGCTCCACAAGACAGAGATTGGCCAGCGATCGCAGTCGATTCATATGACAATGCTCATATCGTCTGGCAGGACAACAGTGACCCTCTTGATCTGTATTACTCACAGACCCAGATTTACTATGAGATGGTTGAGATAGATGTCGACAGCAGAGAAGCTCAAACGAAAATCGATGCGACACTCCTTACGCCGATAATCGGTATGAAAGGGCATCCAGATATTGCGATCGACAGTGAGGACTTCGTGCAAGTCGTCTGGGATGATACAAGAGGAGGCAAGGTCGAGATGGTCGTTCCAATAGACACCTCGGGGTCGATGGGAACCGAATGGGCAGACATGTGCACCGTATTTTACGGAGGACAATTCTCATCAGGGGGCAATTTCATCGGACTCAAACCCATGTTGGAACAAGCGAACATGACTGTATTCGAAACCCTTTACGGAATTGGCGGAGTTCAACAAGTTGCTGCTGCTACGTCTGGTTATTGCACAGCGGCGTATCAGACCGGAGGGTCAGGCAGTCAAGGCCCAAGAGCAAATCACCTCGGTCAGACACCGTCTGACACATCGGGAGGCATAAGGAAGCTAACCGGAGCAGTCCTAGGCGGAGCGGCCATTTCCTTGAGTTATGACGGTGGCGGACAAGGCTCAGAAGCATGGGGCCCAGCATCAACATGGTCCTGCCAATCATGGCGGGATGCACAAGGTAGATTGGGCAACCTAGCAAACCCCCCCACAGCAGAAGATCACCGATGGAACCCAAACGCTACAAAAATAATCATACCCATCTCAGATGAGAACGCAAATGATGGGAGCCCAGAAGATGCCACGGACCGAGAATCCGTCATTGAGGCCCACGATGCCTGCGTCTTGGCCGGAATTTCCCCTGTTCCCTTGTGGGCCGGTTCCGATGGCTCTGTGGGCTCTCAGATGAGAGATCTTGCCGAGTGTCCCAACAACCAGCCAAGTACCCCATCCGTTGCTAGGTTCTGTCCTGGAGGAACTCCTAGAACCACACATGCCCAAGGAGCAGTCTATGCATTCCCAACCGGATCATCATCTGCCGCAGAACTCCAATTCATGGTGGAGGCACTGATATATCTTGCAACTAACGCTTCAAGAGAAATATTCCTGACAGTTTTGGATCCATATGCACTGCTGGAGAATCCATGGGTCGGGTTCTCGCCAGGACAATCTGCAACTCGATGCTTCCCACAGTGCTCTGCCACAACAGGAGCCAGGTACTACATGGAGGATGTTGGACCATCACAAGATCTTCAGGGATATGGTCACCTTGTAGTGGTGAACGACACAAGAATCACTCTTCAGGACGCATATAGCCTCCATCCAAGCGTGGCATTAGACAGTCAAGGAAACACCCACATCGCTTGGATGGACGGTAGGCCCTATGGCTTCGATCTTGATGTAAACTACGAGGTCTTCTACACACGCCTCAAGTTGAAAGGCGCAAGCGTCTGGGACGGTGCCAGTAATGGTCTACCGTCGTTTGGAATCAAACAAATAATGGATTCTGCTATATCTAATGTCGAAGGATTAGACTGGTTTGATGATAATCCAGACCGAGGACCATATGACGCGACATCATACCTTCCAGGAATACTAGTCGATGATTTTGACAATGTACACATCTCATGGCTAGATAATAGCAACCAAAGCCAAGGCGAGTCAATAATGTATACCCGACTTAACAGTACCACTGATGAATATCCGGATGGTTTCCCAACAATAAACAACCTAGCACTTGCCGTTCTGGATCAATGGGAGATCTTTGAAGTCTCTTCATGGAAATCTGGAAAATTAGGTCCGAACTCTGGAAGGAATCCTCAACTTGGAACTCCACCAGCATTTGCAAATGATCTAGGCAGCGGAGCCCACGTTGCGTGGTCCGACTCTACAAAGTGTGGTGAAAGCAACAGCCCGAAGGAAACACTTTGTTACGTCCACGTCCTTACTGGGCTTGTCGACGTTGCACTAGCACCGTCGGAAACATACTACCACGTCATAGAGCCGGGTGAGAGTACAATTTACAATCTAACAATCGACAATCCAACCCCCGGCCCATCAGAACTAGTCGCAGATACGTTCCGTTTGACTGTGGAAAACGTACCGATGAATTGGAGCGCAACTTTGTACTATGCATCTAACCACACCCCAATATTCGAATCTACCCCAATCCACCTGAAGGGGAACTCCGATGGGGAAAACCTTGTTCCGCTTTATCTCAGGGTCAGGGCGCCTACAATCTATCAAGCAGAGGGAGATCAACTCGCGGAAATAAATGTACGAGCAGTATCATACAAGGATCCCGCGATAGACGATGACCGCCAGCTGGTCGTGCTGATGGACGTGGTCCACGGAATAGACCTTTCAACCATCAACAAAAACATCGACGTTGAACAAGGAGGGTCCGGTACTTTCTCAGTCATCGTAAGAAATACAGGAAACGTCTACGACACCTTTGCTTTCCACGACCCAACAACACTGGACGGCCAAATGGAATGGGGCCTCCAGTTCGGGTGGGGTATAGACTTCCCCACAGAAGTCTCACTGGATCCTGGTCAAGCAGTTACGAAGAATCTCAGGGTAACCATACCCACCTCCCAGACACCAGGGACTTATGTCATTTATCTGAAAGGATGGTCAACTGGAGAACCAATCTTCTCAATAGACCATGGGACATACGATGTACTGGGATTGTGGATCAACGTTTCAGTCAAGACATCGGGCAATATTGTCTTCAAGATCCCAGGAGGAACTAACATGAATGTTCTCCCAGGGGATTGCGCTGAATTTGATATTGAAGTAACAAAGAATTATTCCCCCGGACATCTAATATTCACCACTCCAGGGGGCCCGCAAGAGAAACCCGCAGATGTCTCATTAAGCACTTGGCGATATGACCACTGGACCGTCGATCTCGACTTTTCAGCCGCCCCCGGGGGCAACGGCATACCAGAATCTTCACCGAGATACTTTGCTGTGGTGGGGAACCCCTACACTGTGACAGCCAAAATGTGCTCTCCCTACAACGCAACAGCCGGTTTTGGCGAATCCGTGGTGGTCAGGGCCCATCTTGAAGGCACTCCTGAGGTCAGGGACTCCTTGTTGTTACTGACAAACGTTCTCCAAGTTTACGAACTCGATGCGGATGTCGCTTCAACAGTGCTAGACCTTTATCCAGGACAGAATTTTGTACTCGAGACCGAAGTAACCAACACAGGCAATGGACCGGATAGATTTGACATTACCATCGAATCCATAACTGCCGTAGCGGGGGAGTCTACCGGGCCAGAAGGATCTTTCATCTGGGATATTGACATTCCCAGGGCCTATTTTGGAGAACTTCTTAGAGACGAATCAAAGGAGTTTGATCTAGTAATTAACGTTCCAGATAAGACTTTAGCGGGCACCTACAACGTTGTCCTCAATGTACTCAGTGAGGAACTGTATGAAGGAACAAGGGTCAGGGACACGTTGGATTTGCAAGTCCAGATTGGGGAATTCCATGATCTCAAAATTACCCTTGATCCAGCCATGGAGTCCAAAATAAAAACAAGCGCTCCTGGCAAGACAGTCAGATACCTCATGAACTTAACGAACGCTGGCAACGTACCCGATGTTCCCATGTTGCACAATCACACTAGGCTAGGCGGAGGTGGAGGTTGGGACCCACTACCAGGAATGAACACACTTTCGAAGTGGTCTATCTCATACGCCCTCGTGGAAGATTTTGATACCGAGTTTCCAAAGGAATCCCCCTGCCGCCCCGCCGATCCAAGTATAGATCCAGGTCAGGATTCGTGTTACATGTCAACAACAAACACAGTAACATTCCCTGAGATGGCAGCCTTCACAACCTTACAATTCGTTGCGATAATAACAATCTCAGACGAAGCCTCCCTCAGTGACAAAGTCCTTGGAATCAAGACGACTTCTAGTCATGGTTCCGCTGCCGATGGAGGAGACTTCGATGAAACTCCACAGTGGGATGATTCATGCACATTAGACGAAAATAAGGACGGGCTGCCCGACAACTTCCAACCAGATTGTGATAGCAACGAGCAGGTGCTCCAACTTATGCTGCGTGCCCCTGACCTCAGGATAGTCGACGCTGAAGCATCCAGTCACAGAGCATCAGTAGGCGAAATGATTTCCGTGACAGTCAATCTTCAGAACGTCGGAAACATACATGCAACGGACATAAGTGTGATCCTGTGCTCCGATCAAACCCCTTCCGACATACGCAAAAACACCTGTGATGAGGAAAATATAGTCTACAGGCAGAAGATAGAAGCAGTAATGCCTGCAACACTGCCAACAGAGACGTTAGAGATCTCATTACTGTACATTGTTGAAGCAGGATCCCAGGACATCGTTGTGTATGTAGACCCCGATAATAACATAATTGAGTCAGATGAAAGCAACAATTATTGGGTGATGGATAAAAAAATGGGATCTAACAATCGTTTCTTGGACCCGATTCTGCAAGCAGTGGCTACATATTCCGTTCCAGTCATAATCATAGGTGCCACAATAGCCCTCGGAGCAGTAGCAGCAGTGGTCATCTCTGGACGACGAATAGAGGCCATGAGAGAATATGCAGAAAAGAGGAGCATGATGGCTTACACAGACGAAGAAATGGAGTTCTAACGCACAAGCCACCAAGGTAGAGGGGATCCGTCTCCGCCAGCTATGACGTTTCCTTTGTTCCTTGCCAGATCCCTAATCAACCGGTCTCGAAGTCCTGCCATTATTGTCTCTGCCTGTGATGATTGTATTCTAATGCTCTGGGAAAAAAGATCTAGATCAACCGGTCTTTTAGGCTGATCTAACATAGCATGAGCCAATTGCCTTTCCTCATAATTTTCGGTCAGCTCATCGATACTCGGAGCCACTTTCATCATCACCTGTTGGTGGAGCGCCACTAACGCGTCCCTTTGCTGGTCTATGTGTTCAAGTCTGGTTTGAAGCTCAACAAGAATAGACATTGCCTCATTCATTGGAATACTTCTTCTGGTCCCCATTCGATCGATCACATCATCAAGGCCTTCCGGCAGTTTCGTGGAGAGACGCATTGGCCCCCCCGACGGCATCATTCGACCGCTTGTTTTGAACAACCTTGGCCCCAGATCCAACCTTAGGCAGTAAGATTCAGTTACTTTGTATATTTTTCTGGGGGGGCCGCCCTTCTCCGAAGGGACCTTCTCCACTGAAACGAATCCTGCTTTTTCCAATATATCCAGGTGTTTCACAACAGCTTGCTGGCTTATTCGCAACAAATCAGAGAGCTGTAGTGCGTAATGAGGCTCTTTGGTCAGAAGCTCAAGGATCTCCCTTCTAGATTTATTTTCTAGAATGGACAAGACCTCGTCGAAGTCAACCACAGTTACCAACCAGTGGTTGGGTAGTGGACTATCGAATAAACCATGCGAAAAAAATCAACCCTCGTCCCAACCTTTCCAATCATCAGAGTCTGGACTATCGTTGACTTCATCGCCCTTTTCAATGGAAGCAATATCGTTGGCATAATCTTCCTCTAATTCAACTTTCCATGGATCTGGAGCAGACTTTTTCGGTTCTATTTCTCTTTCAATCTTGTTGATTGAATAGTATAGATCTTCAGTTGTCGGAATTCCACCTTGGTCAAACACCAGGATTTTCGGCTTCGCCTCATTCTTCTCTGAATTTCTTAGAAGCCCTAGTATTCCCAATCCTGCCAGAAACGGAGCGAGGCAACATGACGCTGCCATGATCTGGACCGATGTCTGATCCCACAAACTTTCACCCATTTGGACCATATCAACCAGGTAAAGAGTGGTCCTCCCAATATTTTCTATCTCTATATCACCATCAAATCCTGGCCCAATCTTGGTCAAAGGGGTGAAGAATCTCTCACCATCTTCACTGATCAGTGTTGTATCCCAGAAATTTGGCTCCTTCCCCTCATATTCGCTTCCGTTAGCCATCATCGTGAAGTTTGCCTCCGAGGACTCATCCATGGCTGAGTACAACCATACTTGGGTGGTATCGTCGAAAGTACCAGTGTAAGTCTCACCAGCGCTGATTATTGCAATATTGTTCTGTTCTGGGTCAAGATCTTCATACCCTCCAAATGTTGAATACGCAAAAATAAAAGAAATGACGCACATTGCACTTGCAATTAAGGCAAACATCGCAAACCTGCTTCGGGCCATGTGCGTTTCAAACCGGGCCATGCTATGGATGTTAGCCGATAACGATTCCTAACTTCTGCCTCAACTTTTCTGGCAGATATGTGTCTGTTACGAAGTCGAGACCATATTTTGCCAATGATTGCTGCTCAGCCTTTTGTCCGAGTTCCAGCATAAGATCAATTTGATCCATCCACTCCTGACTTTGAAACCTCGGATCGCTCTTTTCAGCCTTCAATGCTTCAATGTCTCTTGATGTCAACTCATCAGCTGGAAGATCATAGGCCTGTATATCATCGGAATCAATACCCAAATAGACCGCACTTGGTGTTGCTAGATATTCAGATATATGAGCGGTTTTTATTGCCCCATAAGCTATGGATGCAAAGATCCTGAATGACCATGGATCACAGTCT
>CEWJ01144014.1_pt1 | contig 15061 bp, 10 predicted proteins | sample 350291 | NCBI WGS metagenome assembly CEWJ01 (sample SAMEA2622923, study PRJEB7988) | marine metagenome | isolation source: saline water (ENVO:00002010), including | reverse complement strand
AAATTTACAAAAAGGATATTAGAAAAACTATTTTGCGATCCTCAAATCTCGCTGCGCTTGAATCTAATTTCATAGACGAATTATTGTCAGGTCCGGAATTTTCGTGGGCCAATGAAAGACAATTGTCGGTTCCGAAACTTAAAAATACCAAAACTGTATTACGCTCAAGAATAATATTCAATTGGCTTAAAGAACATTCGGTTTCTAATATTGGAAACGCTGAAGTTGATCTCGTTCTTAAACTATTAAATGAAAAAGATCCTGCTAAAATTAATTTACCAAAAGGCAAATATGTTCGCAGAAGAAATAAATTAATTTTTATCGAGTAGTTATTTTTTGATTGGCCAATTCAAATGCTTCTGGAGAAACTTAAAGGTCCCTTTTGCATTAATAGTGTGAGGCCCGACGAACCATTCAATTTCTGTTCGATCTCCAATACCAAGTTTTGCAGAGTAAAGATTTCTGACTTTGGCATATTCGTGGGCTACTGTTTCGTCAGGTGCCACTCCATCAAAATGTCCACGTTCTACCATAAATGGTCTGGGTGCAATTAATGCCGCCATTTCGAAATAGTTAAATGTACTTCCTAAATCCCATTCAAATATTTCATACTCACCCGTCCAGACGTAGCTGTACTTTGAAAGGGTAGAGGCATTTTTCCAAACCCATTCGTTAAAGTCTGCTGAACAAATTGATAGGCAGTAATTATCAACAAGAGGTGGAATTCTCATAGCAGATTTACCGCCATATGAAAGTCCATAAAAGGCGATCCGGTTTTTATCAGTAAAATCCAAGGACCCTAGCCAATCTGTTATTTGTTGGTGCTGAGGTACCATAATTGAAAAAAGGGTTTTACCTATTGCATTTGCCTTGAATTGCAGCCCTCTAAATCTGTCCTGAAATATATAAATGTTTTGAGGCGCAAACGTCACAAACCCAAGCTTTGCAAGCTCGGTAGAAAATGCCTTGTAGTAATGATATTCTTTTTTTCCTATCGTAGATTGTGGTCGTCCTTCAAGTCCGTGCTGACAGACGACTACAGGTCTTTGATCGCCATTCTGTATACCTTTTGGGATGGTTAGAATACCGTAAGCAAATAAATTGTTTGATCCGCCGAAAACATCGATTACAACCTCATAAGAAGTAAAGAATTCGGTTTCATTCAAGAGTCTAGTTCTTGGATTTGGGTCAGCATACTTGTCTTCGAATAAGCCAATCACTTCTTCCCCAAAATATTTTCTGTAAGGCTCCATGCTTTGCTCGAATTTCTTCAATGAAGAGGTGTCCATTTTTGAAAGAAACTGTTTTCTCAATTCTGCACTTTTGGTGAGTAATTGTTGGTTGTGTCTATCTATTTCTTCGAAAGCTCTTTGTTGAAGGTCACCTAATTGATCCACTGGAAGCGTCATAGGTTCATGTGCCTTAACCTTGTGCTCTAGGTAATCATTAATATCTCCCGCCGACAACCCGGCTCTTTTTATTTCATATTCTACATCTTCTGATTTAAAGCTTGGTAATTTCCCTGGCTTTCCTCCTGTTCCTCTGGGAGTTTCAATATTAAGAGATTTAGAGGGCTCAATGATCAGCTTGCGTGGTAGAATTAAGCGTGCAATTTCGGCATCACCAAAATGATTTAGTAATCCAAAAACATTCCTATAAGCTGGTTCATCCCATACGCGCTCTCTTGGGCCAAAGTGCCCAATAACCCAAGCCTTTTTTATTCTTTCATCAATTGCAGATGAGTACATCGAAATTAGTCCTCCTTCTCCATTACCAGCCACTCCTATAGAAAGCTTATCATTTTCTAAAGCATCTATAATGGCCAATACCTTCTGAACTTCATAACCTATAATGTGTCTTCCAAGCTCAAATGATGAACGATATAAAAATTCTCGATTAGTAATTTTGTTATGACGAGTTTTACGATCAATCAGGATTGGAACGAATACTCTGTGGCCATTTGCCGCAAGAATTTGAGGGATTTTTGTGGTAGCTAGACTCTCTGGATCAGAAATAAATATAGTTGTTTCTGTAAACTTTTTTGGTTCAATGAGAAAACCCTCAGATGAAACTCCCTCAAATACCTGTACTCTAAATAATCGAATTGAGTACTCAGATTCAATATTCTCGATATTACTAAGATATAACTTAGGGTTTTGTGTTCTTTTATCTCGAATTCCTATGATGTTTTTTAATTTTTCCCTATCTGGTATTGCTGAAGATGAATTTCTTTTTTTTACTGCTTGTTCTATCTTTTTGAGAAGAAACTGATCGCAATTATCAATAAGTCTTGAAGCAATATCACCATTCCAAGATAGAATTTCGGTACTAGGTAGTTCTTTAGGGGCACTAAGTGAATGATTATTTGCGACCGTTATTAATAGAACTAAAAAAATTACATTAGAGCATTTAGATAAAAAAAATTTGAAACTCATCCCATGATTTTAATTCAAATCATATCTCGGTGGAAAGCATATACCGCATTACTTCAAATCTGAATCACATGATTTGTTAGTCAGTATATTTTTCGAGTGGCTTAACAATATTCGATTCAAGAGCCCAGACTTTACTGAATACTTCATCTGACAGCGGTTCCTGTTCATCATAACCTTTATAAATCATTTCTAGTTTTGCATCTATGTTATCAATATGATGCAATGCTATAGCCTCAGGAGTTTTTGGTAAAACTGGTGAACCGTATTCAATTTTTCCGTGATGAGATAGTATAAGATGAATAAGATGAATTCTTACTTTCTCAGAGGGAGGATCAATAACTTTCCAATCATCGATATCCTTAATGTCAAATTCACGCCATAGTGTATTTATAATTTCAGCACCAATAGAAATATGACCCATGAGTTCAGCTCTAAAATCATATGGCATATTAAAACCATCAGCCGGGAATGAGTTTTCCCACATTTTTCCAATATCGTGAAAGAGAACGCCTGAAACCAACAAATCTTTATTTAGATTTGTGTAAGTATCGGCCATAGCTACTGCGCTTCGCATCATTTGCGCTACATGCTCTAATAGCCCGCCTCTTCTAGCGTGGTGTAAATTTCTAGCGCCAGCTGACCGTTTAAAGCGGTCACCAAATCTATTTAGAAAAATTAGACAGAGTTTTTGTAATCTTGGATCTCTTAGGGAATTACAGGTACTTTCAATATAATTGTAATCTTTACTCAATTTTTCTCTAGTGGACTCATTTCCCGCCAAGGTCTCTTCAATTTCTTTTGTATCTAATAATTCTATAACCCAATCCTTGGCATCAATACCAAATTCATTGGCCGACCAATGACCTTGAACATGAACCCATTCATTACCTTTCATTGACTCAGCTTGATTAAAGGCATTGGAGTTTTGCCAAGCTTTGATCTTTATTGAGCCACTAGAGTCTGCAATTTCGAGCTCATAATACGGATTACCACTTTTGGTGAGTTTTTGATTAATGGTTGTGATCTGGCAATTGACTGAATATTTACCTGGGTTAGCAGGGCAAGTTTCCTTGATCTCTGATATTGTAAGTTTTTCCATTTTCCAATAGTAGGATTTATAAATTAAGCATAATGAACTTATTTTCGGTCGACAATAGTTAATAAAGGTTTAATATTTATATAAGCGAATGAAAGATTCGTTCTAATTCTCCGTTTATATAATTATGGGTATTCAATGGATTCAGGTTTTAATTTGTTTAGCCGGGCTTTCAATCCCGGTAGGTGTTCTCCTTTTTGCTGCAGCCGACACTGCTAGAGCGCAAAAAGAAAGTACCGATAAGGAATAAAGAGTTTTTTAGTTTTTAAGTTTCCTCTCGAAGGAATTCTAATCGTAAGTTTTTCTTACAGGCAATGTCATGGATATTCCCTCAAAAATAACCTGTGTTGATTGTGGCGAGTTGGCTTACCTAATGACCTCAGAACCTGAATTTGGCTTTTCTGAGGGAGATTGGGTAGCATATAGATGCTCTGGTTGTGGTGACAGATGGGATTTCCAGATTTCTGAAGAAATTCAGAGTTCTGCCAACCCATCTTCTTGAGTATATAGTGAGTTGGATTGATATTATCTAATAACGAGATTCGATTTTTCTAATTAAGATGACTTCAAGTTTTCATCTACAATCTGATTACGAGCCACGAGGTGATCAAAGACAAGCCATTGATAAATTGGTCAAATCTTTGGATTCTGGTAATCAGCATCAGACTCTACTTGGAGTTACTGGCTCTGGTAAAACATTTACCATGGCAAATGTGATCGCTGAAATTGGTAAGCCGACCTTAGTTATGTCGCACAATAAAACTTTGGCGGCTCAACTCTATTCAGAGTTTAAAAATTTTTTCCCTAAAAACGCTGTAGAATATTTTGTTTCCTATTTTGATTATTATCAGCCAGAGGCCTACATACCGAGAAGCGACACCTATATTGAAAAGGATTCATCTATTAATGATGAAATCGAGCGATTAAGACTTTCCTCAATGGGGTCTTTGTTAACTAGGAAAGATGTGCTGGTAGTTGCGAGTGTTTCATGTATTTACGGATTAGGTTCTCCGGATGATTATAAAGATATGATGTGTCCTGTTCATGTTGGGATGCAAATGGAAAGAGACCATTTATTAACTAAACTTGTGGAAATGCTTTATGAGAGAAATGATATTGCATTTGCTAGAGGTCAATTTCGATCGAGGGGTGATGTTGTTGATATTATTCCCGCATATTTAGAGAACGAGGCAATCAGAGTCGAATTTTTTGGCGATGAAATTGATAGACTTTCTGTTTTCGATCCTATATCTGGCAATGTTTCGGCGAGTATAGAAAGCTATAATTTTTATCCTGCTAAACAATTCGTAACTCCAGCCGAAAAAATGTCTAAGGCTATTAAAGAGATAAGAAAAGAGCTTGATTCACAGGTGTCGTATTTTGAAAAGAATAAGAAGTATATCGAGGCTCAACGCATAAGGCAAAGGACCGAGTACGATATAGAAATGATGCAGGAAATGGGTTTCTGCCAGGGAATAGAAAATTATTCTAGGCATTTAAGTTCAAGGGCTCCCGGATCAAGACCTTCAACTTTACTTGATTTTTTTCAGGATGATTTTTTGACAATTATTGATGAGTCTCATGCTACTGTACCACAGGTGGGTGGAATGTATGAGGGCGATAAGTCGAGAAAAACCACTTTAGTCGATTATGGGTTTAGACTTCCCAGTGCGCTTGATAATAGGCCACTTAAGTTTGATGAATTTATGGGCCTAACAGGTCAACGGGTTTATGTTAGCGCAACCCCAGCAAGATTTGAAATCGAAAATAGTAAGGTTGGAAATAATGGTTATATCCCTAGAGCTAAGAAACAAAAAGGGGCTGGTGAAGTTCAGCCTAAATTAGTTCCTCTTATTTCTGGTTCATCACAGAGCGTCGAAAAATTTAATGTTTCTGATTCTGGTCGTGATCTGGTAGTTGAGCAAATTATTCGCCCCACTGGGCTGCTTGATCCCTTAGTAGAGCTGAAGCCATTGGATGGACAGATTGATGAGACCATAGAATTATGTAGGGGAGCTTCAGAAACAAATGATCGTGTGCTCGTGACTACCCTCACAAAAAAGACTGCCGAAGATTTAACTGACTACTTAAGAGATTTAGATTTTCGAGTCAGATATTTGCATAGTGATATAGGTGCTATTGAACGTGTGGAAATTTTGAGATCATTAAGGGCAGGAGAGTTTGATATTCTCGTTGGAATAAATCTTTTAAGAGAGGGGTTGGATTTACCCGAAGTTTCATTAGTTTGTATTCTTGATGCTGATAAAGAAGGTTATCTAAGAAGTGAGACATCACTAATTCAGACTGCCGGTAGAGCGGCTAGGCATGTTGATGGTCGAGTAGTGCTTTTTTGTGATGATGTTACAAAAAGCATAGAGGGATTGGTCAATATTACGGAGTATAGAAGAAGGAGGCAGCTTGAATATAATGAGAAGAATGGAATTACTCCTAAAAGTGTTAAGCGTGCTGATCAAGAATCATTGCATATGCATCAAGAAGGCAATAAAGTTTCAAAAGAAATTGTTTCCGCTAATGATGATGATCTTGATGTGAATCAAGTTATCGGTGAGTTACAATCAGAAATGCAGGATGCCGCATCAAAGTTAGAATTTGAAAGAGCGGCTTTGATAAGAGATCAAATTGAAGAATTAAAAAAACTATCGAAAAAGTAGTTTTGTTATCTTTGTTGGAAAGAATTAAACTTAAGAGTAAATTAATTATATGATTCGACTTTTATTAGGTCTGTTTTTTTTCTTAATCAATATGAGTCTAAATCTCTTTTCAAATTCAGAATATTACTATGGTGCGTGTGACGCTTCAGCGACTGTATTGTTGGATGAAAATACAATATTGGTGGCTGATGATGAAGATAATCTTCTGAGACTTTATTCTATCAGTAGAAAAGGGCTTCCGATCAAAACTTTTCCTCTAAACAAATTTCTGGGAGTAACGAAGTCATCTCATCCAGAGGCTGATATTGAGGCATGTACCCGTGTGGGTAATTTGATTTATTGGATTACTTCCCATGGGAGAAGTAAAAAAGGGAAGTGGAGAAATAGTAGATACCGGCTATTCGCAACAGAGTTCAAAAAAGAAAATGGGGATTATTTTTTTCTACCTAGGGGTAGGCCATGTGTAAACCTAATTGATGCATTGATTGAATATAAGCATCTTGGTCTTAAGAAAAATATTGGTCAAGTTGGCAAAAATGGAGACATTTTTCTGGCACCTAAGGAAAACGGATTAAATATCGAGGGTCTCACTTCGAGTCCAGATGGTAAAATAATTTATATAGGTTTGAGAAATCCGGTGCCAAACAACAAAGCATTGCTTATTCCACTAACAAATGCAGAGGATGTAATTCTCAAAAGTGCTAAACCGCTTTTAGGTGATCCTATTTATCTTAATTTAGATAAACGCGGTATTCGTTCAGTAGAGTACTCAGCTTTTCATAATAAATATTTTATCATTGGAGGTCCAATTGATAACGACATGCAGTCCGCCCTTTACTCATGGAGTGGAGACAAAGAATTATTGCCGAAACTTCTCAAGTTATTCCCTGATATGAATCCAGAGGCAATAGCCGTTCAGGATAATTCAGCGAAGCTACACATATTTAGTGATGATGGTAATGTGAAATACAAAGTGAGTCAGGAAGAGACCAATGAAAAATTGAGTAATGGTTTTAGTTCATGTAAATCATTAAAAAATAGTAACAAGAAGCGATTTAGGTCGATTACTATCAATATTAATTAAAAAAACCCTAATAAGATTATTAATTTATAAGTTATAGTTAATATAAGAGTTTAAGAGAAGGATATCTAAAACCTTAATGCTTCAAATTTTTCATAATGGATCATGCCCCTACAAAAAAGTTAGTGCCAGCTAGCGATGATAGTCCTCAATTGATCCTTGAGGATTATAATATAGATCTGGAGGAATCTAAGAAATCTTCTAGGGAATTTGAAAAGAAATCAAAAATTCTTTCCCTAGGAATCGCAATGATCACTCATGTGATTTTGTTCATCGTTTTGTACTTGATAGTGATTGTCAATTTTAGGGAGCAAGAGATTGAAATGGTTGTAGAAGCCGGTTCAGACAATGTTTCACAAATAATAAAAAAACAATCCTTTGCAAAAAAAGTTACCAATAAGAAACCCGCCCCACCTTCGAACCCTATTGCTCCAATCATAACAGCAACAAATTCGTCTTCAGTGACATTACCTGAAATTATCGACCCTACTGATTCATTAGCATTTGGGAATGGTTTTGGAGATGGTTTCGGGATTGGCGGCTTTGGAGATGGTAGTGGGGGCGCTAAGTTCTTCGGGACCAGTGGTGGAGGAAATCGGATCATCCTCGTCATCGACACTTCAACCAGCATGAACAATAATTGTGGTGCAGAGGGTATCGCAGCTTTAAGAAGGGAGATTGTTAAAACCCTTTCTTCTTTATCTCCGAATGTTCGATTCAATATTATTTGCTTCGGTCAAGATTGTGATGGATTCAGCTCTCAGCCTGTTGTCGCAAACGCTACTAATATCGCAAATGCTAAGAATTGGATGAAAGCATATTTTATCAATAAAAAGGGAGGTGCGCCTTTTGATCGCACGAGAACTTCACAGTGGGGGGCCAAAGGCAAAGACAATAATGGGATTTCCTATTTTCCAATTATGCCCTCGACCGTCAAAGTTCTTGAAGGTACTAGCGGTGGTTCAAGAATGGATCTTGCGCTAGTGGCGGCATTTCTTCAAAAGCCTAGCTCAGTCTTTTTAATTGCTGATGGTGAGCCCGGAACCGCAAAAGGAGGTCAAAAGCTTGGAAATACTGCGATAGTTGATCTTATTTTTCAAGAATCTAAAAAAATTTATAGAGGTCAATTGCCAAAAGTTAATTGTATTAGCGTGAAGGGTATCGGTGAGGCTATTCTTAAGGATATATCCAAAAGATTTCGAGGTAATTACAAAGCTGTAGATCCTTCCAAGGTTTAAACTAAAACTATTCTTTGGATAATGATACTCTGATGACTTCTGTATCATTTCTTACGAAGCATGACTTCATTGAATAGGCTGGATGGGACCAAACAATTTTACGCTGCCTCATATCAATGCCATTAGGCTCAATTAAATTGGAACGACTGATTTCATGGTATCCCTTTGAATCAATTTTAGCGAGTGCCAAATCGCCATTTTCACTAAATAGGAAAAATCTATCTTTGTGGGGAGTGACAAACACTGTGCCCCAACGAGATGGCCTTTTGAGTCCGACAGGATCCAGTGATTCCCACAAGCGTTTCCCTGTTTCAAGAGATAGACAACGAAATTCACCATAACTACATGCTCCATAAATGTAGCCGTCTTTAATTACTGCAGTGTTCATTATTCCGTGAAGATGTTCGGTTCTTTTTTCACTGACTTTTGCAGTTTTCCACATGATTTCAGGTTGTTTTTCACCTGACAATTTGATGGCCATTGAGCCATTATAAAATGAGGAAAGGAATAGAATATCATTAACCAATTGAGGAGTTGATACACTTAATCCATAGCGTAACTCCCAGGGAATAGTCCAAATAATTTCTCCCGTTTTTGGATTTAATGCATTTACTGATTCTGGATTCCATATGATTAACTGATCCTTTTTATTATAATTAATTATCACAGGAGGTGCATAGCCTGGTTCTTTTGCACTAAGAGAACGCCAGACCTCTTTACCATTCGATTTGTTAAATGCCACTGCAACAGTGCCTTCTCCACCGGCAAGACATATTAGAAAATTCTCATAAATTAATGGAGTAGAAGAAAATCCCCATGTTGGAGTCTTTACATTAAAAGCGGCATTAAAATCAGTAGACCAAATTTCTTTTCCATCTGAAGTTCTTCTGCAATATAAATTACCCTCTGCGCCGATAGTATATACCCGGTTTTCATCAATTAATGGTGTTGTTCTTGGGCCTGCTGAATAACTTATTGAATAGGGGCAATCATATGATTTTTCCCAAATGATCTCTCCATTTTTAGCATCAAGACATAATAGTCGTTCATTACCTGGAATAGTTATTTTTGAAAAAGGATTTTCTGGTGACTTTGCACCCTTATCAATTTGTCTGTCCATAATATAAACTTTGCCATCGGCAACAGCTGGGCCAGCGTAACCTCTTCCTACTGGAGCTCTCCATATGGTTTTAGGGCCTTTTTGAGGAAACTTATCTAAGATGCCTTCTTCACGCCATACACCGTCGCGTTTAGGTCCGAACCAACCGGGCCAATCATCGGCTTTCAAAGCTGAACTAATAATAATAAAGATATAAAAAATTTTTTTGTACATTAAAATCCCCGTTAGTTTTTGGAGTGTGTTATTGTTATATAATTTCTTCGTTAATTAAAGAATTTATTGGAAGACACACTAACTAATTATTTGAATGAAGTTCGCTTATAGCCTCGCTTGTCTCCCCTATACGCTTGCTGTCATTCTTTTCTATTCTGTGGCTATTCATATGTACAATGCTCTTGGTGGGTGGCCAGAGTCTATTGGCACTCGAGGATTTCCCGAAACTTTAATATTTCATATTAAAATGCATAATTTGTATCTTTCTTATCTACTTGGATGCACAGTTTCTTTAATACCTATCATTATCCTAATATGTTTTTTTGTGGAGAGATGGCGTTTTCTTATAAAGTACTTATCGATTCAGATTATTGGATTAATTGTCTTTTTTCTCCAAATTTTCTTAGCTCCGCATGAATACGTTTATTGGTTTTGGGACTAAAAGTTATCTCATTCTTTGGTATCAAGAAATATGTATTTTGGCAGGAAACTTGGCATAACAATAGCTAATCAACTTTGGCCTGAGTGATAAATCTCCAGAAGTGACGACCTAGCAACTATTATGGGAACTTTTTATGGAGGAGGTAAACGACGCACAATACAGGTAGTAGCGAATTGCAGAATGAGATATAAGTCGCTCAAGCCACAATATCATTAATTACATTTCCGGCGACGTCTGTAAGTCTAAACCGTCTACCGCTGTGTAGGTATGTTAATTTCTTATGATCCATTCCTAGGAGATGGAGAATCGTCGCATGTATGTCATGGATTTCTACCTTATTCACTGCGGCCTTATGACCTATCTCGTCAGTCTCACCATAAGAGGTACCTCCTTTAGATCCTCCTCCAGCGAACCAATAACAACCGGCGTGTGGATTGTGGTCTCGTCCGGTTGGCTTGCCTCCGGAAAGCTGAGAAACTGGAAGCCTACCAAATTCGCCGCCCCATATGACAAGTGTATCTTTAAGAAGACCTCTTTGTTCTAGGTCCGATAGAAGTCCTGCAATAGGTTGATCCGTTTCACCTGCAAATTGTGAATGGTTTTTTTGGATGTTTCCGTGTCCATCCCAACTACGAGCATTTTCCATCCCACCAGAGTATATTTGTACGAATCGTACACCGCGCTCTACCATTCGTCTTGCCATTAAACATTGCCTTGCGAAATGAGAACATTTTTTCTCATTTAGTCCGTAAAGGCTTTTGATGTGTTCAGGTTCACTATCAATCTCAAAACATTCTGGTGCCTCTTGCTGCATTCTGTATGCAAGTTCAAAACTTCTTATCCTAGCTGTTAGTTCTTTCTCATGCGGGTGGTTTTTTTGATGCTCATTATTGATCTTACCAATGAGATCGAGTTGTGCACGTTGTTGCTGATCACTTACGTCACTCGTTCTTTTCAAGTTTGGAATAGGATCCCCTTTGGAACGTACCCATGTTCCCTGATAAGCGCCCGGCAAAAAACCACTACTCCAGTTTGCTGCATGTCCCTTTGGAAGGCCTCTATTAAGAGGATCCGACATCACAACAAATGCTGGGAGATTTTCGTTTTCAGATCCTAGACCATAAGTCACCCAACTTCCTACGCATGGGTGGCTCATTCTGGTAACCCCAGTATTTGCCATAAATAGCGCAGGGCTATGATTATTGGACTGCGTATGAAAAGATTTTATAAACGCCATTTTATCGACGTGTTTTGAGAGGTTTGGAAATAATGAAGACGCCCACATGCCGCTTTCACCGTGTTGTTTGAATTCGAACGGAGACTTGAGTAGTGGCCCAACCGCGTTATCAAAAAAACCAGTCGTATTATCAAAACCCTCTAACTTCTGCCCATCAGCTTTAACAAGGCCAGGCTTATAGTCCCAAGTGTCAACGTGACTTGGTCCACCATTGATGAAAAGCCAAATTACATTTTTAGCTTTTGCTTCGTAGTGAGGTTGCTTTGATGCAAGTGGGTTAGTTGGATTATTTTCTATTCCGAACGAGGTCTGATGGAGAAGCGAGTTGAGAGCAAGCATACCTATGCCTCCACCTGCCTTTTGTAGGAGTGCTCTTCGACTTGAAAAGTTCTGTATTCTTCCGCAGTGATTCATAACTATTACTCAATATAAATAAATTCATTCGCACTCATTATGGCACCACAATAGTCGATCAGAGCACGTTCTTTGTTTCCAGAATAACTTGCAGTTTGTTGCTTTAAAAAGTTTATACCATTTGTTTGTTCAATATTCGTTGGTTCTCGCCCATAAGCTATTCGATAAGAGAGTTTCACAGGATTTTCCGATTCTTTTAGCCTCTTTGCGAATGCCTTAGCCATGTTTCTAATGTTGGGATCATTAATAAAGCTCAGAGCTTGAGAAGGCGTGGTGGTTACTGATCTTTTACCCATACTGGTTAATGAGTCAGGCCAGTCGAACAGTTGCATTATTGGAACAAGTTTACTTCTTTTAATGAAAAAATAAATACTCCTTCGTGTCATGTTTTCGTTGAGAGTCCCTGGCCCATACATTGTTTTATCTAGAAGACCTGAAATGGCGAGAGCATTATCTCTGATGGCTTCAGCTTCAAGTCTTCTCGGTTCACGGATTGACCTGTAGGCCTTACTTTCAAGAATTAGGCGATGAATATGTTTTAAGCTCCATCCATTATCAATTAGCTGTAAAGATAACCAATCAAGAAGTTTTGGGTTTTTAGGTCTTTGTCCTTGGAAGCCAAAGTCATTTGGTGTCGTGACAATGCCTTCTCCAAAGTAATACTGCCAAATTCTATTCACAATGACCCTGGCGAGTAAATGTCCTGCACCATAGTCAACGTCGGTAATCCAGTCTGCGATTGCGGTTCTGCCTTTAGACTTTGGTTCCTCACCTCGGGTCAATACCTGAAGGAATCCCAATGATGCCACTTCCCCTTTTTGTCGAACATCCCCTCTATTTAGAAAATAGGTTTTTTTGTAAAAATCGGGAATGCTCCCACTACTGGTATGATGACGCATAGGTTTCACCTTGGTCCCATCACTACAAACCATAACCTTGGTTATCTCTTTCTTCTGTTTAGATTCGAGCTCTTGTAATTGAGAAGATAATTCGATCCACTTAGGATCAATTTTTTTAAAGAGTGAGAGTAATTTTTCTGTGGAAGATTCTTTTATGTCTCCGTTGTCAGAAACTATAATTTTTTTAATATCTTCAATTATTTTATGTGGCCCCGAATCTTTATTATTAATCGATAAAGTGGTAGGCTCTTTATCAGATATTGAAATCCGTAGTCTGCCAATATTGTGTTTATGATTATTATTGAAATGGATTTTAAATTCTAAAAGGTCTCCATTTTTAGAATTAGAATTTTTGCTCACATCAAAAATGGCTGAATGGTTTTTCCCAAATTGAGGATCTAATGCCCATGCAGACTTGGGATCGCTATCGATAGCTGCTGCAATAGGAAGATTCTTTTGTTCAAATGTAGCTCTCGGGTTGATAAGTTTAACCGTTTGACCATTCACCGAAACCTTAAAATCAGTCAAAGCGATATTACCATTGGAAGCTCTTCCCGGGCCACCTTTAACTAAAGAATCATCTTTCAATGCTTCAAGATTTATAGCAGTGATTCTATTAACAGGATTTTTGGAGAGGAAAGTATAAGTGTCAAAGTTAGAATTATTTCCGCTAACGAGATAAGAGCCATCGTCTTTTCTGGTAAACACTGCACCTCCTTCAGACTTTATTTCCTGTGCAGTCAATATTACCCAAGGGCTTGTCGCGTTTTCATCTTTTTTAGATTTACCCTGAGTTTTATACCATTCCTTGAATGATTTTTTTAGTTCATTTTGCTCGTAAGTTTTTAGATGAGTTTTGGATAAAGAGATTTTTTCCCTTAAGTTAGAATCACTATTCGGATTCATAGAGGATAAGTCGATATCAATATCACTTCTTACCGTCGTGGTGAATGCAGAAAGCATTTGGTAATAATCTTTTGTTGGAATGGGATCATATTTGTGATCATGACATCTTGCACAAGCAATGGTAGTTGCCAACATGGCAGAGCCTATTGTTCCTAGCATATCATCCATAGCATCGTAGCGAATTCTCTCCGCTTCACTGATTGTAATTTGAGTTGGATATACTCCTGCACCTAAAAAGCCAGTCGCCATCATTGCCATTGGGTCATCGGGTGCTAATTCGTCACCTGCAATTTGCCATCGAGTAAATTCATCATACGGCATGTCAGAGTTAAAGGAACGAATGACAAAATCTCTATAGTGAAATGCAAATTTTCGATCGTAGTCTTGCTCGAAACCATGACTCTCTCCAAATCTTGCTACATCTAACCAGTGCCTTGCCCATCTTTCTCCAAACTTAGGGCTTGATATCAGATCTTCTATCAACGACTTATAGGTTTTTTCTGAGAAGCCATCAACAAATGTATCAAGTTGATCAGGTTCTGGTGGCAATCCTATAATATCAAAATGTAATCGCCTCCCTAGAATTCTAGGAGAAGCCGATGCGTTGGTTTTGATGAAATCATCAATCTTATTCTTGTTATTAAATTCTGAAACAATTGGAGCATAGGCCCAATAAGATTTGTCTTCATCGGTCACTTTCATAGGACCTTTTTTTTGATCCACATTATTAACAAGCGGACTATCGTATGCTGCTCCAAGAGCTATCCATTTTTCAATTAGGCTGATGGAAGTTTCTGACAATTTGGATTGCTTGGGTGGCATGAAAGGCTCTTCAGTGTGCCGAAGATAATCAACCAGTGGACTTTGTTTGGGGTTGCCTGGAATGACGGCTACACCTTGATCACCCCCTAAAATTAGCCCTTCTCTTGTATTTAAATCGAAAGAAGATTTGGTTTTATCACCACCATGACATTTTAGACAATGCTCATTAAAAAGAGGTTTTATTTCATTCCTAAAAAGATCACGACTCATTGTCATGTTTTTTGCATGATCTTCATCATTGGCATGTGAAATCAAACTAAGTGCAGCTAAAATAGATATCTTAATTAAAGACTTTTTCATTGAGCGGTATTATAGATTTTGGATTGATGTGCCTCTTGCCGTCAAGGAAAGTATCCAAAGAATAATGAATTTGATCTTCTAAATTTCTATATTAGAACCTAACTGTCATCTATAATTTTAACTTCATGCTACTCTTATCGATTTCTAAGGCATGCGATTTTTTTCCGAGTTCATCAAGTTCTTTTG
>CEWJ01041279.1_pt1 | contig 15062 bp, 13 predicted proteins | sample 350291 | NCBI WGS metagenome assembly CEWJ01 (sample SAMEA2622923, study PRJEB7988) | marine metagenome | isolation source: saline water (ENVO:00002010), including | reverse complement strand
CAACTTTCGCGTATTTGGATCTCCCAACAAAAGTTTTAGCATAATTTTTTCTTCCTGAAATACTCATTAAAACTATTATAAAATAGTTTGATTCAAGAATGTAGGCTGAATTATAGTAATAAAAAATTTTTTGAAGAAAGTTTAAAATCATGAGAGATAAATACATAAAATTAATCGAACTGATCACAAAACATATTGAGGAATTCAATCAATGACAAAGCTAGTCATAATAAAACACTTTAAGGGTGCTCCAGGTCTGAGACTTTTTGGATTAGGCCCTAATTTAATGCCTTGTAATGGTTTGAGGAAATTAGCAAAATTTCTAAATGAAAATGCTTTTTGGGCGAAAAATAGAAAATTGGACCAATTAAAAACTTGTCTCGCTCAAAGTGATGTTATTGTAAGTATATGGCGCAGGAATGAGATAGTTGGTTTTGGGAGGGCATTAACAGACGGAATTTATAGGGGTGTCCTCTGGGATGTCGTAATTGACGAGAGATTTCAAGGGAAGGGTTATGGCAAAATAATTGTAAAAACTATTTTAAATTCAAAAGAAATGAAGGCCACACAAAAGATTTATCTTATGACTACAAATAAAAAAGATTTTTACTGCCTATTAGATTTTAAAGAAGCTAATACACAAAATCTTTTATTTAAAGAAAAATAAAATCAATTTTTAAAAAGCAAAAACTTCGAACCTAAATAATTATTTATTGCTGCTATTGAAGCACCTAAGAACCAAGCTAATTTATAATTCTCAAAAAGATAAATGCCTAAATTTATTATTATCGTCATTTCAATTCCCCCTAGCAAGTATATAAATATAAAAAATATAAAAGTTCTATTTAATTTTTTTAATTGAGAACCACTAAATATCCATATTTTAGAGAATATAAAAGAGTTGATTATCCCGATACTATATCCTGAAAATGAAGCCACATTTATATTTACATTCAATTTATAAAGCATAGAATAAACTAGAAAGTTTAATAAAGATGAAAATAAACCCGTAATAAGAAATTTTATTATTTGAAACTTATTTTTTTTTAAGAAGAGTAGCAAAATCAATTAATCATTAAACAATAAATCTAGTGTAAATCCATCTTGTAATTGATCCAAGAATAGGTATTGGGCCAAAAGTTGGTCCACAAAAATCAAAATAATCTCTATGGTTTTTTATCTTCCCATTTGTTCCAAATATCAATCGAGTTGTTCCAGGATAAATAAATTCCTTCCCCATAATTTTTAAGCCCATTGTCCATTCAATAAACGCAACAGATTTTGTCATTACAATAGAATGAGTCTCCAGAAAAATATCATCGCATCTCTTAACTAATTTATTTTGTGCATCTATATATGAACTTAATCCTTTTTTTTCTTGAGTGGGATCAACAAATATAACTTCTTGATCGTAATAGTAAGCCCATTCATCAGGGGATGGTGCTGGTGCGCCATAGGGCTTTGTGAATAATTTCTTTAAATCACTAGTTGATATTTCTGTAATCACGATGAAAAGTAAAACTTAATTTTAAATAAAAAGGATGCATAAGGTAAAAATTGGATGAGTATATAAAATATACTTTAAAATCCTTTCTCTAAATTTTTGTTAAGCGGATGAAGAGATTCGAACTCTCGATTCTCCTTGGCAAGGAGATGCTCTACCACTGAGCTACATCCGCACAATTATATATTATCTTACAAAAGGGATAATTATTTAAAAACTTTTGAATCTATTTTAAATTTCTTATTAGTGAGCCCATCTCAATAGCTTGCAATGCATAGTTCCATCCAAGATTATTCTTAATACCTGCCCTTTCAAGAGCTTGTTGCATAGTATCTGTAGTAAGGACACCAAATATAACAGGAGTATTATGGTCTATTGACACTTTAGAAATACCTTTACTTGCCTCAGAAACTACAACATCATAATGTGAGGTTTCACCTTTAATGACTGCACCAAGAGTAATCATTACATCATATTTATTTTTCAACAAAAGAGACTTAGTAGCAAAAGGCAATTCAAATGATCCGGGGACCCAAACCAAATCTAGATTTTGACTACTCTCTGAGGTATCTATTCCATGTCTTTTAAGACAATCTAAACATCCAGATAAAATTTTATTAGTAATAAGATCATTAAATCTCGCAATTACTATTCCTACTTTTAAAGATGAAGCATCAGTAAAAGAACCTTCATAAATAGTCATTTAAATTTTGTGATTATTAATAGCCTCTCATGTAAAGGTGATAAGTTCAAACGAGGGAAGAAACTATACCGGTAACAAATACTAAAACAACCCAAACTGCAGCAATTGAATATATTTTTCTTCTGCTTTCTTTTTGACCCTCTTCAGTGGAAGGTTGCGTAACGTATAAAACTGGAACACCTATTACTGCTATAAGTGATGAAAACAAAAGAGCGTTGACAAAGAAAAAATTTACAGCCTGCATGAATAATACTTTATATGTATGGATAATATAATCTCACAAAAAAAGCATTTTTGAGAGAAAATTTACATACTCTTACCGAGTTGTAAAATGCAAAATTCATTTTCCTCTCTAATATCTAATAAGTATTTAATTCAAAAATGTCAAGTGATGAGCTAATCCAGAAAAGTTTATTTGGGAGTGATTCTAATCTTATAAATAAAAATAATGGCAATTTTGAGGCTAAAGAGTTAACCAATGAAGCTCTAACTAAAGACTCTAAAGAAAGACCAAGAGAAAGGAAACACAATAATACAGTTACGAATTCTTCAAAAGATGGCCAAATTCTCTCTGAAAAAGAAAAATTAATTATTGAGAGTTCGCATAGTATAAAGACAGTAAATAAAGAGAAGCTACCGCCAGTATTAAAACATTATGTCAGTTTAAAAGAAGAAAATATTAATTATTTTCTTCTATACAGATTAGGAGATTTTTTTGAATGTTTCTTTGAAGACGCTATTGATATGTCTCAAATACTTGAAATAACATTAACAAGTAAAGATGGAGGGAAAGAGATAGGAAAAGTTCCAATGGCTGGAATACCTCATCATGCTTTAGAAAGATATTGCTCTGAATTAATTAAAAAAAATCACTCTGTAGTTATTTGCGATCAATTAGAAAAAAGTAATGGAGATTATACTACTCCACTCAAAAGGGCAATCACCAGAATTATTACACCAGGAACAATAATAGAGGAGGGCATGTTAATTGCTAAAAGAAATAATTGGATTACCGCTGTAAAGATAGAGGAAGAGAAAAATACAAACGAGATTAATTGGGGTATTTCAAGAGCTGATGTAAGTACTGGCGAATTAATAACTTTACAAGGCAGCATAATCCACAAACTTTGTGACGAAATTATTAAGCTAGAAGCCTCAGAGATTATAGTGAGTAGTGAAGAAGAAAAAAATTTATTAATTAACCACAATAATAATCTGAAATGTACAGTTACTCAAAAAACTTTTTTTAGTAATAAAGAAGCCAGCAAAATAATAAAAGATTATTTTAAAGTTCAATCTTTAGAGGGATTAGGATTGAGATATCTTTCATATGCGACTAAATCTCTAGGTGGATTATTACACTACTTAAAAAAAATTAACCCGATAGATTGCGATACTAATTCTTCTACAAAAATTTCTCTAGATTTACCTATTATAAAATTTCCAAATGATAGTTTAATTATAGATTATCAGACCAAAAAAAATCTAGAAATAACTCAAACTCAAAGAGACAATAACTACGTAGGTTCACTTCTCTGGAGTATCGATAGAACGTACACTGCTATGGGTGCAAGATGTTTGAGAAAATGGATTGAATTCCCGCTCTTAAAAATCGAAGATATCCATAAAAGACAAAATGTAATAACAAATTTCATTGATTCAAAAAAATTAAGAATCGAGACTCAAAATCTTCTTAGAGCAATGGGAGATCTAGAAAGACTTTCTGGCAGAGCATGTGCTGGACAAGCCAGTGCCCGCGATTTAATTGCCATTTCTGATGGTCTAAAAAAACTACCTAGACTGAGAAGAATCATTCAATCATTTGAATATGTCTTGCCTAATTGGATTGAAGCCCTTAAACAACCGAATAATGTATTATTGGATCTTGCCGATAAGATAAGTGATACTCTCATTGAGAATCCTCCATTAAATATCAGTGAAGGGGGATTAATTCATGATGGTGTAGATAACATCTTAGATGGCTTAAGAAATATCATTGATGATTATAGTAATTGGTTACAAAATGAAGAATTAAAAGAGAGAGAAATTAGTAAGATTACAAATTTGAAAATACAATTTCATAGAACATTTGGTTATTACATTTCAATCAATAAATCAAAAGTAAATATGGCTCCAAAACATTGGATCAAAAGACAGACTTTAACTAATGAGGAAAGATATATAACTACATCAATTAAATCTCAGGAGAGCAAGATCTTTCAAGTCAAGAATCGTGTTGCAATGAGAGAATATGAAATATTTAGCAAAATAAGGAATTTAACTGGAGAGAAGACTAAAGAGATAAGAGCAATCGCAAGAGCTATCGCTAGTCTTGATGCACTACTTGGATTATCTCTTGCATCAATAGAAAATGACTATACCAAACCAAAAGTGATTTCAATTGATAATAAAATTACCGAAACAGATACAAATCTTGAAGGCGGAAGAAACCCTATAGTTGAGCAACTACTTGATGACAGTAAATTCGTACCAAATGATATCTTATTCAATCAGAATCAAAAATTAATAATATTATCCGGTCCAAACGCAAGTGGAAAAAGCTGCTTTATTAGACAGATTGGACTTATTCAAATTCTTGCACAAATAGGGTGCTTTGTCCCTGCAAAAAAAGCCCTAATCAAAGTTGTTGATAGGATATTTACCAGAGTAGGGGCAGTAGACGATCAATCAACAGGTCAATCAACCTTTATGGTAGAGATGGCTGAAACAGCATCAATTTTAAATCAAGCAACGCAAAATTCATTAGTTCTTCTTGATGAGATTGGTAGAGGAACATCTACCTTTGATGGCTTATCTATTGCATGGTCTGTAAGCGAATATCTAGCAAAGGAGATTTCATGTAAAAGTATTTTCGCGACACACTATCATGAGTTGAATTATTTGAAAAATTCATTGAAAAATGTTTCAAACTTTCAAGTCACTGTCAGACAATTAGAGGATACATTAGACTTCTGCCACAAAATTGAAAAAGGAGGTTCTAATAAAAGTTATGGTATTGAAGCTGCGAAGTTAGCTGGTGTTCCTTTACAAGTAATAAAAAAAGCTCAAAATATTTTAGATCATCTAGAACAGTGCAATAATTTTAACGTTGAGAAAAGTCTTGAACATATTAATAAAGAAGCCGCATAGATTATTTTGAAGCTCTTAGTAATGCATTAATTGAAGCTGCAGCCATTGATGCACCTCCTCTTGTAGAACGCATAATAATATAATTCAAATCACTTTTTAATAGGCGTTCTTTTGCTTGTTCAACACCAATAAAACCTACAGGCATCCCTATAATTAAACTGGGTTTACTATTTGAAGTAGACACAATGTCTAATAATTTTTCAAGAGCAGTTGGGGCGCTCCCAATTAGGACAATAGGTGATTTGTCATCAAAATATTTTTTAGAAAGCTCTAGCCAAGCTTTCTCAATAGCATAAGCACTCGCAGTGAAATCATATTGCTGATTTAAATCAATCCAGTTCTTAATAGAAACCACAAGATTTCCATGTGTATTTTGTGCCATGCCTCTAACCGCCGCTGCCGCCATATCTGTATCAGTTAATATTGGTGATCCTGATTTACATGCTTTTAAACCTATTTCACATGCGTTTTTGCTAAACAGAAGTAGATCTTTGATTTCAAAATCACCTGAAGCATGAATTAATCGCTCCAAAACCTCAACTTCTAAATTAGTGAATTTATGCGGCCCTAATTTTGATCTTATAAAATTTAAACTTTCTAAAAAAATTGGATGGTCTTTAAACATAAAAATTTTTATTTATTCAAAAAAAAGGCATAATTAAACAAATCTCCCTTAAAAACAATATGCCAATTCAAATAATTTGGGGCAATGATAATGAAGCTTGTAATAAAGAAATAGAAAAAATTATAGATATTAATGTTTCTAAGAATTGGTCAAATTTAAATATTAGTAAATTCAATGGAGAGGATCACAAACAAGTATGTCAAGCCTTAGATGAAATTCTTACTCCTCCTCTTGGAGATGGATCTAGGATTGTAATAATTAAAAATAGTCCGATATTAAATGTAAAAAATCAGGAGATTACAGATAAATTTGAATTGAATTTACAAATAATGCCTAGTTCAACTTATTTAATTTTGCAAAATCCGCAAAAACCAGACACAAGAATGAAAAATACTAAATTAATTAAGGAGTTATTTAAAACAAATAAAGCGAGTGAATTATCTTTTAATTTACCAAGTATTTGGGATCATAAGAGTCAAATAAATTACATCAAAAATATAGGTAAAGAAATGAAAATTGATATAGACAGCTGTGTAGCAGAAAAAATATTAGATTCAATTGGTATTGATAGCTCAAGACTACTTAACGAATTACAAAAAGCTAAACTTTATCTTGATGCAAAACAAAATCTTTCTAACTCAGAATTAATTCTGAGGGAAAAGGATATAGATGAAATTTTTCATGATCATGAATCAAATATTTTTAAAATATTAGATCTATTTTTAGAAGAGAAAGTTGCCGAAGGTCTTCTTGAAATTAATAACTTAATTAATAAAGGGGAACCACCACTGAAACTAGCTATTGGGCTAATCAATCAATTAAGGCTTCATACCATTGTTTTATTACTCATAAATGAAAAAGATATAGATAAAGTGAGTTCTTTAGCAAATATCTCAAATCCAAAAAGAATTTTTTTTATTAGAAAAAAAATAAAAAAATGCTCAGCGAACTTTTTAATTAATTTAATGATCCAATTTCTTAATATTGAATCATCTATTAAACAAGGGAATAATTCTATAAATGTTTTTACTGAAAATTTAATTACTCTGACTCAAAGAACTCCTAAGAACCAAATCAATTATCATTAAAATTATGGCATTACTTATAAAAAAATTTGGCGGAACCTCAGTAGGCAGTATTGAAAAAATAAAAAATATAGCAAAACATATATGTGACAGTAAAGAGAATGGAAATGACTTAGTTATTGTGGTCTCAGCCATGGGGCAATCAACAGATCAACTTAATGCATTAGCTGAATCAATAACAAAAAACCCACCAAGAAGAGAATTAGATATGCTCCTTTCCACAGGTGAGCAAGTTACTATGGCTTTGCTTTCAATGGCAATAAATGAGTATGGAATACAAGCGATTTCTATGACTGGCAGTCAAGTCGGAATAATTACAGAATCAATTCATGGTAAAGCTAGAATATTAGATATTAAAACCGAAAGAGTTAAAGATTTTCTTGAGCAGGGATATGTAGTAATAATTGCAGGATTTCAAGGCGCAAGTTTAAGTCATAATGGCTCTATGGAAATAACTACTTTAGGCAGAGGCGGTTCAGACACATCAGCAGTTGCTCTTACATGTGCATTAGGAGCAGATATATGTGAAATATATACTGATGTACCAGGAGTATTAACAACAGATCCAAGAATTGTAGCAAATGCAAAATTGCTTGATCAAATTAGTTGTGAAGAGATGTTGGAATTAGCCAGTGTTGGTGCATCAGTTCTTCATCCTAGAGCAGTTGAGATTGCTCGAAATTATGGAATAAAATTATATGTAAAATCAAGCGATACAAAAGAGTCAGGAACCTTAATTTTTAGCAAAATAAAACCATTATTTTTACAAAAAGGTAAATTAGAATTAACCAAAACTGTTAATAGTTTAGAGATCAAAGAGTCTCAAGTTGTGTTTAGTTTATCTCATCTACGTGATAAACCTGGCATTGCAGCTCATGTATTTGAAAAATTATCTAATGCGGATATCAATGTAGATTTAATAATCCAAGCAACTCAAGAACAAGACATGAATAATATCACCTTTACAGTAACAGATGATGATTTTAAAAAAACTATAAAACAATGTGATCTAATTGTTAAATCTCTTGGTGGAAAATATGATTTCTTAAAAAATATGACCAAATTGAGTATTCAAGGAGCAGGAATAATGGGTCGACCAAGTGTATCTGCAGAACTATTTGACTCATTATCAAAAGCAAATATAAATGTGAGAGTAATAGCTACTAGTGAAATTAAAGTTAGTTGCGTTCTTGATCTACAAGATATTTCAAAAGCGACAAGAATCGTTGGGGAGAAATTCAAACTATCTAATAATCAAATTTTCATCAACCCTATCTTGTTAAAAAGAGAAGATCCTGAAGTAAGAGGAATCGCTCTAGATAAGAATCAGGTGCAAATTAGTTTTCTTAATTTACCAGATAAACCTGGCGTAGCCGCCTCAATATGCTCGACTCTGGCTGAAGCAAACTTAATATTTGATACCATTGTTCAATCTGATAAGACAACCCGTAAAAATACTAAAGATATTTGTTTAACAATGAGCAAAGACGACCGAAAAAACGCTGATGATACATTTCAAAAACTACGAAAAATGCTTCCTGGATCAATAATTGAAGATGGCCCAGAGATTGCAAAAATAAGTGCAGTAGGATCAGGAATGGCTTTTAAGGTTGGCACAGCAGCAAAAATATTCAGGGCCCTTGCCAACGAAAATATTAATATAGAAATGATTGCTACCAGCGAGATTCGTACTTCATGTATCGTGCTAGAAAAAGATTGCAACAAAGCAGTAAAAGCAATTCACGATTATTTCAAACTAAATATTTAACTAAAATTTCGTGATAATTTTTGTCTTAACTTTTTAATTCTATCTCTTAAGTTAGCAGCCTCCTCAAAATTAAGATCGGTTGCTGCATCTTTCATTTTTATCTCTAATTTCTCAATCAATTGAGGCATCTCCTCAAAAAGACACTGATCATCACCAGAACTTAGTATTTCATCTGTTTTATTATTAACAATATTAATTAAATCCTTAGAAAAACCTCCAGATTCTAATTTTCGCGATAACTCTAAAAAAGAAAGAATAGAATTTTCTACTTTTTTCCCTGCTGGCGTAGGCGTAATTCCCATATTTTTATTATATTCTTCCTGAATTTTTCGTCTTCTATCAGTTTCCGAGATAGCTCTTTTCATAGAATCTGTATAATTATCAGCATAAAGTAAAGCAACACCCTCTACATGTCTAGCTGCTCTTCCAATCGTTTGAATTAAAGATCTTTCAGCACGCAAAAATCCTTCTTTATCAGCGTCTAAGATAGCCACTAATGAAACCTCTGGCAAATCAAGACCTTCTCTTAATAAATTTACTCCGACTAGAACATCATATTCTCCGAGTCTAAGATCTTGGATAATTTCTATTCTCTCAATGGAGTGGATTTCAGAATGTAGATATCTTACTCTTACTTTATTCTCAGATAAAAAATCTGTAAGATCTTCTGCCATCCTTTTTGTCAAAGTCGTTACTAAAACCCTTTGCCCCTTTTCAGCCCTAATCCTTATTTCTGATAAAAGATCGTCTATTTGGCCTTCACTTGGTCTAACATCAATTATTGGATCAAGGACACCCGTTGGTCTGATTACTTGCTCTACAAATTCGCCATCACATTGATCTAATTCCCATTTCCCAGGAGTAGCGCTTATAAACAATGTCTGCCTTGACTTGTCCCAAAATTCCTCACACTTTAATGGTCTGTTATCAGCTGCACTCGGCAATCTAAATCCATGATCTATTAGAACTTTTTTTCTTGATTGATCTCCGTTATACATAGCATGAAGCTGAGGACAAGTAACATGACTCTCATCAATAACCAATAACCAATCTTCGGGAAAATAATCAATTAAACATTCAGGGGGTGTCCCCTCTTCCCTGCCGGCTAAATGTCTAGCGTAATTTTCAACTCCATTGCAATAACCAACTTCTTGTAACATTTCCAAATCATATTTTGTTCGCTGTTCCAAGCGTTGAGCTTCTAATAATTTGCCCTGATTCACAAACATATCCAACTGATTTCTTAATTCAATCTTTATTGCACTAATTGCACTTTTTAATCTTTCTTTAGGAGTGACAAAATGTTTAGCAGGATAAATACTTACATTATCAAGACTTTCCAATATTTCTCCAGTAGTAGGGTCAACATATCTTATGGACTCTATCTCATCTCCAAAGAATTCTATCCTAACAAGCCTATCTTCATAAGCTGGACCTACTTCAAGGACATCCCCTTTAATTCTAAATCTGCCCCTAGAAATTTCAATGTCATTTCTAGTGTATTGATTATTGACTAGCTCTCTCAAGGATGATCTCAAATCAATGGATTCGCCAACATTAAATCTTACTGCTGCTTTTAAATATTCGCTTGGTATACCTAAACCATAAATACAACTTATTGAAGCTACAACAATTACATCCTTCCTCTCAAAAAGTGATCTAGTAGCAGAATGCCTCAACATATCAATTTCTTCATTAATTGAGGCTGTTTTTGCGATATAGGTATCACTTACAGGAACGTATGCCTCAGGCTGATAGTAGTCGTAATAAGAGATAAAATACTCAACTGCATTTTTAGGAAAGAATTGTCTTAACTCATTACATAATTGAGCAGCTAAAGTTTTATTGTGTGCTAATACCAGAGCAGGACGGCCCGTTTGTTCTATTACATTAGCTATAGTAAAAGTCTTACCTGTACCAGTTGCTCCTAATAAAGTTTGAAACTTATCTCCATTGTTTACTCCATGCACTAAGCTTTTGATTGCATCAGGTTGATCTCCTTTTGGTTCATAAGGAGCATGCAATTGATACTTATTCATCCAAGAAATATCTTATGTAAAATTACATATTAAGAGATTTTTTTTTAATTAAAGGCTTTTCTAGTTTTTCTTTAATCCCTCTAACAACAGTACTCATAGAAACCAAATCATCTAGTTTATTAATAACTGATCCAACACCAATAGCAGAAGCCCCACAAGAGATTGCTAAAGGAGCAGTAACTTGGCTTAATCCTGATGCACTCATTATATGAATGTCAATAGAGTTGTTTAAAAACTCCTGATTGATAGCATAAGTTGCAGCTAAAGTAGGAACCGATTTCTCCAAACAACCTTGAATCCCAGCACTAAATGGTTTTGAACTTGTGCCTCCCTCAGTTTGGATAATATCAGCTCCCTCCTTGACTAATTTAACAGCAAGATCTACTTGTTGATCAAGAGTAATTATATGTGGGACAGTTACTGACAGAGGAATATTTGGCAAAAGTTCTTTTGTCTGTTTTGTTAAATTGAGAACCTGTTCGGCTGTGAAAATAATGCCTTTTTTATAGAATGAATCAAAATTACCAATTTCGATTAGTGTAGCTCCAGCGTTTACTGCATCAACAAATAAAGCTGGCTCTACTGCACTTACACAAATTGGTAATGATGTTACTTTGGTTATTGATTCAATTAACTCTGGTTTACACGCCATATCAATCATGTCAGCACCACCTAACGAAGCTGCTTTAGAAATCATAGTTACTGAATTCACATCAAAGTTATTTAATCCTGAAATAACTTTAAGCAAAGATTTCTTTTCAAGCTCTTTTTGAACTTTTTGTGGCAATTGATGAATCAGACTCATTGACATGGTGTATGTATAACCTGATTGTGACATCGTTTCATTAAAAGAGTATATTTTTTTTTAAATATTATCTGACTTAAACAAATGATTTTTAATATATCAAAAAATAATTGGACAAATTGGCATCATAAATTTCATCAACAATTCCTAAATGATAAAGAGTTTATTCCCAACGGAGCAAACTTACTTATTGCAGTCTCAGGAGGGCAAGATTCAATGGCCTTAATAAGCCTAATAAATGATATTAAAAATCACCATAACTGGAAAATACATGTATGGCATGGGGATCATCAATGGCATAAAGATTCAAGTAAATTTGCAAATAAATTAGAGCTTTACTGCAAAGGGAAGGGAATCCCATTTTTTATTAACGTTGCAGATGCAAAAAAAGTTAATTCAGAGAAAAAGGCTAGAGATTGGAGATATGAAAAACTTTGCAATAAAGTTGATGAATTATTAATAAAGGAAAAATCAATTTACAATTGGTATATTCTAACTGGACATACAAGTACAGATAATACTGAAACTTTTTTACTAAATTTAGCGAGAGGAAGCAATTATAATGGACTTGCAGGCATACCAAAACAAAGGCTTTTAAATAATAAATATCTTCTCAGAAGACCAATATTAATATTCAATAGAAAAGAAACAATTTCTATTTGCAAAATGCTGAATGTACCTTTTTGGGAAGACCCCACAAACTTAGATCTCTCAATAAAAAGGAATCTTATTAGGCATAAAGTATTGCCCTTTTTAAACAAAATTCATCCAGGTTATACAAACGGCATTAATCAATTTGTAGGCAAAATGGATAACTATAGTAAAGAACAAGCTGATTTATGTAAACTCGCTATTGAAGCTTGTAAAAACAGTGATGGATTTAAAAGAGAAGTTTTAAATACTCTTGGATTAGAGGCTCGATGTACAATTATTAATGCAATTATTAAACAAAAATGTTTAAAGCAAATCAGTTCAAAAAATATAGAAACCATATCTTTTGAAATTTTAAAAAAAAGTAATGGTCAAATTAAACTACCTGAAGGATTAAAAATTGTATGGAACAAAAATACAATCAGATTAGAAAGTTAGTTGACAATAGCAGATCTTCTTCTCCTTGTTCTCCCAGTTGATAGTTCATTTTCCTTATTGGGGTTAGTTTCCTCTTTACTCTTATTTTGAGTATGTTGATTAATATTCTTTTTTGAATGGTTTGGATTATTATTTGACCTATGTTGCTGTTTAGTATTCTTATCTTCCATTACCCTTGGCTTATAAGCTGGAGTCCCGCTTGGAGCAGGCTGAACCAAGCAAAGTATTAAAGGTTCTACCTGTAATTCTCTTCTCATTCTTCTATTAAGACCAGATTCAATTTCTCTCTGCACTCCAATCCAATCAACTTCAAATTTTTTGGGGGCAGTCTGTCTTGATAATTGTTTCCATTTGTTCTCTAAAACCCAAATAATTTCTTTTTCAGTCCAAAGTGACATTTTTCTAGGGTCTGCAGAAGTAACAACTCCTCTCAAACTAACTCTCGGGGGTGCTGCCATATTCCCATCAGTACTAATAGGTATGAGAATTGTTACTATTCCATCATCAGCTAATTGCTGCCTTTCTTTTAAAGCTCGTGCATCAACAATACCTGTTCTTGTATTATCAAGCATTTCTATTCCTGATTTAACAGCTTGTCCTTGAATCATTGAGTTGGATCTTAGTTCGATTGTATCTCCATTATCTAGAACAAGAATATTATTAGGGGATACTCCCATAGAAACTGCAGTTTTGCCATGCAAAACTTGCATTCTATATTCTCCATGAACCGGCACAAAGAACTTTGGTTTAATTAAAGCGAGCATCATTTTTTGATCTTCTCTACAGCCATGACCTGAAACATGAATTCCATGTTCTTTCCCATATATTACTTTGGCTCCCAAATGAACAAGTTTATCAACTGTATGGCAGACGGATATAGTATTACCGGGTATTGGACTTGAAGAAAAGATAACAGTATCAGTAGTTTTTAATTGAACATTTTGATGTTCACTCCTAGCGATTCTACTTAGGGCAGCCATAACTTCGCCTTGACTACCGGTCATCAAGAGTAAGGTTTCTCTATCAGGTAAATCTCTTATGGTTTTTATTGGAAAAAAAAGATCATCGGGACAACTTATGTATCCTAATTCGCGACATTTACCAACAACGTTTAACATCGAACGACCCAATAAACCAATCTTACGCCCATGCTTCATAGCTAACTTTATAACCATTGCCACCCTGTGAGTTGAGCTTGCAAATGTTGTAAGCATAACTCTGCCTTCAGCCTCTCCAATTATTCGATCTAAGTTGGGGAAAACTGAGCTTTCTGATGGAACAAATCCTTGAACTTCTGAATTCGTCGAATCAGACAACATACATAAAACGCCCTTTTCACCGTAATAAGCCATTCTCTCAACATCAGCAAATTTACCATCAGGTGGAGCATGATCAAATTTAAAATCGCCCGTGAAAAACACAACACCTACTGGGGTTGTTAGTGCTAATGAGAAACTATCCGAAATAGAATGAGTATTTCTAATAAATTCGATTGAAAAATGTTGGCCAAGTTTTACGACTTGTCGTGCCTCTATTGATTGTAAATTAGCTCTATCTTTTACTCCTGCCTCATCCATTTTCCCCCTTAACATTGCTATTGCTAGAGGTGGTCCATAAATCAAAGGTATATTAAATTTCTTTAAATGATGAGAAATACCACCGATATGATCTTCATGCCCATGAGTAACTATCAATCCTCTAAATTTATGTAGATTTGCTTGAAGATATGTTGTATCTGGCATAACAACATTGACGCCATGCATTCCATCACTAGGAAACGCTAGTCCCGCATCAATAAGAATTAAATCATCTCCAAATTCAAAAATACATGTATTTTTTCCTATCTCATGAAGCCCTCCTAAAGGAATTATTTTCAAACAAGGATCATTAGGATTTTTCTGACTTAAATTTGAATGACTATTTTTTGTGTTTAATTGTCGTTGTTGCATTTTTGAGAAGGTATAAAAACAAACAGATTGAGTAAGAAAATCTTGAAAACTAATTTAGAAAAACAATTTAAGAATTCACTTTAAAGATAAGTCCCTAATAATCTCATTGAGATTTTCTGTCTTTTCTTTATTAAGTTTTACTAGTGGAGTTCTTGGTGAGCCAACTTTCCAACCTAGTAATTCTAAAGAAGCTTTAATAGGAATTGGATTAGTTGTTTCAAAGAGTGCGTTAAAGAGTGGTTGTAATTTCTCATGAATTTCTAGTGCTTTGGAAACACTTCCATTATGAAAAGATAGAATCATCTCTTTTAATTGCAAACCAACAATATGACTTGCAACACTCAC
>CEWJ01002134.1_pt1 | contig 15077 bp, 15 predicted proteins | sample 350291 | NCBI WGS metagenome assembly CEWJ01 (sample SAMEA2622923, study PRJEB7988) | marine metagenome | isolation source: saline water (ENVO:00002010), including | reverse complement strand
AATCAGCTTTGTTCATTGAATTGTTTGTTAAAGCAGAGATTTTAAGACTATTTAATTAAAAGAGCCTAATTATCTCGAACTTGCACATCATATGGAGCAAATAGAGATACGGCAACAGAAAATCCCGTCGGCGCATAGCTTTATACAATACTTATTGACATTTATACTCAATATATTGTTTACTTTCTCTAAATTAATTCGCGAAAGATTACCAAAGGAGCTTTTGAAAAATCGATCAAAACACTTGCTATTACTAAATATTTGCAGATTCAGAAACAATATTCAAAATTTCTAAAAGTTATTGATGTTACAAAAACCTATAAATTCGAAATTTTTTATTATTTTTTATTAACTTTGCAATATATTTCCTTCTCATCACATGTGATTCAAAATCTTAGGTCTTTTTCTAATTAGGAATTTACATTGAAAATCAATTGCAAAAATTCTTTAATTAATTAAAAACAAATCATTTCACCTGAAGAATGTATGCCTAAGTCTTAAAAAATATATTAAAAATTCTTTAAATAAGAAAATAGGAATTTTTTTATTTTGTGCTTATTATCAATGAATAAGAATAATTTTTATTCTATGATTTTTAAACATTATCCTATCCATAGTGTCACAAATTAATATCGGTAAGCCTTATCCATTAGGCAGTGAAATTACTTCTAAAGGGGTAAATTTTTCTTTAGTTGCACCAAATGCAAAGTTTATTGAGATATTATTATTTGATAATGAAAATGCCTTATCCCCAGCATCTGTTTATAAATTAGATAACAAATTTAAATCTGGTCCTTATTGGCATGCAGAAATTGAGGGTCTAAACGAGGGTTCGATATACGCTTATAGAGTCTATCAAAAAGCAGATTGTAACAATACTGATTATTCCTCAAAAATATTAATTGATCCATGTTCAAGAGGCATAACTGGGTGGGAAAAATATCGTAGAAAAGATGCCATGAGTAAATTTGACAATATGAATAGTTGCCTTAAAAGCGTAGTTTGTAGCAGAGATAAATTTAATTTTAAAGATTATCCAAGACCAAAAAGATCATGGGAAGAATCAATTATATACGAACTGCATATAAACTCATTTACTCAAGAACTAAATTTATCTAATGAAAAATCAAAAGAAAGTTGTTTTCAAAAATTAATAAAAAAAATTCCTTATCTCAAAGAATTGGGAATAACCGCTATTGAATTATTACCTATATTTTGTTTCGATCCAACAGATTCCCCCGAAGGACTTGAGAATTATTGGGGATATAGTCCTATCAACTGGTTTACTCCTCACTTTAAATATTTCTCCAAAGGTTCTTCAAAAGATATTAGAAGAGAATTAATAAACTTTGTTGAAGAGTGCCATAAGCATGATATTGAAGTAATTTTGGATGTAGTTTATAACCACACGTCAGAGGGAAATAATGAGGGTCCTGTATTATCTTGGAAAGGGATAGATGAAAACTTATACTATTTTATCGATGAAGGGAAAAACTACCAAGATGTAAGTGGATGTGGTAATAGTATTTCAGCTAATAAAGGTTTAGTTAGAAAATTAATACTTGAATCAATAAAGTGCTGGGCAAACGAATATGGTATTGATGGATTTAGATTTGACTTAGGAATTGCTCTAACAAGAGGTGAAGAATTAATTCCGCTTAAGAACCCTCCTATATTTGAAGATATTGAATCCGAGCCAGACCTTACAGATATTAAATTAATAAGCGAGCCTTGGGACTGCGGAGGTCTATACAAACTGGGCGATTTCCCATCAAAACTCACTTATACTTGGAATGGTCACTTTAGAGATGATGTAAGGCGATTCTGGAAAGGTGATGAAAATACCACATGGAACATAAAAGATAAAATAGAAGGTAGCCCAGAACTATACGAGAAGCATTCTGCAACCACAAAATCGATAAATTTTATTACTTCACATGATGGATTTACACTCAAAGATTTAGTAAGTTTCGATGTGAAGCATAATTTTGCCAATAGAGAACAAAATAAAGATGGAGAAAACAATAATAACTCATGGAATCATGGAATAGAAGGTCCTTCTTCAAATAGAGAGATCAATCAATTAAGAAAGCGACAACAGAAAAATCTTCTTTTTACTTTATTATTCTCAAGAGGCGTTCCAATGTTACTTATGGGAGATGAATTAGGAAGATCTCAAGGAGGGAATAACAATGTTTGGTGTCAAAATAATACACTCGGATTCATGAACTGGAACAAGGTTGATCAAGATCAAGAATTACTTTCCTTCACAAAATATTTAATAAAGTTAAGAAAAAAATATATAAAGTTTATTTATCCAACAAAGATTAATAACGAATTATCAGAATACCAATGGCATGGCACTAATACAGAAAAACCAGACTGGAGCAGTTGGTCTCATACTGTTGCATTCAGTCTTAATACAAAGGATAATATGCCTTTATTTTGGTTTGGTTTAAATGCTTATACAAAAGATATAAATTTTAATCTCCCAAAATCTAAAAGTAAATGGATCAAACTTATCGATACTGCTGAGAATGAATTAGGTCAATCAAAAGTAATTATTGATAAATGTGTTGATTTAAAAAATAGAAGTTCAGTACTAATGGTTGCTAAAGGATTATTAGAGCGAGATGATTTAATTTAATAAAGCGGGCGGCGGGAATCGAACCCGCATCATCAGCTTGGAAGGCTGAGGTTTTACCACTAAACTACGCCCGCAAAATGCAAACAGCAATGCTTCTGCAATAATACATTAACAAACTAAATTAAATAGTTAAAAAGATTGGAAAATTCACACTCAAATATAAATAAATCAAAAACAAGATTAATGCTTTCCTATGGACTTGGTGATGCTGGGACAGGATTAGCTGCTACTCAATTAGGTTTTTATCTTTTCCCATTTTTTATAGGATATGCGGGCTTACCAGCCTTAGTAGCAGGATCAATATTAATGTTGATAAAAATATGGGATGCTATAAATGATCCATTCATCGGTTGGTTAAGTGATAAAACAAAAACAAGATGGGGACCAAGAATACCTTGGATGTTATCAGCTGCGATACCTCTAGGATTCTCTCTAGCAGCTATATGGTGGGTCCCAAGTGGAAACATAAGAGAAAAGACTACCTATTATGTCATTATCTCAATAATCCTAATGACCGCATACACCAGTGTTAATTTACCTTTTGCAGCTTTATCTACAGAACTTTCAAAGGATATCAGTGTTCGAACTAGATTAAATGCTGCGAGATTTACAGGCTCAATTTTAGCCGGCTTAAGCGGACTGATAATTGCAGCAAATATTTTGTCAAAGAATGAATTTGGATATTTTAGTATGGGCAAATTAAGTGGATTAATTGCAGCTTTGGCTACTTTAGTTTCCTGCTGGGGATTAGCTCCCTATGCCAAAAGGGCAAGAAGACCTTCCAAGAAAAATATATCTTTAAAATTACAACTTAAGAGAATATTCAATAATAAAAAGTTCATTAAAGTAATAACCCTGTATTTGCTTTTGTGGTGTGCCTTACAGTTAATGCAAACTGTCTCGTTGATATACGTAGAGCAAGTTTTGCGAATCCCTTCTCAATACGCAAAATGGATTCCAATACCTTTTCAATTAAGTGCATTAGCAGGTCTACAAATATGGAGTTTTTTCTCAAATAAATTTGGAAGAATTAAAGCTCTACATAGTGGTTCTATAATTTGGATTTTATCATGCTTATTAACATTAGTAATTCCAGTTTTTACTACCTCAGAAAATATGGATACTTCTTTTTTTTATCAAGGAAATAATTTATTTTTATTTATATTTTTGGTATTCGTTATTTGCTTAATTGGCATTGGAGCCTCAACTGCATACCTAATCCCTTGGTCTTTATTACCTGATGCTATTGATGAAGACCCCGAGAAATCTGCAGGGATTTATACAGCATGGATGGTATTAATACAAAAGATTGGGATAGGTTTAAGTGTTCAAGTCCTAGGAGTTCTTTTATCTTTATCTGGATACACAATAAATAATAAATGTATAGATCTAGATTGCATTAAACAGCCAGTTTTGACTCAAATTACAATCAGAATTTGTATAGGTTTAATTCCTTCACTTCTAGTAATATTGGGTTTATTGACAATAAATAAATGGGATAAAAAACAATTACAAACTAGAATAGTAAAATGATTTATCCTATTTTTTTAAAAAGACTTTCAAAAAGCCTTATCATTGGAGGTCAAGCAATAAATTATATATTTCAAGGGAAGATATCAAAAAATGATTTGATTGAGCAATTATTGGAATCTGGTCCTGGAAGTCTAGTTATAGTATTAATAACTGGAATAGCAGCAGGAACAGTATTTAATATTCAAGTCGCTTCCCAATTAACAAGTATGGGAGTTTCTACCGAAATAGGAGGTTTATTAGCTGTAGGTATGGCCCGAGAAATGGCTCCTTTACTTACTGCGACACTTATGACTGGGAAAGTAGCTACAGCATATGCAGCTCAATTAGGAACAATGAAGGTTACTGAACAAATTGATGCTATCACTATGTTAAAAACAGAACCTATCGAGTATTTAGTAGTACCAAGATTACTCTCATTGATAATAATGTCCCCTATTCAATGTTTAATGTTTTTAACAGTTTCCCTTTGGAGCGGACAAATATGGAGCACTATTTTTTATAAAGTCCCCCCCATTATCTTTTGGACTTCCGTTCGTTCAGGAAATATAAGTTTAACAAGTAGCGATTTAACATCTATGATGGTTAAATCAATTGTTTTTGGGTTGCAAATTGCAATTATTGCTTGTGGGTGGGGTCTTACTACCAAAGGCGGTCCAAAAGAAGTTGGTTCAAGTACGACTGGAGCTGTTGTAATGACTCTTGTAACTGTATCTTTAATGGACGTTTTGCTTACTCAATTATTATTTGGATAAATTTATGATTAAAAAATCTAAAAATGAAAATTCAGTCACTATTTCTCCATCATTTCAACTACCTATTATTCTTATATTTTTAAGCTTCATGCTTCTCTTCCTGAAAATTGGAATTTGGCCCACAATTTTTTCTGCATCATTTAGCTTTTTTTTATTACTTCAAGCATTTACTTTAAGAATAAAAATTACAGAAACAAATTTTATAGTTTTACAGCTAGGGAAGGAAATAAGAACATTTCCTTTTAAGAATTGGATATCATGGAAACTATTCTTACCAAAACTTCCTGGGATTTTTTACTTTCGTGAAGAAAACAGTCCTCATTTATTACCAATACTTTTCAATCCTAAACAACTACAAGAAGAATTAATTAAAAGGGTTGAATCATTAGAAATCAAAAAATCATGACTCTAAAATTCCCTAAACTAAAAAATAATTAAATGAAAAATTCTCAAGAAACCAACAGTGATTCTCCAAAAGTGGAGAATTATGAAATTGGAATCGATTCTAAAAAGAAAATAGATTTAGAGAAAAAAGAAATCTCTAGAGAAAAAAAAGGTTCAGGTACAACCGCAAAAAAAGAGATCAAAAAGGATTCATTAACTCAGCAAATATTGAATGATCTTATTTCAAAAAAATATAATTTAGAAGCAGAAATAAAAGACTTACAATCTAAGAAAGAATCTTTAGAAAAAGATATTAATTTAAACTTTTCAGGGAAATCAGAGGAAATCTCGAAACGAGTGAAAGGATTTCAAGATTACCTTACTGGCGCTCTGCAACATTTATCTCAATCAGTTGAAAAGCTTGAATTAGTATCACAACCGATTGTTGTAAAACCATCTCCTTTAGATGAAACTCAATTAAATCCTAGAGAAACAAAAGTTGAAACTATTGCCGCACTAGCAGATACATTCAAACCTGACGAGGATATTATAAGGAAATGTTTTGCTACTTTTAGAGAACAACCTGACTTCTATGCTGAGCCTTGGAAGTTGAGAAGAAGTCTTGATAATGATGATATTGAAATCCTTAATGATTGGTTTTTTAATATGGGAGGCCGGGGAGCTCTTCAGAGTAGAGGTAGTAGGCAAAAAAATGCACTTGTTTCAGCAGCCTTAATCGCTACCCTTGGTGAATTATATGGGGATCAATTCCAAACTCTTATTTTGGCATCTGAGCCAGAAAGACTTGGAGAATGGAGAAGAATACTACAAGACTCCTTAGGCCTTACTAGAGAGGATTTTGGGCCAAATAGTGGCATCGTTCTTTTTGAAAGACCTGAAGGAGTGATAGAGAGAGCTGATAGGCTTGAAGAGAATGAAGAAGTTCCTTTAATTATTATCGATGCATCAGAGACCTCTGTAGAAATTCCAATTCTTCAATTTCCATTATGGCTAGCCTTTGCTGGCAATAATGAAGAAATTTATAATGATCTAGACTTTAATTAATGATTCTAAAAATATCAATTCTTTTTATAAGCTATTTGCTGGGCTCAATCCCGACAGGTTTCATATTTGGAAAATTTCTTAAAAATATTGATTTAAGAGAAATTGGTTCAGGATCAACTGGCGCTACAAATGTCTTAAGAAATGTAGGTAAATGGCCTGCCCTTTTTGTTTTTATTATTGATGTACTCAAAGGTTTTATATCTGTTGAGCTTGCTCATATTTTTCTTAAAGATAATTATTTCGAAGTAATGGCTGGATTAATTGCTATCTCTGGTCATATTTGGCCGATCTGGCTAAGAGGTAAAGGAGGTAAGGCGGTAGCAACGGGATTAGGAATGTTTTTAGCTTTATCGTTTAAGGTTGGATTCGCTGCATTAGGAATATTTCTATTAATACTCAGTAAATTCAAGATAGTTTCTTTAGCAAGCATTATTGCAGCCTTCTTTTTGCCCATTTTAATGTATATAAATGTTGGACTTATTAATCATCCCTTCACTATTATGAGCTTTATAGTATCTATACTTGTAATTTGGAAACATCGAACAAATATTAAACGTTTAATGAAAGGAGTTGAACCTAAAATAAATAAAAACTAATCAACTAATAGTTTTGCAAATTTCTTCAAATATTTTTTGAGGATTTTTTGAATTAGTTATTGATCTTCCAATAACTAATTGACTTGCTCCATTATTTAATGCCTCAATAGGTTTCATTACTCTATTTTGATCATGATTTTTATTATTAATTCTTATTCCAGGAGTGACTAACTTAAATTCTTTAAAAGATTGCCTTAATTTTTTTGCTTCCCAAGGAGAGCAAACACATCCATCTAAACCAGCATCACTACAAATGCCCGCAAGTTTGAATACATAATCTTCTATAGATTTATTAATACTTAAATCTGTCTGAAATTCAATTGAGGAGAAACTTGTAAGTACTGTTACCCCTATAATCTCTGGAGGTTTTATATTTAATTCTTTAGCCCCTTCAATTGATGCCTCTTTTGATAATTTTAATGCTCTAGAACCCGCGACTGAATGGAGAGATATCATATCAACTCCATATTTAGTTACTTCGTAACATGCAGATCTCATAGTATTAGGTATATCGTGGAATTTGAGGTCTAAGAAAATTTTCTTTCCCATATCCTTAAAAGTCTTAATTACCGCTGGTCCTTCCTTCGAAAATAACTCTAAACCAACTTTTACCCATATTAAATTTGGGCAAATCTTTAGAAGATTAATAGCTTCTGAAAGACTAAGACCATCAATTGCCAAAATAATTTTATCTTCAGGTTTTGGAATTTCCATTAATCTAATTTTCAAATCTTTTTGTAACTTTCTTTCCTATTTGTAAAATTTTGCCCAGCAACTCATCTTTAGTTGCAAAAACCATATCAGGATTAGTAATTTTTTGACTATCAATTTTGACCCCTCCTCCTTTAATTGATCTCTTAGATTCACTACTCGATTTATAGAGTTCAAGCGAGCTTAATAAATAAAATAATTTAATAGGGAAAGCACAATCTCTTAAAGAAATCTCAGGTATATCTCCTAAATTGTCTTTTTGGCCCAAAAATATCTTTTCAGCATTAGATTGAGCATCTAAAGCGGTTTTACGACCATGGATCAAAGAGGTTACTTCTAAAGCCATAAATCTTTGTAAATCCCTTGGATCTTTAAAATTTAAAGTTTCCAAATCAATATCTGTAAGCAATTCAATATATGAACTAATAACGCTATCCTTAACCTTTTCTAACTTTGAATACATTGATAGAGGTTCTTCGGTTAAACCTACAGTATTAAATTCTGACTTACTCATTTTTTTTACTCCATCAAGACCCACAAGAATTGGTAACAACATCCCATATTGTGGCTTCATGTTAAATTTCTTTTGTAAATCCCGACCAATAGCGATATTAAATTTCTGGTCTGTGCCACCTAGTTCTATATCAGATTCAATAGCAACTGAATCATAACCTTGTAATAAGGGGTATAAAAATTCATGAAGAGATATGGGAGTTTGTGCACTATATCTTTTATTAAAATCTTCTTTAGCAAGCATTTGGCCAACAGTTGAAGAGCTCATCAATTCTATTATTGAATTTAAGTTTAAATTTCTAAGCCATTCACTATTATGTCTTATTTCTAATCTACCTTCAGTTTCAAAATCCAAAATAGATTTATCAGCTGATTTACCTAAACCTAACTGCTGTAAATATGTTTTGGCATTCTTATTGACATCTTCTTCGGAGAGTTGTATCCGGGTTTTGTTTTTGCCTGTTGGATCTCCGATTTGAGCAGTAAAATCTCCAATTATTAAAATAGCTTTATGTCCGTTATCTTGAAAGGATCTTAATTTTTTAAATAAAATACTATGGCCTAAATGTATATCAGTACCAGTTGGATCAATACCTAGTTTTACCCTTAATTGTTTTCTATTTTTTTGAGCATCAACAATCATCTTTTCTAGAGATGATTCATCATTTTGAGAGGGAAAGACCTCAGATACGCCTCTAAATAACCAACTTTGTAATTTTGTATTTTGAACCATTAAAAAAATTTTTTATTTAGGGTTTAGGAACTTTTATCAAGTTCATTTTTCATACGAATTAATGTTTTATTCATTTGATCAAACATTTGATCAGGCGTTATTCCAAATTGACTAAGTTGTGTTTTTAGCTGCTCAACTGTCATTTTTGCTTGGAAATCCTCTGATAATTCAAATCTTTTCATAAACACTTTATAACGATCCATCAAAGATTCCATTTTTTTTATGAACATCTTTTTACCTTCCCTATCAAATTTTCCATAATCAGAACCTAATTTCATTAGTTCTTGGTAATCATTAAAAAGCTTCTTCGCTTCTTCCTGAACTATATCTGACTCAAAAAATCCCATAATTATATACCTCCCTCAAATATTTGAGAATCTTTATTATAGATGTCACGCTTGATTTGCATATTTTGAGTAAGTTTTTGAAATTGTACAACTCTTAATGATTTCACTTCTCTATGAAATGGGATTTGGAGTGAAGTTAAACATTATATCTTAATAAAATAAACTATTTTACCAATAATTGAAAGGTAGAAAATACTACCTAAAAATTTTAAGCCCAAAACTTTCTCTAAAGCAATCTCAACTAAAGTGAATTCATCTTTGGTAATTATTTTTTTATTCGCAGTAAAAAAGATTTAAAAATGAGATAATTTTAGATATTAAAAAATTTAAAATTTACTTTAAAATTTTCTAAGAATTAGATTGAAATAAATCATTTATTTTGCCTAGTAAATTATTGAAAACAAAATTTAAATAATAAAATTATTCCAATATAGTTTGATTTAATAAAATTAAGGTTTAAACAAAATTTGTTCAATAATTTCAAAAAGAGCTAATATTTTAAAAATGAAAAAAATTGAACTCATCAAAAATAGGTAATTGCTCATTAAAAAAAAAGCAGTTTGAATTATTTGGATCCTCTAGGGACTTCTCAACCGATTATAAAAAAGAAGAAAATCTTGAAATCGATTCAGAATCTTTACTTATATGGAGAAAAAATATCTTTAAACATCAACAATTTGTGCTCAATGATTTTAAAAAATTATCTTTACAGAGTTCCTTTATCGAAGATAAAAAAATTGTAGAACAAAAGTTAAATCCATTCTCACTTACTAGCTCTTCAATAAATTTTTGGCGTTCAAATAAACCAATCCATAATGGACCTGCGATATATTTCGTTATAGATACAATTAAAAAAGAGCAAATTATTCTTTATATTGGGGAAACATATTCTGCAGACAAAAGGTGGAAAGGAGAGCATGATTGTAAAAATTACATTAATAACTATAAAGAATCTCTATCAAAAAATAATATCGAAAGTCACATAGATATACGCTTCTCTCTAGATGTCCCCTCAGATACAAAATTTAGACGTAAATTAGAACAGAAGCTAATCTTGTTATGGCTGCCGCCTTTTAATAAAGAAACAAGAAGCAGATGGTCAACTACTTTCACCCATTATTAAAACATTAAATCAAATCTTAAAATGCAATTTTCTATTTTCGATAATCCACTTAATTCATGGAATGGTGCCTCATTAGTAATAGGGGTTTTTGAAGAAGATATTTTTGAATGTTTAGAAAAAATTGGTTTTATTATTAATACAAAACTAATTTCTGAAAAAATAATAAAGAAAAATTTTAAAGGAGAAAAAGGCCAGAACTTGTATTTTGATATTCTTGATGAAAAATTAAATTCATTCTCGCTAATTGGTTTAGGGAAAAGAAATACTATCAATAATGATTCTCTAAGGAACTATTTATCTGATTTTGGTAGAAAAATTTTAGATAAGGAAAATAAAATAAGCATCCTTCTCCCATGGCAAGATCTTGATAGAGATGCAATGAACGTAGCCTATGAAGCAATAAGATTATCAACTTTTAAGGATAATAGATTTAACAAGAAAAAAGATGAAAAAAGTAATCTCCAAGAGGTGGAATTTATTGTAGAGAATAAATTATCAACTATTTCATTTAAAGAAAGTGAAAGTTTATGCGAGGGCGTCGAGTTTGCGAGGAGATTAGTTGCAGCCCCTCCAAATAGTCTAACCCCTTTAGATATGTCAGTTAAGGCTAAAGAAATTGCTAAATCTCATGGTCTAGAGATTAATATTCTTGAAAAAGAGCAATGCAAAGAGCTAAAAATGGGTGCATATTTAGCTGTTGCAAAAGGCTCAGATTTAGACCCAAAGTTTATACACCTAATTTACAAACCAGAAGGTCCTGTGAGAAAAAAAATTGCATTAGTTGGGAAAGGTTTAACCTTTGATTCTGGTGGATATAATCTGAAAGTTGGTGCTTCTCAAATTGAAATGATGAAATATGACATGGGGGGAAGTGCTGCTGTTTTAGGAGCAGCAAGGGCAATAGGGGGAATTAAACCTGAAGACATCGAAATACATTTTATTGTTGCCGCATGTGAAAATATGATTAATGGTTCAGCTGTTCATCCTGGAGATGTAATCAAGGCATCAAATGGAAAGACAATAGAAATTAATAATACTGATGCAGAAGGAAGATTGACGCTTGCAGATGCTTTAACTTATGCATCAAATTTAAAGCCCGATACTATTATCGATCTTGCTACTCTTACAGGAGCATGCGTTATTGCACTTGGAAACGATGTAGCTGGTTTATGGAGTAATAATGATCTTTTAGCAAAAGAATTAGTTGAATCAGGAAAAAAAGCAGGTGAGTATATTTGGCAAATGCCACTACAGAATTCATATAAGGATGGTCTTAAATCCCATATAGCTGATATGAAAAATACCGGCCCTAGACCTGGAGGATCGATTACTGCTGCTTTATTCCTTGAAGAATTTTTTGATAAAAATATTAATTGGGCTCATATTGATATTGCTGGCACTTGTTGGACTGATAAAAATAAAGGTATTAACCCCTCTGGAGCAACTGGGTTTGGAGTGAGAACACTTGTCCAATGGATAAAAGATAGCTAAGTATAAATTATTCGTTCCAATAATCAATTGAGCGAGCATTATCTCCCCACAACTGGTCTAATTTTTGATCTCTTCCACATGTAAATCTGTAAAATTTATATTTAAGTTCATTATTATCAGCGAAATTCTGATGATAATCCTCAGCAATCCAAAATTCACTTTTTGGTTTTAAAGCTACTTTTATTTTCTTTAGAGGTATTTTTAATTCATTTGATGCTGATAATAAAGCATCTCTAGATTGATTCTCTTCTTCTTCATTCTCAAAAAAGATTACTGGTATGTAAGAATCTCCTCTATCACAAAATTGTCCTCCATCATCTAAGGGATCTATATTTCGCAAATACAATCTCAGTATATCTTGAAAATTAATTTCATTTTTATCATAATTAACACGCACCACTTCTTGATGACCAAAATGATTTTCGTAAGTTGGGTTTTGCAGGGAGCCTCCTGAATATCCACTTTCTACATAATTGACTCCTTTTAAAGACTCAAGATCATGTTCTAAACACCAAAAACATCCCCCTGCGAGGATAGATTCATCTGCGAAGGTTAGCAAAGGATTTAGTGTTACGGATAAAAAAATTAATAATGGGACTAAATATTTCATAATACAATTATAAGATTCAATTTATAGATTTTAGGATCTCTTCAGCTGCCCTATTAACTCCCCCTTCTTCACCTAATTCCCTTTTTAAAAGGTGATATCCATTTTTTATTTTTTCAATTTGCTTTTTATTTTCAATGAGTTGACATGATTTTTTGAAAATTTTTTCCGAAACAAATTCCTTTTGAACAAATTCAGGAATAACAGATTTTTTTATCAATAAATTTACAGGAGATATAAATCTTACTTTAAAATTTAATATTTTTTTTGCAATAAACGCAGTAACACGACTTACTCTATATCCAACAACCTGAGGGACACCATATAAAGCAAGTTCCATATTTACAGTTCCTGACTTTGATAATGCTAATTTAGTTAGAGAGTAAATATATTTCTTTACATCTTCTAAATCATCAACCTGCACTATTTTACCTTTTATTTTATATTCATCAAAAGCTTGTTTAAATTTTTCATCAAATTCTCTTCTACAAGATGGAATGAATACAATAAGATTTGGATATTTTTGCTGCAATTGTTTGGCTACTTGCATAAAAGTAGGAAGAATATACCTTAATTCCTGTGGACGGGAGGCCGGCATAATTAAAAGTATATTCTGATTATTTTTTATGTTTAGAAATTTTCTAGATTCCGCCTTTGTTGGAAGTCTCTTAGTTAAATCCATCATAGGATGACCAATCCAAGATACGTTTCCTCCTCTTCTCTTATAAAAATTTGCTTCCTGCTTAAAAATTGCAAAAATCTTATCTGAGAAATTAATAAGATCTGTAGTTGTATTATTTCCTACCCTCCATGCCCATTCTTGAGGAGCAATATAATAATAAATAGGAATTTTATTTTTTTCTCTTCTCAATCTTCTTCCGATATTAATATTTGGTCCCATATAATCTATAAGAATTAAACAATCAGGCGAATGTGATAAAAGTGCATCATAAAATTTTCTTTGTATTTTAAGTGTAGGTAATACTAAAGGCAAAGCCTCCCAAATACCAATAGCACTTATAGGAGTTGTATCATGAAACACTTTTACACCAGCTTTTAACATCCTCTGTCCACCTAAACCAAATATCTCAATTGCAATCGATCTTTTCTTAGCCTCATCTAAAAGTGCCTTTGCTAATAAACTCCCATGCAAATCTCCAGAGACTTCTCCTGTACTGATAAAAATCTTTTTACTCATATACTTGTTACCGGCATCGGACCCCTTCTATTATTTGATATTGAATCTTTAACAAAGTTACATAATTTATTTGATGAATCATCTAACTTTTCTTTCATCGCTATATCTAAAGCATTTGAAAGAACATAATCAGATTTGAATAAAAGATTCCAAATTTTTTGTAATAACTTCTGATCTAGAAGATTATTCTCAATTAAACCACTTCTTTTAATTCCAACTCTATTAAGTCCTCTCAACCTACCCGGATGTCCCTCTGCCAAACTAAATGGAGGTACATCTCTATCTACCCTTGTCATCCCCCCAACCATAGCTAAGTAACCTATATGAACAAATTGATGAATTCCTAAGCAGCCACCAATAATAGCATTATCTTCAATTTTTACGTGTCCAGCGACGTGAACACTATTAGATAAGACAGTATTATTCCCAATGTCACAATTATGTCCAATATGAGTATAGGCCATCAACAGATTATTATTTCCGATTATAGTTTTTTCACCCTCATAAGTTGCTTTATTGATGGTTACACATTCCCTAAATGTATTATTATCTCCAATTATTAGTTCTGTATTTGCACCCCTATATTTTAAATCTTGTGGTTCAAAACCAATGAAAGTACTAGGAAAAAAAATATTATTCTTTCCAATCTTTGTTCTTCCTTTAATAACGGAATTTGGGCCAATCTTTGTGCCAGATTCAATTATTACATCTGGGCCAATAATAGCTCCTTGCTCAATTTTCACCCCTGAACCTATTTGAGCATTTGAATCAACGAATGCACTTGCGTCAACCTCTATTTTTGTATCGTTAATTGAATTATTTTTATCCATTTTAATTAACTAAAGAAAACATTAATTCGCCTGAGCAAACAAGCTTCCCTTCAACGTGCACTTCACCTTTAACTTTGCCAAATCTTTGCCTTTTGATACTTATTAGATGACATGTGATAACTAATTGATCTCCTGGAACCACAGGTCTTCTAAATTTTACATTATCAATTCCCGCGAAAACAAAAAGTCCTTTTGGTAATTCAGGCATTTGAGTTACTATTAATCCTCCAACTTGTGCCATTGACTCAACTATTAAGACTCCAGGCATTAAAGGCCTTTCAGGGAAATGTCCTTGAAATTGAGGTTCATTTATAGTTATATTTTTAATCGCTACAGCTTTTTCACCAGGTATATGTTCTATTACTTTATCAACCAAAGCGAATGGGTATCTATGTGGGAGGAGACCGAGTATCTCTTCTGAAGAAAGTTGGTTGTTTACAGTCTTAATTTGTTTTTCCAAAATAAAAAAAATTTAACTTTGAAGGGATGAGGCCAAGAGGGCATTTAAAGAATGAGATCCTTTATAGACTAAAATTTGGGCCTTAGG
>CEWJ01125950.1_pt1 | contig 15086 bp, 9 predicted proteins | sample 350291 | NCBI WGS metagenome assembly CEWJ01 (sample SAMEA2622923, study PRJEB7988) | marine metagenome | isolation source: saline water (ENVO:00002010), including | reverse complement strand
CCGAAGTCCAAATCATCTTCAAAATCGTCTTCGAATTGCTCATCGATTTGTTCCTCAGAAACACCCGCTTTTTTCATCTTTCTTCTTGCTGCTTTATTCGCCTTCTTCTCAGCTTTAGCAGCCCGCTTTGCTTCTTTTGCGGCGGTCTTCTGTTTACCTGCTTTCTTGGTTAATCTCGATATGATTACCAGCAACAAAATTACTCCTACTAAGCCGCCACCACCCATTGCAATAATTGCAACACTGTCTTGATCCATTGAATCAAGGCCGATTGAGCCCCCGCCGCCGCTAGAAGCAGCGACTACAACTCTGATAGATACCTCGCTGGCTTCTGCATCGGTGTCTAGTTTAGAATATGCTCGTAACTCGACCTGAATCGAGATTTCATCGGTTGAATCAGAAGGAGCTTCAAGAATAATTGTTCCTTGGTCGGAAGATGAACCTGGGTTTACAGTCGCCCGGAAGAATGGGTCTGATGTGAACTTGAATCCCGCTTCTTCAATTTCCTGAAGGTTCACAATTTCAACCTCTAGGTTGTCGACCCTGTTTCCATCATTGAAAATAGTGAACTGTAGTGTTGCTTCCTCGCCCGCTTCGATATTTCTTGTCGAAGGATTTGAAACCTCCAAATCCATTCTAGAATATGGAAGCGAACTTACCGATCCGCCTGTTTCAGATGTAGAACCTGTTTGGCCTAGCGGTATAGTGAACGGGTCGCTTCCTATGGTAACACTGTTAACAGTAGCAGTGATATTGAAATCCTCAGATTTCACTTCTATTCTAGGTGATGCAGTGAATATTACCACAAAATCCTCTGAACCTCCTGCTTCAATATCCCATGAATCCTCACCAGGTAGATCCAAATTGAAGTCATTACCGTCCACATTACCTTCTACAGCAATATTTTGTTCGAAAGATCCTGTGTTAGTCACAGTACATGTTACTGAAACTGGTGCGTTTTGTTCGGGGTGAACGTTGATTTTTATTGTAGATTCGTCACACTCAACCTCTACACCAACAGGAGTTAACTGGGCTTGAGTACTCATGGGAGTGAACAAACAAAGCACTAGAATGGATACTAAAAACACTCTAGTTATGGTTTGCATCGTCCCTCCCGAAGGGAGGGATGGTCATGAACTCTTTGGGAGATAATTCACTGACATCCGTAAATACGGTCTGGCAAATCTTTGTGGCAATTATACAGAATGTCTTCGTCTAACCCAGCTGCCAACAACTGTCGAGTGCGCTTTGGCACAGTCTTTGGCCCGAGAACAGCACCAGGCCTTCTAGGGTCGTCCATGTAATCTGTCTCTAACATGAATCCATGAGAGGATGATTCGAAGGTACTCATCAGTTCTTCAATTGAGCCACTACCTGCTAAAACACTGGGGGTGAGCCCATGGGTGTATGATTCATCTACTCTGGGAGGCGCATAATGTCTGACTAGCTTCTCTCTAGCTAAACCCGCTTTGTCAGCCATTTGAGCCAACTCCCCATAGGTCTGGTCGGATTCGCCTTCTACATGTAGTTGCAAAGGTATGTTTTCCTTGGCGGCCAACTGCATGGTCTCCAATAGCAATGTGTTTGAACGCTGCCAAATTTCATCAGAAACCGGCCAGTGAGGTCTTCCGACTTCTCCGATTCCGTGGGCTAAGCCTTCGTGAACATAGTGCAAAGCCGTCTCAATACTATCCCAATAATTCTCTTCTGCTCGGTCACCTAAAGGCTCGAATTGATGAGCGAATGCTGCAGGGTGTGGGCCCAAAATAACGCGGACCCCTAATCCTAATTCTCTAACCTGTTCGGCCATAGCAATTGTATTCGCATAAGCCTCAGAATGTCCCTCTCTGGTCACTGGAGGTGAAGCAAAATCAGGACAGTGGACCAGCACCAAATCAGTTCCGCCGACACGCAAAAAATCCCTTGCCGCATCCAAAAATCTGCCATCCCGATTTAGGTGGAAATGGTCATCCAGGATTGGTCCATTCCAATCCATAGATATCACGCCTTGAACGATTTCTTATCTGCGAATTTGGACTTCCAATGTACTGCAGACATTGTAACCATGTTAGGGTGGCGGGCGTTCAGTGCCACACATCTACCGGTTGGCCAAATTAGTAATTCCAAGTCATGTCGAGTATCATCAAGCCTTAGACATCCGAGTCTTTCATCCATCGAAGATGTTCCGCTTCCTAAATTCATGCGGATATTTTCTATTGGAATAGGTTCGCCGAAATCGAATGATGCGACAATTGGACCTAATTCTGTAACCATGCCAGAATCGTCTCTACCCATTCTCAACATCATCTCCTTGGCAGCTGCTCTAGCGGCTTCAATTCGATGGGTTCCGTGGACTACGATTCTTCCTTCGCTATCGATAATCAATGTCGCCCTAGGTTTGTCAAGCATTTTGATAATCACATCGCCGTTGACAACTCCCCCGAGTCTCTCAACCGCTTCTTCTAGATCCACTCGAGGAGTCGGAGTAAAGCGAACTAACAGATTTTCTACACGTACATCGATGTTACTTGAACCGCTCATACTCACTCCTCCTCTCCATCCGATGGGGCGCCATGTGAAGAACTCTCTGCATCTGGTAATGATTCCAAAGCGGTTAGCATTGAACTCCTCCATGCCTGTTGTATCGGTACAAGCAGCACTGCATCAGCGCCGTGTGTTTCACGAAGACTTGCTAGACCTCCACGCAATCTTCCTGCGAACCTTTGGTCTTTGAGACGATTAAGTTCTTCTTCAGAATTCTCACGGTTCAACTTCCACCAGGTTGCAGCTAATGCGCTTGCGGCTTGTAAGCCGTCGGGCTCACGAGAGGGTTGCTCGACCACATGTTTGCGCATTTTTTTGATTCCTTTACGCCATCTCCTTGAGGTGAAAACAATCCTAGCTAATTTCAATGGTCTAGTCATGGCTTTAGCTTCCTTTCCTAGGAACTCCGCCCAACCTTCATCATCCATGTCTGGTTCTGCGAAGAATACTGCTCGGTCGTGATTGATTGCTGCTTTGTGTAACCTTCTAGGTTCAGGGTCGGGGAATTTGCCTACTTGCAAACCCTCGACTCCATATGCTAGCATTTCGAGATACAACCCATCCAACCCGCCATTCAAAATAGCACTATCCAAGTTTATTCCTGGGTCTTTGATTTCAGATTTCTCTTCCTCCGCCCAAACCTCAATCTCTTCACTAGAGCCCATTATTGCTAGGCCATGCCAAGTGATTCGTGGCCTCATGCCGTTGGGTAAAACCACAGTAGGTAAGACACCGTGTAGCACAATAGTGCCACCATCAGGGTCTTCCCAATGTATGTCATTCCAGTCAAGATTCATTTTGAATCACTGATTATTGTTGACCCAATCACGTAGACTGTCAATATCCCATCCCTGGTCAAAGTAGCCTTGGATTGTCGCTTGGTCCCATTGTGGGAACTCAGCCATTGCCGCTGCCATTGCAGGGTCTACATTCGCTGCGGGAGGTGGTCCCGCAGAAGGTGGTCCTGCTCTAGGAACTTCAGCATAGGATTTCTCGGCTTCTTCATCATACTCGTATTCGTACTCATATGTTGCATCACCTGAATCTCTTCTAGCAAGTACAACAACAACAACTAGCAGAATCAAAATCAAAGTCGCCAAACCAATGACAATCAGCATTCCTGAACCAGACAAGAATCCTTCATCGTCAGAAGCTTCTGCTACGTTGAAGGACTTAGAGTTCTCAGAACCATTCCATAGAACTTCATTGGATTCCGAATCTACAATTAGGAAGTACATTCCACTGGTTGGTGTCCCGAATACTTCGAGGTCATTAACGAAAATATTCGCCATAGTGCCCTGAGCAATCTCTTCAGTCGTCCAGGTCAATTCGGTTGTTGGGAATCCACCATCCTTCACAGATTGGACTTCAAGGGTGATGTTTCCATCCTTTGTACCGATGTTCTGAATTGATATTTCAAGTTCAGGAACCTCTCCAACTTCTGGGTTCTTCGGCGTCATTCTTACATCGATGACGTTGAACTTCGCTTGTTCGTGCACTAATCTGTACTGTGAATTGTGTACAGGATTGTTCGAATAGATGGAACTTATTCCACCTGCAATATTTGGTCCGCCACCTTCAATGTCCCAGCCTGCAGAATCTCTTCCTTCAATCCACATTACAAGGTCCACAGTGGTAATCTGTGCTTGCGTTGGATCTTGAGGGTCTGGCCATAAGTCAACACATTCTGCGCTGACTAGGTAATCGCCACCTTGAATCTTCAAGTCTAGTGGGTGTGATTGTGCTTCAACACCGAATCTCTGACCATATACAGGCCATGTTAGGTTTGAATCAGCATCAGAGTAGAACGACCACATTAGATTGACTTCACCTGCTAGAAGAGCAGCGTTCTCCTCGACTACAGCCTCTACATCAATACAATGCATTGTCGATGACGGCATTGTGTTACCCAGAACTTCTCCGTTGATTCCAGAACTTGCTGTCCACGAATCATCATCGATTTCTGGCTTGCTTGCATCGACCTTAATCTTGAATGAAGCACATCCGAAAGCGCTGTTTCCATCACAAATGTTTGCAGTGGAATCTGTAGCACCATCAGGCAAGTTCACTAATCTGAATGTGTATGTGTATTCGTTGTTCAGCGGAGGTGCTGTGATGTTGATGTTGAATGCACCTCCATCTATTGTGTGAAGAGTTGGTCCATCAGTCTTGGAACCATCTGCACCACCCGCAGGGTATGCAAAGTATCCTTTGCTACCGTCCATCATAGCTTCTTGGCGAGTTACTTCTAGAGTGAATTCACCTTCAGGTAGAACATAGACACCGAAGTTAATTCCGTCAATATATGCGTACTGTCCTTCCATGGAGATAGTGTCACCAGGGAATACGAATGCAACTTCTACATCCTGAGAGTATGGGTGAGACAAGTCGGTGAAAGCAGGAGTAATTCCGCTACGGAAGTCCAACTGGATACCATCGCTGTAGACCCAGCGCTGCTTGTGGCGCCCACCGGATTCACTCATAATGGATGGATCTCTATCCATATCCTTGATTCTTAGTTGAGGAATCATTGTTCCACCACCAATGCCGATAATGTCCCAATTCATTCTGATTGGGAGGTCTAGATAGAACTCATCTTCGAACGGATCGATTAGTCTGCCTCCATCCATACGTAGAACTTGAGGCCCATCGCTATCATTTCCTGCTTCGATGATTTCGATATCAGTTGAAGAAGTCCATGCTGTCTCGTTTCTTGGTGAATAATAAACGACCATGTCTTGAGCACCAAGGTCTATTTCGAAGTAGTTAATATCTCTCCAACCATTCTCATCGGTTGCTTCTACAATCAAGTGATACTGGTTTCCAGCGTACATTGTCATGTTCCAAGGTCCTTGGTAGAATGGAGCGCCTTCGCTTGGGTTGTGTAAGCGTTCTCCGTCGGAATCTTCGATGAAGAAATTCCTGATGTTAGGGGTCTTTGCGTCCATCGAAACATAGGTAACCAAATCGTTATCGAAACCTGGAACTCCGGCAACTATTGAGTTACCTCCAAGGTCTGTACCTTCGATGTAAATGCTAACCTTGCCTGGTGGATCTTGTCCCTTGTTGGCGTCATCACTGAACGTTCCAGTATAGTTCGCAGTAGGCGCATTTCCATCACTGTACAGTGTCAAAACTACATATTCATCAGGGTCTGCTATTCCGTCCATGTCTGTATCATGGTCATACTCGACCCAGTAGTACATATCTAGACTGCTTGGAGGAGTAGGAATATCCTGTGCAAGAACTCTGACCTTCTGTTGAGCACTTGGTAGAACCCATGTGTCATCTACTAGGCTTCTCCAGTTAGTCCAAATTGTCTGGTCGAAGTTAGCAGCCTTCAATACTGAAATATTGACCAGAGTAGGCGAATATGTATCAATTGACAAGTTGAATGGAATTGCACAATCAGAATCTGAAACGATTGGTGCAGGTGGACATAGTGTGTCTCCTCCTTCGTATCCATCAATCATGAAGCGGTATGTTGCCTGTCCTGCTGCAGTAGCTCCTAGGTTAACCGCCCAATCGAAGTCGCCACCAATAACACCAGTGGTGTTGGTTACTTCGACCCACTCTGAAACCACTGTTCCATTCACGGTTTGAACGTCCCAGCGCTGTAGAGACATGTTGTAAGATGTTGGATCAGGAGCAACATCCAATCCTTCGAGTCTAATGCTACCAACCAAGTTGATGTTCTGGTTAGAACTCGCAGATTCGAGGTTTTGAACGTCTCCTGCGTTGTTTCTCAACTCGAATACTGAAATCATTGCATCGTTCTCAATAGCGTTTCCATTGGCAGGTGCTAGAACAATAGCACCAGGAAGTCCATTTACTCCGTTATCTGCAACAAGGCTTGCATACAGACGCAATTCTGCTGTATCTTCCCAAGCGGTGTTTATTCTGAATCTCCAAGTTACTGTAATTTCATCTCCAGCCCAATTGTATGATGAAGATTCCATCGTGACCAAGTTATCTGGGTCATGGGCTTCAGTAAACAGCGACAGTTCAGAGAAAGATAGTTCAACAACTCCACTAGATGATTCCATTCTAAGTCTGGATTCTGCGAAAGCAGCTCCGGTTGATTGAGCAACACTGTGTGTTGAAATCGCTTCAATAATGTCACCATTTGGATACAGACCTTCTGGACTGCCAGTTAGAGTTAGAGTTGAATCATACCCAGTTGCTGTAGTAATTGATAGATCTGAAAGCATTACTCCTCCACCAGAATGAGCTGATACTGCCAATGGTACGTCGACTTGAGCGCCCGTTCCTAGAGCGATACCTTGGTTCAACTCTCTATCGAAATTGCTTGAGCTTCCTAGCGAGGTTTCCCAGTCATAGATGATATCCAAGTTGTCTACTTTGACATGAGTACCACTTGCCGCATTTTGATTTGAAACCTTGAAGTGGAATGTTGCCCATTCGTTTCCATATGCATCGATGTGTGATGCTTGCAGAAGTGGGTTGTTCATCAAAGAGGTAATCGCATTCTTGAATGCGAACATCGGGAAAATAGTCTCGTAAGCAATAACAGATTGATTAGGCATTGTTCCCAGTGAGACTTCTTGGCCACTCGCAGTCAGTGACAAATCAAAGCCACCCGCAGTGTTGTCCGACATTACGATATCTGCCACTTTTACATCAGCACCAATAGGTAGCATGAAACTACCACCGGTTGCTTCACCGTTTGTATTCAGAGTGATCGTAGCTTCATCCATGGCGTAGTTGACACCTAGAGATGAGCCAGCCCAGAACTTTGTTTGGCGGCCAAAAGAGCCGAATGCTGGCTCATCCATTGCCCATTCAACATCTCCATCATTTGCAATATCGATTGAAACACCAGTAGCAGTGTGACCAAATTCTAAGTCAAACCAAATTTCGGATAATCCACAAGTGTTGGAGTAAGATACAATAGAAGAGAATCCTAAAATTGGATCATCAGGCACCCATTTTTGACCTACAGTCAAGTTATGATTCGTATTGTCTCTTAGATTCAATTCGATCTTAGGGACTTCCATACAATCATCAACTACAACAGGAGTTACTCCTACAATAGGCTGAGAGAATTTAGAGGTATACAGAGTCGGATTGTACGATTTATCAGTAATTGTTGGATTGTAGAATAGAGGAATATCTCCACCTGGAGATTGCCATACGCCATCAAGAACCATTGGGCTTTGAATGACATCTGTGTCATTCATTCCCGTACCTATTCTCGTACCGATAGTTAATCCATGCAGTACTGCAGTCGAAAGCCGATATTGTCCTGTATCGAAATCGAAACGAAGGTCGATAACCGGATACTCAGAAGCGTCAACTCCCCAAAGTTCGATAATAGGTCCTTCTAGACCTGTCATTTGGTTTCCATCTCTATCAAGTGCAATCTCAGTTGTTCCTGCACGCAGAACTGAAACTGTCAAAGAATTGGTAGGAGTTGTTTCTTGCTCCAAGGTTAGAACTCCGTAACCATCTGGGAAACCTGGGCTAGGGGATTGCTTGGGTGTGAAACCTTTCACCGTCATTGAGCCAGATTGAGGCAGTGGGTCTCCAAGACGGAAATCATCGATAAACCATCCTGGCATGGTTGTGTTTTCTGGTACACCTGCGCCGTTGTTGTGACTCATTACGAACTTCAATTGAACATACCTGTTGATATGCGCATTCAGATTGACTGCTAGTGTTGACCAGCCATTTGGATTCTGAGTAGGATGTGTTGATTCCCCACCTAGTGCATAATCTGTTCCAGTAAGACTGTCACAATTCTGAATTTTTCCGTTTCCACTACCAATAGGATACATGCCATTTGCATAACTTATACCTGTAGAATTTGTCATATCGAACGGGATGTAACTCCAACCAACTTCGGGTGGAGGGAAGTTGGGAGAAGGGGAGTCCCTAACCATCACATATCCACAATCGTAGTAAGTGTTGGTTGGATTTGCACCTGGGTTTGTCTGAGACCAGTGCATTCCATGCCAACTAGAGAAACGTGCAATGTAAGCCGCTGGGTCTACTTCCATTGCTGGAGTTATCATGCTGTAAGAAAACCCTGAGCCTTGGTCGTCGTTGGTGTAATCGGCATCAAAATCATACATGTTGGTTCCCCAACATTCATTTCCAGTGTTACAGTTTTCATTCAGAACTGTTCCTTCAGCAAGAGTGCCGTGCTGCCATCCAGCACCATCAGCCACTGGCTGTGAAATATCCATGAATTCTGCGCCAGATCTTTCAAAGTCTGTGGAGAAACCACCGCTTACCAATTTTACAGTGTCCTCATGATATGTGAAATCTGAAAGTGTTGAATACTCGGTTTGTTGATTATTGTAAACCGGATCCCACACATATTGAGAGGTTTCAGAATTTATTGTAGTGTATGTTTCGTGAGTAGCCATATCTGTAGAAACTTTCACTGTTGCACTTGTAACCGTGTCACCTGAAGGAATAGTCACGGTTCCATCAACGATATTTGTATAATCTGGACCGTCTCTAACCTCAATGGTTACTTCGCTATCTCCGCCGCTAAACGTTGTCACATTTGCTGCTCCTGCAATAGGAGCAATCAGCATAATACCTGTGAAAACTAAAGCGGTAATTGCACTCTTTTTGTCTGTCATGGGGCCACCCTCTTTCCTGCCCCAATCAAATCGGGCATAAAAGACCGACGGGGAGGTGTCTATTCGGGTACCCCCCTAAAGGGGGGAACCCGTTGTATGTCAGAGCTTTACAATTCTCAACTTAGAATAACTATCAGAAGCGAGGTGCTGCAAGCCACCCACTCTCTCTTCGGAGCGTTCCAACCACTCCTTGTTGGCAACCGTTGTTGGCTTATTTGGGCCCAAAGCATCGCAAACCTCTGGTCCTTCACTGATTTCTAAAGTTCCAATATTCCTAGCCATGGTCATTATTGCAACCTTATCGAATGCCAAAAGTGGCCTTAATGGAAGAAGAGATGTGGCGATTTCAACCCCGCCCAAATTGCCTAAGGTCTGACTTGATACTTGACCTAGGTTTTCTCCGGTCAACAAATGGGTTGCATCGACTTCCTTGCCCCTGATTGTAGCAATAGAATTGTACAATCTTTTCATGTGAATGAAATATTCTGTATGATTCCACTTTTCAGTAAACAAGGCTAGCTTATCTGCCACGGGAACTACAATCAAATCTCTATCTAAATTATCCCTGGCAAGTTCACCCAATCTTCCTTCACTCTCCAACAAGTGTCGAAGTAATGCTATGGTTTTCTCCTCAGCTTCTGGTCCTGTAACTGGCTCTTGAGAAGCATGAACGGGGAATATTTTCCACCCTTGCATGAGCATACGTGCTACTGCAACGGGAGAGTCGATACCCCCGCTTACCAGAGCAACACAGACGCCGGACATGGTGGGGTGACGAATCTTATACCTCATCAAATCTTAGCATAATGTGGGGAAATAGTACATGGATTCAAGGAGTTGATGCACTCAGGAGTGACCAATGGAGCCCTACAGCACAGAACCTGTAACCTTGATTGAGGAAGTTTTTCCACAGGACACAAATTCATACAATACATTGTTTGGTGGAAGATTGTTGTCCTTAATGGATAAGGCGGCAGGCATCGTTTGTGCGAAGTTTGCTCATCGAGAATTCGTGACGATTTCTATCGATACTTTAGAATTCAAAGCACCTGCTAAACAAGGGGATTTGATAGAAGTAACTGCAAAGATTGTTTTCACATCTAACAGAACTGCGTGTGCAAAAGTGACTGCTTGGGCGATGAGTAAATCGGATTGGACAAAGACTGAGATTTGTAGAGGGTATTTCTTCATGATAGCTATCGATTCCATGATGCGCCCTATCCCGATTCCACAATTCAGCCCTGAATCTGATGAAGAACGATCTGAGTGGGAGACTGCGAAGGCGATTAGAGAACATATGCTTACTAGTAAAAACAAGTAATCAATCATCAATTCTAGGAATTGATGCTACGTCATCAGGACTCTTTGTATCTGAACTAACTAGATCTTTGAAGCTTGAAGGAATCTCTGGTTTTGGACTAATGTGCTCCAACATTCTGTCGACCTCCTCGTCACTGACATCGCCACCATTACTCTTTGCGAGATTTTGTATGGATTCCGCGACTTGTGACTGACGACTATTCTCTGCTTGTAGGCGGATGGCATCAGTGGTTCGAGATTTTGTTCGCTTTCGCAAAAATCTCTTCGATATTTTACTCGCTCTACCGATAGTTGGACTGATTAATTCAGCAATTACTGACCTGCCACGTAATGCCCTAGTACCGCTTTTTCTAACTTTAATTCGACGATTCTTTGGCTTAGATACTAGTTTTGTCATATTCGGATAACGCTCTCGAGGTGGCTCGACCTCTTCTGGAATAATCTCTGCTTCGAGAGGAACCTCTCTGCGAGCAGAAGCAACTAGAGAGGGCACTTCTTCTTCAATAACAGGTTGCAATGGAGTGTCAGGAGAACTGAATGATTCCGGTCCAGCATTAGGAACATGCGCCCCGCTTGCCCCAACAAATGAAGGTAAAAAGTCGGTTGGTGGAGTAGTAGGCTGAGGCGGCACTGGATTTGAGTAAACGGGCGCGGTGTTGTGTTGGTGAAGCATTTCGTAGGACGGCACTCCAGTAGGAGGGGTTCTGTGAACTTGGTTGTAAGCAGGTTGATTCGCTGGCTGTTGCCAACCATTTTGCATCACCTGATTTCTCTGAGTGAATAAATTGGACTTTGAGCGCGCTAAGAGCCCTTCCGAGATTTGCGGTTCGATTTGTGATTCCGTTGCTGACTCGTCTTCCCAAATTGGAATGTCCAAATCTTCAATGACAATTGCTGGGCTAATTACCTCTGCATCGAGTACTTCTTCCTCATCCATCGAGTCTAAGAAGTGAGAAATTACTGCTGAAGGGAATAATTCAACCGGCTCAGGTATAGCTTCTAACTCTTCGCTGCTGATTGAACGTGGATAGTCCGAATCGCTAACCATGTTATCCACGCTTGCTTTGGCTTCTTCCAAAGTCATGCCATTTTGAATATGCTTAATCAATGCACACAATCGCATAATTGTCAGATCTGCTCCGTACACTACATGGCAGTCTTCTGCATTAGTGTCGATAATCAGAGTCGGCTGCTTGGTAATGTAATGGGCTGCTGAAACCACAATACCAGCTGCTCCAAGAAGAGCTTGGAGTTTGCCCGTAACTCCTCTCCAAGCAACCCATATGAAAATTAAACCGACAACTGCAAGCCATCCTGGCACCAATGTTGTATCATGATGGTGAACTCTTTTGATCGCATCCAAACGAATGTCAAGAGCATGTCCATTTCGAGATTCGAATGAGACCTGGTTCTCGTTTAAGGTCGCTCTGACCTTGCCTCGAACTCCCCCCAGTGACAATGAGCGGAATTTTATCCCCGCTCCATTGACACCGAGCCCCTCTGGCCTCGTGTCCATAAGCATCCCGAACCGCCGAAGTTAATCCCGAGGTTATGAACCCACCGTTTTCCCCTCCTATGGAGGGGCCGTTATTCGAGGTAGTTTAGGAAAGCCGAGTCAACTTCGCGCTACCCATGATTCGAGGCTTCGAATCGAGTTGAGCAAGAATGACAACCGGTGGGTTTTCTTTACGGATAAAAAGAGGTGATTCCCATGCCACTTCAAGGCCTGAATCAATCGATTCCACCCTTCCTACTACGAATTGCAAATCAACGCTAGCATGGACAACATCGCCCACTGCAAGAACTCTCTTTTGGAAGGGGGATATGCTGAGTTCAACCGTACTTTTCTCATGCTTGTCAAGGCACAGAGGAATTGAGATTCCTTTGTTCTTATCTTCAACAGCAGGATGAATGACTAGAGAACCACCCGTGAGGTGGTCTTCCTTGGTATTGCGCAAGGCAATTCCAACCCTATCTCCAGCAACTGCTTGTTCGACATCATCATCCATGACCTGCAAACTCTTGACCGTTCCAGGGCCTTCTGCTGGAAGGAGATGCAATTCGTCGTGGACTGAAACTGAACCTGATTGAACATATCCAATAGCGACTAATCCGATTCCCTTCACATTGAAATGCTGGTCGATTGGAACAACTAGCGGCTCTTGTTTCGCAGATTCTAAATCGCTGGAAATTTCGTCCATTAGTCCGTATAATGCGCCTCTTAATTCGATTCCATCATCGCTACACTGTTTCCATGATGATAAGCCCGCTTGAGCAATAAATGCCTTTACTTGATCTTCATCTATCCACTCGCCTTGTGGAGGATTGATTACGTAGATTCCCTTACTTATTCCAGCTGCTGCAAAGCCGACCAAAACCTCGCCAAATGTGGCATCAATTCCGGTAACTTCGAGCAAACCAACACGAGCTGCACACAAGGAATTGAAGAATGGGCGGATTCTTTCTGGCATTTTTGCAGGCCTAATAATCGAAAGAATTCGTGGCCCATCAGCCCCAGATTCTTTGTGGACATAAGTATGGACATCTCGCTGATCAGTTGCTTTGGCAATAGCCTTAGCCAACTCATCGCTGCCAATCATTGCGATATTCAGCACTGTCATGGCACTGCGAGTTAGGGGGTGTTCTTGAGCATACTGCAATCAGGAGGTGTTTGTAATGCGTCTGTATTCCGAAAGTCGGTTCTCGTATTCGTCAGTGGTCAAATTTCGAATTCTTTCTGTGCCGAAATTTTCTATTGTAAATGAGGCTGTTACGGTTGCATGAACCAATGATTCTGCTAGTTCATTTCGGCTTACTTCACCTGTTTTTTGTGTAAGATGCTGAGCCATAGCTCCTGCGAAAGTATCGCCACACCCTGTAGGGTCAGTTAGATTTCGAGTTGGATATGATGGCATCGAAATAAGTCCTTCTGGATGTAATGCTAAAACACCGTGTTCACCACGCTTGACGACTAATATTCCTCCCTTCTTCATTTCCAGAACGCTTTCTGCTGCTCGAATCAGGTTATCATCGCCAGCGAGCATCTTTACCTCTGCATCGTTCAAAATTAGAATGTCAACTTTTGTAATGACAACACGCAACTCTTCGATTGCGATATTTATCCAAAGGTTCATTGAATCTAATATCGAAACTCTTCCAACTTCGGTCTGGGAAATAACTGAAGATTGTAGGCTGGGATGTAAATTTGCACACATCAATACCTTCGGAGTAGTTTGATCGAGAGGCACCTTGGGTTGAAAATTTTCAAACACATTGAGTTGCGTCTCGTGAGTAATTGCTTCAGCCATATCTCCATGATAGGAGCCTTTCCAACGGAATGTTTCTCCTTCGTTTTCTTCAATTCCGCTAATCTCTAGTCCGGATTTCCGATACCATTCAAGGTGTTCAGATTTGAAATCTTGACCAATAACTCCGACCAATGCGACTCCATTACCACCATTTTTCCGATTGTGAAAGGCCGCCGAGAATCCTCCGTAAGAAGCTGAACCACCCAATTCGTCTTCTCGTGAACCCATCGGAGTCTCGAGAGAATCGTAGGCTAGGCTGCCAACGATCAGTACATCCATAGGATCATCCCAACAAATCTTGATGTTCATCAATGTAGGCGATTGTAATGTCCCCTGCTAAGAAATCCTTCTCATCCATTATTCTTCGATGTAAAGGAATTAGGTGGTCGACGCCTGTGATGATTGTTTCATCTAAAGCAGTCCTCATTCTACGAATTGCTGAATCTCTATCCGGCCCCCAAGCGAGCAACTTTGCTAGTAAACTGTCGAAACAACCTGGCATTTCATAGCCTGGGTGGGCATGTGTATCACACCTAATTCCGAATCCTGAGGGGAAGTGGCATTCCCACAATCTACCCGGAGATGGTACGAAATTGGTTGTGTCCTCTGCATTGAGTCGGCATTGGATTGCGTGGCCTCTTATTGTAACATCATCCTGAGTTAGAGGTAGACTTTCACCTTGAGCGACTCTGATTCCCAATTCCACGAGGTTGTACCCTGTAATCAACTCTGTAACCGTATGCTCAACTTGTACTCTAGGATTTACTTCTAGGAAGTAGAAATCTCCATTCTTGTCTCGTAAGAACTCAAATGTTGCTAACCCTTTGTACCCCACCGATTCTGCACCTGCACAAACTAGTGCTCCGACTTCTGCTCGCTTCTCGTCAGTTAGCCATGGTCCTTCTTCGATCAGTTTCTGATGACGGCGCTGAATTGAACAGAATCTTTCACCAAAGTGAATCGCCTTTTCTCCATCTGCTAGGACTTGGAACTCGACGTGTTGTGCACCTTCGATATATTTCTCGACGAACACTCTGTCGTCTCCAAAAGCTGATTTTGCCCGACCTTGACATAATTTCAATGCACCTTCGAACTCATCTGCAGCATGGACGATTTGCATGCCGATTCCACCGCCACCTGCGGCTGCCTTGATTATAACAGGATAACCGATTTCATCGGCTAATTCACTGGCAACATCTGCTGAAGAAATCGGCTCACTACTTCCTTTTGCAGTAGGTAGGCCTGCGGCTTCCATCGCAGCACGAGCTTCTATCTTATCACCTAACAAAGTAATGACATG
>CEWJ01013598.1_pt1 | contig 15104 bp, 7 predicted proteins | sample 350291 | NCBI WGS metagenome assembly CEWJ01 (sample SAMEA2622923, study PRJEB7988) | marine metagenome | isolation source: saline water (ENVO:00002010), including | reverse complement strand
AATATTGCATTCATGGTTGTTTAAGAATTATTTTTAAAAACGTCTAATACCGTTTTAGAAATAAGTAGACTTATATTTTTTGAGCAATATAATAGTGTAAAGTCTATTACAAGAACATAAGGAGTAAATTATATGAAAAGCATATTGTTAATAAGACTTTCGACAATCTTTTTCATTTTTTCAAATTTTTTATTTGCACAAGATATCAATGTCACACTAAGTGTAGACATGAATGATGTGGAAACTCACCCTGATGGGGTGTATTTAGCTGGCGGTGGTTTTGGTCAAGATGGTCTAGCTATGGATGATTCTGATGGGGATGATATATGGACTGTAACGGCAAGCTTCCCATCAAGTGATGTTGGGACTACTAAACAATATAAATTTAGAAACCAACCTTCTTTTGGTTCTTGGGATGGTTTTGAAGATCCAGCGGGGTTAATAGCTGGTGGTTGTAATACTGGCGAATATAATGACAGATACTTTGTAGTACCTGCTGCTGATAGTACGGTTGGAACAGTTTGTTATGGGTCATGTATTGCCTGTGATGCTACTTTAGATCAAGTTAATATCACTTTTTCAGTAAATATGGCTAATGTTGAAACCAGTGCAGACGGAGTCTATATGGCTGGTGGTAACTTTGGTGGTAGCCCTCCTGGGCAATTAATGGATGATGCTGATGGCGATGATGTCTGGACAATAACATTGCCAGCGACTCCTGGAAATGAGATAACATATAAATTTGCGAATGGCCCCATTGATGGCGGTTGGCAAGGCGGTTGGGAAGTGGTTCCTGCGGCTTGTGGTGTAGGGGAGCATTTAGATAGATCTTACACAGTTCCATCTGCAGACGCATCAGTTCCCACAGTTTGTTTTAGTAGTTGTGTTGATTGTGGTGCACCACAACCAATCAATGTTACATTAAGTGTAGATATGACTAATGAGGACACTCACCCTGATGGGGTATATTTAGCTGGTGGTAACTTTGGTCAGGATGGCCTATTAATGGATGATGCTGATGGCGACGATATTTGGACTGTTACAACGACTTTTCCTGCAACTGATATTGGTACTACTAAACAATATAAATTTAGAAATCAGCCTTCTTTTGGAACTTGGGATGGCTTTGAAGACCAAGGGGGATTAATAGCTGGTGGATGTAATACCGGTCAATACAACGACAGATATTTTGTGGTTCCTGCCACTGATAGTACGATTGTCACAGTGTGTTATGGGTCATGTGTTGCCTGTGATGCTACTCTTCCAGATGTTAACGTAACTTTTTCAGTAAATATGGCCGATGTGATAACTAGTGCAGATGGTGTATACATTGCTGGTGGTAACTTTGGTGGTAGCCCTCCTGGGCAATTAATGGATGATTCTGACGGCGATGATGTCTGGACAATAACATTGCCAGCGGCTCCTGGAAGTGAGATTACTTGGAAATTTGCTAATGGTCCTATTGATGGTGGTTGGCAAGGTGGTTGGGAAGTGGTTCCTGCGGCTTGTGGTGTAGGGGATTATCTCGATAGATCTTATTCTGTTCCAGCAAACGATTCATCCATACCAACTGTATGCTTTTCAAGCTGCATTAACTGCCCAATGGAAATTGATGCGTTGGTCATAAATGACTTTGATATTCCAGCACAAGCAGGGAATCATTCATCAGGTGGTGAATGGCATGAATATGAAGAGTCAGGTTCTGCAAATAATTTTTCAAACTTATCTCAGGTCCCTGCTGACGAAATTATAGATAATGATTCACCAGCTATGTTGCATTATTGGAGTGTTGTTCGTGATTTAAGTTGGGGTGGATATACTGGGATATTTGATATTTTTGAAACACCATTAGATTTATCTGATTATAATAATTTATCATTTAAATTTAAAAATATAAGTGCACCATCTCCTTATAATGATGAGGTTCCAGATGTTGAATTTAGAATAATTCTGTGGGATATAAGCGATGTTAGCGGCGAATATTCTACTAGAGCAGATGTTGAAACTTGGTGGGCGTTTTTTAAACCAGACGCTGGTGAAAGCCCTATCATGAATTCCTCTGACGAGGGTTGGGTAGAACTTAGAATTCCGCTCGTGGATAACGGCAGAAGCGATGACGCAGGTGGCTATAGGGACGGATTTGCAAATCCTGGCGTTGGTTGGGGCGTTTCCATACCCGGTAATGATCAATTTGATATTGATCAAATTGGAGGAATAGCAATTGAGGTTGTTTCAGGTGGTGGTTTTGCTGTTACTGAAGGTGAATACCTAATTGATGATATTCAGGCTATTTATGCAACTGATATTTCGGGTTGTACAGATGCTACTGCATGTAATTTTAACCCAGATGCAACGTTAGATGATGGATCATGTTATGATTGTATTGATGTAAATTTTAGTGTGGATATGACAGAAGAAGAAACGCATCCAGATGGTGTATATTTCGCAGGGGGAAATTTCGGGCAAGAGGGTTTATTAATGGATGATTCAGATGGAGACGACATTTGGCACGTAACGGTTTCATTGCCTGAAGATCAAGCTGGTCAAACTAAACAATATAAATTTAGGAATCAGCCTTCTTTTGGCACCTGGGATGGTTTTGAAGATCCTACTGGACTAGTAGCTGGAGGTTGTAACACTGGTGAATACAATGATAGGTTTTTTGTTGTGCCATCTGCTGATAGCACCGTTGCTACAGTTTGTTACGGGTCTTGTTTTGCTTGTGATGTTGTTACTGAAACAGTTGATGTAACATTTGCTGTGAATATGGCAGATGTTGATACAAACCCAGCTGGTGTTTATATAGCTGGTGGTAACTTTGGTGGTAACCCTCCAGGTCAACTAATGGACGATTCTGACGGCGATGATGTTTGGACGATAACATTAGCAGCAGCTCCAGGTAGTGAGATTACTTGGAAATTTGCTAACGGACCAATAGACGCTAACTGGGGTGGAGATTGGGAGAATGTTCCAGAAGAATGTGGAGTTGGTAACTATTCAGACAGAACATTTACTGTTCCCGAAGAGGATGCCGCAGTCGACACAGTATGTTTTAGTAGCTGTGTAAATTGTGTTGCAGATTATCCTCTTGATGTTGTTTTTAATTTAGATATGAATGGAGTTGTAGGTTTTGATGGAACAGAGGCTCCATATGTTTTTGGTTCATATAACAATTGGGATAACTTCCAATCGCAATCCATGTTGTCAGATGTTGATGGAGATGGTATTTATTCTAGTACTGTAACTGGCTTCATGTTTAACGATTCGGTTACAGTTTTGTTTGGATACGGGCAAACAATAGAGCAAGTACCTGCAATTTGTGGTATTGCAGATCCAGAGCTGGGAATGTATGTCAGAGAATTACCTCTTAGAGATGCTGATGGAGAATCTGTTCTTAATCTAGAACCTATAGCTTTTGGTGGCTGTCCACCAGTAGGTCCAAGCGTGCATTTGCGAGTCGACGTTAGTTCTGTGGTTGCGAATTGGCCTGATGAGGTAAGTCTTTGCGTAGTTGGCTCATTTAATAATTGGGGTAGCCCATGTTTTGCTCCTATGACTGATGAAGATGGTGATAATATCTATGAAGCAATGATAAGTGGTCTGGCACCTGGTACTGATTATGAATTTAAGTTCCTAGCTAATGAAGGTTGGGGCGACCCAATAACAGAAAGTGGAGCACCATTGGGCTCAGTCTGTGATTTTAACCCTAATGATGATTTCGATAATTATGGGTTTACAGCCACTGAAACGCTAGTTGATCTTGGTGTATATGGTTGGAATGAGTGTAATACGTTAAGCAATGATGTTGAAAGCACTATATTACCAACAGAGTTTTCAAGTAAAGCTTATCCAAATCCTTTCAATCCTTATGTTAGTATTGCATATAATTTACCGAATGCTGAAAAGGTAAAGGTAGAGATTGTAAACTTGTTAGGTCAAAACGTTAAAACTCTCGTGAATGGAATGCAAACCTCAGGTTCCTATGTTTACAAGTGGAATGGGAAAGACGCAAATGGTATGTCTTTAAATTCAGGAATGTACTTTGCTATTATCAATCGTGAGTCAGGAAGGAACATCCTAAAGATAACCTATTTAAAATAGTATAGTATCTATTTAAAAAAGGGGGGAGTAGTTGCTCCCCCTTTTTTCTTTTAATATTATTTTGGTTTTTGTTTAAGATAAGAAATGAAATACTTCTCCTTTAAATTAGTTTTAATTAACTATTTTGTCTTCTGCTTGGCATATTCCCAAACATCAGGAAAAATCTCTGGGAAGATTATTGATGCATCCTCAGAAAATCCCCTTTTTGGCGCAAATATAATTATAGTGCAAACTCAGGCAGGAATAAGCGCAGATGAAGATGGTTATTTTAATCTTATAAATGTTCCTCCTGGAAAATATTCTGTAAAAGCGATGATGATTGGATATGAGACTGTTAATGTTGAAAATGTAATAGTCTCTGTAAATAGAACGACCTCTCTCGACATAAAAATGAAACAAAGTATAGTAGAAGGTCAAGAGGTAATCATTTATGCTAGTAAGCTCAGTAGAAAAAAAGATCAAACAAGTACAGTTAAGAATATTTCTTCCGAAGAGATGGAAATTTTGCCGGTAGAGGACTTAGGTGCTGTAGTAAATATGCAGGCTGGTGTTGTGGCTGGACATTTTCGAGGTGGTAGAAGAGACGAAGTAAGTTACATGATAGATGGGGTGCCTGTTAACGACTCATATGGCGGAGTTGCTGCAGTTTCGTCATTAGAAGTTGAGGCAGTTAAAGATCTTGAAGTGATTACTGGTACTTTTAACGCCGAATACGGGAATGCTATGAGTGGTGTGGTAAATGCGGTTACCAAGGATGGGAGCAATGAATACGCTGGTAGTTTTAATGCCGCCTATTCAACTTACTTTACAGAAAATATGAGAAACGGTGAAGAGGTTTTTATAGGATTAGAGCCTTTCGGGATTAATTCAAACAATGATATTAAAATTAATCTCAGTGGCCCTATTATTAAGGATAAACTTTATTTCTTTACAAATTTTCGAACGCAAGAAGTGAATGGCCACCTAAACGGTATCAGAAGATTTGAAGTTTGGAACTTAAGTAATTTTTATGATCAAGATTCTACTAAATGGATAAGTGAAAACACAGGTGATAGTTCCTTTGTACCCATGGGAACAGGGGAATATTCTTCTTTTATGGGAAAATTATCTTACAATTTAGGTAACATAAAACTAGCACTAATGGTCAATCAAAATAACTCTATATCCCAGGGTTATAGCCACATTTATAAATATAATCCAGATGGCCGAGGGTTTGGTGACGCGCGCACAACATTAACAATGTTGCAATTAAATCATTTCATTAACAATAAAATGTTTTATGATTTAAAATATTCTCGCACACATAATGATTATGGCTCATATCTTTTTGAAGATTATGATAGCTTCAAAATAATTTCTGAAGACGGAATATATAGGGGTAGTTATTTATTTGCCGGCGATACGCTTTATAATTACGTTAATGACAAGTATATGACGGCATATGGAGCGGGATTTTTTACGGGCGGTCAAGACAAGGGGCACTTAAATAGAACCTTGATCACCAATAATATAAAATTTGATTTCACCATCCAAGCAAACAGTGCGCATAGCATAAAAGCTGGTTTTTCTTTTATTAATTATGATTTAAGGAATACTAGTCAGACGGTCAGGAACGCATATGCAGGAACTTCGCTGGAGGGAGACAATTATAAACCTATTGTTTTGCCTGACAGCACAGTCTATTCTGATATATACAATGTAAATCCCAAAGAAAGTTCGTTTTACATACAAGACAAATATGAGAAAGATGAGATGGTGATCAATTTTGGGCTGAGGTATGATTCTTTTGATGCAAACACTACATACCCTAGTCAAAGGAGGAACCCTATAAATTCTTCTACTTATTACCTGCAAAACTTATCCGGGAATGATTCTCTGGATAGTGAGGGTAATCTGGTTATTGATCAATCTAGGATGAGCTCTCAAATTCGTTCTAAAATAGCTTCACAGATTTCACCTCGGCTTGGTTTCGCGTATCAATTAGGTGGTTTGGCAGTTCTACACTTTAGCTATGGTCATTTTTTGCAAATGCCACCTATGTATTCAATTTTTTCCAATCACTCCTCCATAATTGGGCCAAGTGACTATTCAACAACTGTTGGGAATGCAAACTTGGCTTCTGATAGTCTTGGTCTAAATGCTCAAAAAACTGTTAGCTATGAAATTGGTTTGTGGCAAGAATTAGGTAAGAATACCAGCTTTGAGGTTAATCTTTATTACAGAGACATTTATGATCTTTTAAGTTTAGCAGTGGTGAGCACCTATAACCAGGTTGAATATGGTATATATACAAATAAAGATTATGGTAATGTTCGGGGCTTAGAGCTCAAATTAGATTATAGTTTTAACAACTTATTTGTTCAAACAAATTATACATATCAATTTACTAGGGGTAATGCCGATAACCCCGCTCAAACTTTTAATAGGCAGGGTTCTAGCATTGATGAGGTAATTAGATTAATTCCGATGAGTTGGGACCAGCGTCACACTTTTAATTTATCTTTAGGTTATAATACTAACAATTTTGGTGTAACGGCTACAGGATATTATAATTCAGGGACACCATACACTTTTACTCCTCAAGGAGAAAGCAGTCTAGCTCTCTTAAATCTATACCCGAACAATGATTATAAGCCGTCAAATTATCATGCTGATTTATCAGGATATATTAATCTTCCTAAAATTTTTGGATTATCGCCTAAAATTGATTTCATTATATATAACTTGTTAGATCGATATAATGAATATGGTGTCAGTTCTGAAACTGGTAGAGCATACACTTCCGTAGTAAATGAAACAGAATTATTGAGCCATAGAAGTAATTTTAATACTTATGATGATAGATACAAGGATCCTTCTATGTTTCAAGCTCCTCGTCAAATTAAAATAGGTCTCACAATACCATTTTAATATGAAGTCTTATTTTATAATAGGTTTTTTATTTCTCTCTTTTATTTTTTCTCAAGGCGCAGATTACGCTGGCCCTGACGATCCTGCTGGCGATATTGAAGCAGAGCGCGAAGGATACATGAACGGCAATAGGGTTTATTTATATTATAGAAATACAACAGAGCTTTCAGACTGGCCAAAACCTAATGTGTCAAAATGGCCAAATAACCCAGATGGTACAAAAATGTTAGATGGTATAGGTTTATTAGTAGGCGCTAGGGTATATATCGAGGACGATTCTGATCCTAATACTGTAGACACTATACCAATAACGGACTTAAATGAATTAGCAAATAAAGAGCATCACATTCTTCATTATTTACAAACTAGTTATAGAGAAGAGATGGATACAGATCCTTCAGGACAGATCGAATGGGGATTTTATCCTGTTTTTGGTTATTTTAATCCTAATAACGAATATCCTGCTCTAAGCCGACTTCCTGATTCTTGGCCTTCTGGTGGTTGGCCTTCCTCTGAGGGTCTAATATGGCCTGGTGAGTGGAATGGTAGATTTGGAAGAGGGATCACATATGCTGATTTAGAAACATATTTTGTTGTAAATGATGCCCATGATTTAGAGTACCTTGGAGAAGAAGATATGGTAAAGTATTATCCAAGATATAGCTCTAAGAGAATTGATGAAACTTCTTCAATTCAAGGAGGGCAACCTTGGGGAGGTTTAGGAATTAGAGTGGAAACAAGGGGCTTCCAATGGAATAATCCACAAGCTAGAGATGCAATCTTTTGGGAATACAATATTTCTAATACATCTGAATATGACCTACCAGAGGTTTGCTTTGGTTATTGGGTGGATAATGCAATTGGCGGAGATGGTGCAGATGATGAACTAGGATATTTTAATGATTTATTGGATCTATCTTACTCGTGGGATGAGAATGGAATTGGTGTTGCTGGATTACTTCCAGGGATAATGGGGTTTGCATACCTTGAAAGTCCAGGAATTGCTTACGATGGTTTAGATAATGATGATGATGGTATTATTGATGAAAAAAGAGACAATCAAGCTACCGCAATTGTTGGGCCAACAGAGGGGATTTCAGATTTAGCCAAATTTTTAGATTTTTATAAATTAACGGCAGCTGACTTAAAAAATCATTGGGATGCCGATGAAGATCAGGATTGGCAGGATGGTGATGACACAAACGGAGATGGTATATATCAAGCAAACGAAGATGCGGGAGATGATGTTGGTTTAGATGGAGTGGGACCTCTTGAGCTTAATTATAATGGTCCAGATGAGGGCGAAGGGAATCATAGGCCAGACTATGTTGAATCTGTGGGTTGTGAGCCTAACTTTGCTTCTACAGATGTATCAGAGTCAGATATGATAGGGTTAACATCCTTTCAATTGTTTCCAATTTTTGATCAACACCCTGCTCCGCCTGGAAGTCCTTGGTTTAGGAATGATGACGTTATGTGGGATTTAGTTTCTGCGGATTCTTTGACGGAATATTACGGTACAGTGGCAAATCTTGTTGAGCTTTTTGCTTCTGGACCTTTCCCATTATATCAAGGAAAAACTGAACGAATTTCAATGGCTGAAATTCATTCATTTGATCCACTGGAGGGTTTAAACTCATCAGACCATATAGCCCCGGCCCTATTTAAATTGAAAGAAATAGTTCAAGTTATATATGAGAAGGATTATCGTTTTGCTCAGCCTCCAAAGACACCTACTTTAACTGCCTCTCCAGGCGATGGGTATGTTATGCTCTCATGGAATGATGATGCAGATAAATTAACAAGAGACCCATTTTTGGGGAATGTCAATGATTTTGAGGGATATAAATTATTTAGAGCTACTGACAAATATTTTTCAGACGCTGAGGTTATAACAGACGGTTATGGCACTCCAATGTTCTTAAAGCCTATATATCAGTGTGATTTAATCAATGATAATGTAGGGTTTACTGATTTTGGGTTGGTTAATGGTACGGCATACAACTTAGGTGATAATACAGGCATAAAGCATTATTTTAGGGATGAAAATGTTGAAAACGGGAGGACATATTATTATGCAATTGTGGCATATGATTATGGAGCTCCTGATATAGGTCCTGGAATTTCACCATCTGAAAATAATACAGTTATCGACATCGATGAATACGATAATATTCGAGGAATTGGAATAAATGTTGCCATTGTGGTTCCAAGGTCTGACGCAGCAGCATATTCTGACCCTGAGATTATTTTAGATTCTTTAAATAGTAAGATGATAGGAACTGGAACCTTAATACCTAATGTGGTATCAAGAGAACAGCTAAACGCTGGTCATGAATATCACGTGTCATTTAGTTTTGATACTGTTTATAGTTTAACATCTAAACCCCTTTATATAAGTAATCCAGGTTTTCAGGTTTTTAATAAGACAAGTAATGAATATGTTTACAATGAAAGCCCGACTTATGATTTAACAGGGCAACCAAATTTTAGTGGTTCGAATTTAGTCTTCAATGAAGAAAATAATCATTGGGGGATGAATAATCAAATGAGATCAGATGTCTTTGAAGGCATCCAACTTGACATATTACAAACCTACATAACTCCCTCAATTGATTCAGCGAGAACAGGCTGGGTTGGAGATAGTTTCGGTGATGTAAATATTACAATTTCAACTAGAGAATCAAATTTAATTCCATGGGATTGTGAAATTGTTTTTACGGAGGATATAAGTTATACTTCTAAAGTAGAGAGCCCTTTTGGTATTTATGATGAGTATGATACCAGATTATGGTTTCCTAATAGAATCGTTTTGGGTCAATCTTTTGATTTGTATGTTGTAAACAAAACAAAACTTGATGAAGCTGGGAATTACACATTAATGGATTTGGTGGTGCAAGACTTTGCCTCTTCATCTTGGTCTCACGATGGTGAATATGATAAATTTCAAGATAGGATTTTGGTTGGTGAAATTGATTCATTAAATAATTGGTTAGGCACAGCTTTTGTAATTGACTTTTTTAATATTGACAGTGCCTTTTTGCCAAAAGCAGGTTCTAGATACTCAATTAATTGGAATAGAAATTTTTGGGCATCAGATACATTTAAATTTAAAGTAGACACGGTGAAAAATATTGCTGTAAATGATTTAAAAGAGGATATTAAAGATATACGAGTAGTTCCTAACCCATATGTTGGAACCAATGCTATGGAGGAAGCGGTCATAAATCCTTTCCTTAACCAGCCCAGAAAAATTATGTTTACCAATCTCCCTTCTAATTGTGTTGTAACTATTTTTACTTCCAGCGGGGTGAAAGTACAAACGATATATAAAGATGACGGCATAGATAATGGCATGGTGTATTGGGATTTACTAAACAAGGAAGGGTTAGAGATTGCAGCTGGGATGTATTTATATCATGTAAGGCCAAATTTTTCAGATAAATCATTAAATGGATTAGAGCACACTGGGAAGTTTGCGGTGATAAAATGAAGAAATTTTACTTACTTTTTTTTACATTATTTATATCAATATCATTTGGTCAATATAGATTTGGCACAACTGCTGCAAATTTCTTAGAGATTGGTACTAGTAGTCGTGCCGTCTCGATGGGTGAAGCATTTGTTGCGCTTGCTGATGATGTTAACTCAGCGTATTGGAATCCAGCGGGTTTGGCATTTATTAATGGATTAGAATTTGGAGTATCTTCGCAAGATTGGGTTGTGGGGATTACGCATTCCACATTTTCGACTGCAATCAATATGGGAAGCTACGGCACACTTAGTGCTTGGTTTACAGATTTCGATTACGGTTCAACAGAGGTTACAAATGTTTTAAATCAAAATGGGACCGGAGAGTACTTTAATGCTAATGAATTAGCAGCCTCTATATCTTATGGAAGAAACCTTGTTGATTGGTTCGCTTTCGGTGCGTCAATAAAAATGGTTAGTTCGAATATTTGGCATTCTACTGCTAGGGCGACTGCACTTGATTTAGGTGTGATCGTAAAAACAAATTTTTTCTCCAAAGAAAATAATAGATCAGATGGTATGAGTATAGGTATGAGCATTTCAAACTATGGATCTAAAATGAGATATGATGGAATTGATTTGATTAATCCAATAGATATACTAGAAAATGAAAATGGTAATTATGAAAATGTCATAGGGCAGTACAGAACTGAATCTTGGGAGTTACCATTAATATTTAGATTGGGGTCTTCAGTGAAGCCAATAAAAAACGAGGTTCAAGAACTTATAATTTCGCTCGACGTTCTTCACCCTAACAATAATAGTGAGTCTCTTAATATTGGTTCAGAATATTCTCATAAATTTATTGGTGGGCATATTTTTTATTTGAGATCAGGTATAAAAGGTATAGGGATTGAACAGCCAAATGAATCAGAATTATTTGAAGGACTAGATATACCATTTTCAACTTTGACTTTCGGCTTGGGCTATGAAAAATCTCTTCCCGGTAACAAAAGTATCGCTATTGACTATTCATACCAATCAATTGGAGTCCTTGGAAATGTTTCTCTTATCACAATGCGTTTTAAACTATTTTAGTGTTGCATTATGAGGTGGGCATTCTCCTTTTGCTCAGTTTTATTATCTTGTTTTATTTTATCTTGCGCTGATCATAAGGTTGAGAACGCTAGGGTTTCTTCCGCAAGTGGGAATGTATTAACCTCTATTGGTAACAGAGTAATAACGGTAAATGATTACATAAAACGTTGTGAATACGTCCCAAGACCAAATTATTGTAAAAACAATAATTACATTCATAAAAAAATTGCTCTTAATTCACTCATCGCAGAAAAATTGTTAGCATTAGAATTTGAAAAGAAGAAGCTGAACTTCACGAATGCTCAAAACAGTCTAATTGCTGGAAGGAAAGAGCAATCAATGAGGCAGATGATGTTAAAAGTTAATGGTTTTGACAAAGTTCAGTTAGATTCAGGAGTCGTTGATATTATTGCTAAACAAAGTAAAAGGACATATGAAGTTTCTTTTTTGATTTTAAATACTTTTCAAAAAAAGCAAGTTTCTGAAAAACGCATTACATCTTTAGCTAACATTCAATATCATTTATCTGATATACCCGCAGCAAGTACAAAGTTGATTGGTTTAAATGATGAAATGCCGGATGAAGTAAAAAATATTCTATTTTTTTCAAAGCCAGCTAAGAATTTTCTTTATGGCCCGGTTTCTTTAAGTAAAGAAAAACATATGTTTTTTGAAGTAAGTAGTTGGAATACACTAGTTTCTGTTACGGATGAGCAAAAGAAACAGGCTTATTTAGATGCTGAAAAAACATACAGAGAATCAACTGCTTTAAAAATTTATAAAAAATATGTTTCTGTTTTAATGAGTCAAAAAGAGTTGGTCTTTGACCCTGAAGTTTTTCAAGTCTTTTCTGATAGGATATCTAAGATTTATTTAATTGAAAAAGAAAAAAAAGAATCGGTAATTCAAAATACTATATGGAATGAAGAAACAAAATCTGTAGATGACAGTTTTTCTTTTAATGATTTAAAAATGTTAAGAAAAGAAAAACTTCTAACATTTGACAATGAAAAATTTAGTATTGGCAATGTTTTGGATTTAATAAAAAAGCACCCTCTTGTTTTTCGAAATCGTAATGTCTCTTCAAAATCATTTAGTAATGAATTAAAATATGCTTTAGTCGATTTATTTCGTGATCGTGAAATCACTGAAAAAGCATATAGCTTAGGTTATGATAAACAAAGAGACATTGTTAATGTAGAAAATAAGTGGAAAGACTTTATTAGTTCATCTGTAATGAAAAATGTTCTTACAACTGGATTGTCAGACAAGGAAGCATTTATAAAGCTTTCTTCAAAGGTAGATTCATTACAAAAACTACATTCAAACATTATAAAAATTGACACGGATAAATTTGAGCAAATTAAATTAACAAGCATTGATATGAATGTTATTTATACGAACCAAGCTTATCCTTTAATTGAACCATCTTTCCCAATTTTAACTGATGATCATGTATTAGATTATGGCCAAAAACATACCTTTAATTAGTATCTTTCTTTTTTTTTCTTGTACAGAAAAAGATAAATCTGTCAGCTCTAACGATATATTTGGGTGTTCAGATCCTATCTCTATAAATTATAACTCAAGTGCAACCATTGATGATGGTAGCTGTTTGTACTCTGGCTGCACAGAAATAAGTGCAATTAATTATGATTCAACAGCAACCGTTGATGATGGAAATTGCCTTTTCGAAGAGAGCATTGTTGAAGGCTATCAGCTTTTTTGGAACGATGAGTTTAATTTGGACAGTCTTAATTTAAAGTTTTGGAACATTGAAGAATGGTGGCCTGGTGCATTTAATGAGGAAAGTCAGAGCTATGAAGACAACAAAGATAACATAATCGTTATAGATGGTAAATTATATATACGTGCAAAAAAAGGAATGCCTTTTGATCCTAACAACCCTGTCTACACATCAGGTCGAATAAATACAAAAGATAAAGTTGAATTACAATATGGTTATTGGGAGATAAGAGCCAAACTACCATCAGGGGTTGGTACTTGGCCAGCTATCTGGATGTTAAACTCGAAAATTGATTCAATTGGTTGGCCAAATTGTGGTGAAATTGATATTATGGAGCATGTAGGTTTTGATCCGCACAAGGTTTTTTTTAGTATTCATAATACAAATTTATATGGTAATGTTCATGGTACTAGTCAACAAGGAGTTTATGAATTAAATAGTCTTGAAACATCATTTCATAACTATGCAATTGAATGGGGAGAAAACTTTATTAGAGGATACATAGATGATATTCTTTATTTTGATTATTCAAAAAATTCCGACTCATTCAATGATTGGCCATATGATAATCCTTTTTTTCTGATTATTAATTTAGCAATTGGAGGTGAATGGGGGGGTATTCAGGGAATTGATAACTCTATTTTCCCAGCATCTTTTGTGATTGACTACGTTAGACTATATATTAAAGAATGAAATTTTACCATTTTTTTATAGCGACTATTCTATTCTTACTTAATTTTTTATTTTGTCAAAAACCTTATCGAGGAGCAGAATATCGTACAATTGACGAGTTTTTGTATGGCCGATTTGAAGTAAAAATGAAAACTGCAGTAGGATCTGGAATAGTATCGTCCTTTTTTACTATTGATGATTATTGGGCAAACGGACAAAGCAGTACTTCAAATTGGAGGGAAATTGATTTTGAGGCATTAGGAAATTTGACAAATGCCGTTCAAACTAACATTATAACTGCATATGAAACACATCATGAAGAAATAATAAATACATTATTTTATCCTTATGAATCATTTCATGTTTATGCGTTTGAATGGACTCCGGTTAGTATAAAGTTTTTTATTGATGGTGAGTTGGTTAGGCAAGATTATAACGATTATGTATCAACACATAATACTGGCCAGAAAATTATGATGAATATATGGCAGCCCATTTGGGAAAACTGGGTAGGTGAATTTGATGAATCAATTCTTCCAGTGTATGCATATTATGACTGGGTAAAATATTATTCCTATACTCCTGGCGAAGGGACATATGGTAGTTTTAATAATTTTAGCTTTGCCTGGGAAGATAATTTTGATTTCTTTAATAATCAGATTTGGCAGAAAGCAACGCATTCTTGGTCTGCAAATAATGCTCAGTTTGTTCAGCAAAATGCTGTTTTACAAGATGGATTTTTGATTTTATGTCTTACTGATAACCTGTCCTATGGATATTCTGGCGGCGAGTTGTCAGTCTCAGAGAGTTTTTTTGATAAAAAAAAAATTGATTTTAAAATTTCTCCAAACCCTTTTAACTCTTCGTTTACACTTATAACACCTAAAAATTTAGAAGATAAAATTTCTGAAATACTTTTTTATGATATTAAAGGTAATGAGGTCCTACGTAATAAGGGCAATCTAAATGGTAAAACACATATAAATTTTTCTAAAGCAAATTTATCTACTGGATTGTATTTCTTAAAAATTATATTAGGACACGATGAATACTATTCCAAAATTACTTATTTAAGATAGGTTATCTTTTTTACTAATTCTGAATT
>CEWJ01019299.1_pt1 | contig 15200 bp, 10 predicted proteins | sample 350291 | NCBI WGS metagenome assembly CEWJ01 (sample SAMEA2622923, study PRJEB7988) | marine metagenome | isolation source: saline water (ENVO:00002010), including | reverse complement strand
TGTCGCTGTTGCTGGGTGGATTTCTGGTGGCGGTGGCTGTCTACACCTTGGCCAAGCCGGCAGAAGTTGGCCAGGCGCTCAAGGTTTTTCCCCGTGCCAATGCGCCTGGTTATGTGTTGATGCTTGCCGCGACTGCATGGTTCCTCTGGAATATCAAAACCGAGGACATGGAGGATTATGTAAATCTTAAGAGCTATTTTTACATCGGCTTCGGTGCGGTGGGGGTAGGGTCCTGCATTTACCTGCGCGATTTTCTGGCGGTACGAGGGTTGGCGGTGTTTCTCCTGCTTCTGGCCAAGCTGATCCTCGACACACAGCGGATTTATATGTTCTCCGAACCAGTGGAGACGATGTCGGAGTGGCGATTGATTTTTGCCTTCTGGGGATATGCCATTGTGATCGTGTCGATGTGGCTGATCATCTCGCCCTGGCGTATGCGCGACATAATCGACTGGATGACCGCCGAGCCCAGGCGCTTGGTTTTTAAAAGCGGGTTTAGGCTGCTCTTCGGCCTCCTGTTGATCGTGCTTGGCCTAACGGTGTTCAAGTCTTAGCGCTTGGCCAAGCCGGTACGGATTGAAGTTGCTTCACTCTCGTTTTTCACGCTAATTGGCCTTTTAGAGAAGAGATTGTGAATCAGGCCAAGCTAGATCAGGAGTTCCTGAAAGCCATCCAGTACAACAAACTGGCCTTGGCCAAGCGCCTGCATTCCGACGGGGCAAACGTGAATTGCCGCAACGACGAGGGACGCTCTCCACTGCACTTGAGCATCTACAGCGAGTGGGATCCGATCTCGCGCTATCTTATCGCCTCTGGAGCAGACCTCGACGCCAAAGGCAAATTCGGCGGCACACCCGTTCACATGGCGGCGTTTAAGGGCAACATCGGCATCGTGAGGTTGATGGTGAAAAAAGGGGCGGATGTGCGATCCAAGGATTCCAATGGCAATATTCCACTTCACTTGGCTGCGATGTACGGTTGGCCGGATATCATCGAGGTATTCCTTCAATCTGTCGCCCCGGAGGAGGTTGAACTGGCACCGTTAACTCCTCCGGAAGAGGAGGAAGAAAAGACGGAGGAGCAGTCAGAAGAATCTGGGGAAGGTGAGGGCGAGGAGGAAATGCATTCGGACATTCGCTCCATGATTCAGGCGCGCAACAACGAAGGCGAAACCCCGCTGCACCATGCCGCGGTGAATTGCCACAAGAAAGCGATCGAATATCTGCTCCGTTTGGGTGCCGACCCGGAGGCGAAGGATAATCAGGACACGCCACCTCAACTCTATCAGCCCGGCAAACCGGAGAGCTACTTCAAGGTGCCGGCCTATGTTCGGTGCGCCCACTGCACCGAGAGTATCAAGCTGGACGGAGAAGAGCAGCGTACCGGCGTCTATTTTTGTCCCTACTGCGAACAGGAAGTCGACCATCTTAACTACGGAAAAAAATCCGGCTCCAGCGGCGGCGTACTGAGTGCGGTGAGCGGCTGGTTCAGCAGCAGCGATGACGAAGCTAAAACAGTGGAGCCGGAACCCGAACCAGAGCCCGAGCCGGTTGCTGAGGAAACGGCCGAAGAGATTCACCATGATGATGTGGAGATAGCCGATAAGCTGTTGCCCGAGACGGTCAACTGCGTCATTTGCCGAAACAGCCTCAAGCTCGACGAAGAGGAGCAGGAAAAAGGCATCTACTTTTGTCCCTACTGTAACCGCGAGGTTGACCACATACATGATGCGGACTAAAATATCGAGGGCACTGAAGCATGGTGCTGGCCTATAATTTCAATTAAGATGAACACTCGATTTTTTACTCCGATAAACCGGCTGCTTGGCCAAGCGCTTGGCTTGGTTGTGGCTTTGGCCGGCCTGTCGCTTGGCCAAGCGCAACAGGTGCCGGTTGAGGAGCGAACACTTTCCAATGGCATGAAGTTGCTAATGCTCGAACGGCATCATTCGCCGACGATTGCCGGCGGTTGGGTCGTGCGCGTTGGCAGCGTCAACGAGCGGCCGGGCATTACCGGGATCGCTCACCTGTTCGAGCACATGATGTTCAAGGGCACGCCGACGATTGGCACCAAGGATGCCAAGCGCGACGGGGAGATCATAGACGAGCAGGAGAGGGTGCGCGATGCCATGCGGGCGGAGGAGGCCAAGATGCGGTTGGCTCTTCGGCGCGGCGAGATTGATGACATTCAAAAACCGGAAAATAAGACGGCCCGCTACCGGGAACTGGAGGCCGAATTCAAGGCGTTGCTCGAGGAACAGCGGAAGATTCTGGTGAAGAACGAATTCGACCGAATTTACACCACCGCCGGTGCCTCTGGCATGAACGCCTTCACCTCAAACGACATGACCGGCTACTTCATCACCGTGCCGTCGAACAAGCTCGAGTTGTGGACGTGGATGGAATCGGAGCGCCTGCTGCGGCCGGTGTTTCGCGAGTTTTATGCCGAGCGCGACGTGGTGTTCGAGGAGCGCCGGATGCGCACCGAATCGACGCCGCTGGGCAAGTTTCAGGAATCGCTCGAGGCTCTTTTTTGGGAATCCCATCCCTACGGTTGGCCGGTGATTGGCTGGCCCTCGGACATCCCGGCCATCTCCAAGGCGCAGGCCGATGAGTTTTACTCAGTCTACTATTCGCCGCAAAACATTACGCTGATTCTCGTGGGGGATTTCAAGACCGACGAAGCGGTGAAACTCTGCGAACGTTACTTTGTCCGAATCCCGCGCGGAAAGAAAAACCCGCCGGAAGTGGTCACGGCTGAGGTGGCGCAGAAAGTGGAAAAACGGATGAACGCCGAGGCGGAGGCCAATCCGCAGGTGGACATCCTATGGCATTCGCCCGCGGCGGGGCATCCCGACGGTCATGCGCTGGATGTGCTAGCCGCGGTGTTGTCCGGGCGATCCGGGCGATTGCACAAGTCGCTTGTGTTGGGGAGCGAAGTGGCGACCTCGGCATTCGCCCACCAGATGTCCCGCAAATATGCAGGGATGTTCAACATCGGCGGCGAGGCCAAGGAGCCAAATAAGCCGGGCGATGTTGAAGCGGCGATTTACGCGGAGGTGGAGCGACTGAAAAACGAACCAGTCACCGAGCGCGAACTGCAGAAAGTGAAAAACAATTTTGCCGCGATGGCGGTCCGCCGTACGTCGTCCAACTTTCATTTGCTGGTGCAGTTGATTCAGGCCGAAGGAACCGGCGACTGGCGAACGATCAACACCGAGATCCCGAGCATTCTCAAGGTCACCGCCGGGGACATTCAGCGCGTGGCCAAAAAATATTTGGTGAAGGAAAACCGAACGGTGGCAACCTACACGAGAAAAGAAGGCGCGGCCGCGCCGGACGACCCGGCGCTGGCGGGATTGAGCGCCGACCAGCAGGCCGTGGTGCGCCGCATCACCAGCCAAATCAAGGCGGAGAAAAACAAGGAGCGATTGCAACAACAGTTGAGCGCGATGGAGGCGCAGCTTGGCCAGGCGGACCAAAAGCAGCAGGGCCTCATGAAGATCATTATGGTGAAGATCGCCGAGCGCCTTGCGGAGTTGAGCGAATAGGGGAATCGGAATGAAGAAAGTGATGAAAGATTTGAAGCAATTTGTTGTGCGAGTGTTTGTGCTTGGTTTGATGTTGCAGCTTGGCCAAGCGCAGGAAATACCGGACCGCCCGGAGAAGTTGACATTCCCGCCGCTGGTCTACGATCCGCCCAAGCCGAATGACTATCGCACGGTGCTGAAGTCGGGAGTGGTGGTGTACATTTATCCGGATCGCGAGCGGCCGTTGATCGACTTGACCATTCATATCAAGGGCGGCAGCTATCTCGACCCCAAGGGCAAGGAGGGATTGGCTGGGTTGACCGGTTCGCTGATGGCGCGCGGAGGCATTCCTTCCAAGCCGGCGGATGAGTTGGACGAGGAACTGGAGTTTTTGGCAGCCCGGTTGAGCAGCAGCCTGAGTGGCCTCGATGGTAGCGTGAGCCTGAACCTGCTGTCGAAGGATGCGGATCGCGGTTTTGAAATCCTGCGCGCCATTCTCGCCGCGCCGAGTTTTCAGGAGGACAAGTTGGCCCTGCGGAAAACGCAAATCCTGCAGGGGCTAAAACAGCGCAACGATAACTCATCGAGCATCGAGTCGCGAGAGCGCGCCCATCTCGCATACGGGGATCAGTTTTGGTACAACCGACATGTCACCGCTGCCTCGATCGAAAGCATTCGACGGGAGGATTTGTTGGCGTTTCATCACAAGTGGGTTCACCCGAAAAACTTCATCGTGTCGGTCAGTGGCGACTTTGACCGAGACGAAATGCTTAAGCGGCTGGATGGCGTGTTCGATCGCTGGCCGCATGCCGGTGAAAAAGCGCCGCCGGTTCCGCAAAAAATCAAGTATGGCAAGCCGGGTGTTTACATCGTCGATAAGGACGTCAACCAGGGGCGCGTGTCGATCATCATGCCGGGCATTCGCTGGGACGATCCGGACTATTATGCAATCCAAGTCATGAATGACATCCTCGGTGGAGGCGGGTTTACCTCGCGCATCACCAACCGGGTTCGTTCGGATGAAGGCTTGGCTTACTCCGCACGTTCGGCGTTTCCGGGAGGGTCTCATTATCCGATCGTGTTTCGCGCCGGCTTTCAGTCCAAGTCGCGGACGGTCGCCTACGCAACGTCCATCGTGCTGGAGGAGATCAAACGAATCATGGATGAACCGGTGACTGCAGAGGAATTGTTGACGGCAAAAAAATCGTTCACCGACACGTTCCCGAACAATTTTTCGTCCCCGTCGCAGGTCGTGTCCCTTTTTGCCGGCGACGAGATGATCGGCCGCTATGCCAGCCAACCGGGTTACTGGACAAAATATCGCGATCAAATTGAGGCGGTCGACATCAAGGCGGTGCAGCGCGTGGCAAAGCGTCGACTTGAAACGACCAAGGTAATCGTCCTGATCGTGGGACAAAAAGAGGAGATTTTAAAGGGGCACCCGGATCACCCGGTCAAGCTGGAGCGGATCACCCGTGGAGGGGTGGAGGAACTGCCAATGCGGGATCCATTAACGATGAAGCCTGTAAAATAGGCTCGAAAATCCTTCTTTCGGCTTGCAAGCGTCTGATGGCCTTGTTATGAAGCGCTCAACATGGCAGCAATCGGGCGTTTCCAGAAAGGGGACGATATCTTCTACGCCAAGGTCGAAGATGGAGCACTTTACAAGCTGAAAGGCGATGTTTTTGGTGCCCCTTCGTACCAGAAGAAGCCCATCCCCAAGAAAGGCTTCCGCACGTTGGTGCCGGTTCAGCCCTCAAAAATTATATGTGTTGGGCTGAACTACGCCGATCACGCCGCCGAATCCGGCCTCGAGGTACCAAAATCCCCGCTTTTTTGGCTGAAATCCCCCGAATCCATCCTGCCCGACGGGGGTAAAATCGACATTCCTTTCCCCGAGCACCGTGTGGATTACGAGGCGGAACTGGCCATCGTGATCGGTCGGCGCATCCGAAACGTCACCCCCAAGGCGGCCAGTCGTTACATTCTCGGTTATACCACGGCGCAGGATATTAGCGATCGGACGATTCAAAATTCCGAGAGCCAATGGGCGCGGGCCAAATCGTTTGATACCTTCACGCCGCTTGGCCCGTACATCGAGACCAAGATTGATCCAGATTGCCTTACCATTCAGTTGTTCAAGAATGGTCAGCTTTGCCAAAACTCCTCCACGGCGCAGATGATTTTCAAGTGCTCAGACTTGGTGAGCTTCATTTCCACCAACATGACCCTGCTTCCCGGTGATATAATTCTCACCGGCACGCCGTCCGGCATCGGGCCGATCGAGTCCAACGACACGTTGGAGGTGCGGATTCAGGGCTTGGCTCCGCTAGTCAACTCCGTGAAGTAGCCGCTGCGGTTTCGATTCGACTTCCCTCAGTTTTTCTTGTTCGCTTGGCAAAGCGCCGACCAGCCGGTCGGCGAATCTATTTTAAGACACATGCGTTGGTCCCAGACATTCATCCCGACGATGAAGGAGTCGCCCGCTGAGGCGGAAATCATCTCCCACAAACTGCTGCTCCGCGCCGGCTTGGTTCGCAAGTTAACCGGAGGCTTGTACACGTTTCTCCCGGCCGGACTGCGGGCGCTTAAAAAGGTTGAACAGATTGTGCGCGAGGAGATGGATCTTGCGGGAGCGCTGGAGGTGTTCATGCCGGCACTGCAGCCGCCCGACATTTGGGAGAAAAGCGGACGGCTGGAGAGCGCAAGGGACGTACTGTTCCATGTAAAGGATCGCGGACAGAAAGACTGGGTGCTGGGCCCGACCCACGAGGAGGTGATCACCAAGATGGTGTCAGACGAATTCAGTTCCTACCGTCAACTACCGATCAACTTTTACCAAATCCAAACCAAGTTTCGTGATGAAATTCGGCCGCGCTTTGGCCTAATGCGCGCCAAGGAATTTATCATGAAGGACGCGTATAGCTTCGACATTGATGACGAATCTGCCAACGCCAGTTACCAGCGGATGTACGATGCCTACAGTCGGATTTTTGCGCGCTGCGGCCTTCAGGCGTTTCCGGTGCAGGCCGACACCGGGGTGATGGGGGGCTCACATTCGCACGAATTCATGGTGCCAGCCGAGACCGGCGAAAACGATGTGGTGTACTGTGAGAGTGGCGACTATGCGGCTAACATTGAAAAAGCCACCAGCCAAGGGCCGACGGCAGCCACTCCCTCGGATGAATGCGGTGAGGTGGAGAAATTTGAAACGCCCGGAGTCAAAACCATCGAGGACTTGGCCAAGCGATTCGACGTTGCCGCCGAGCAGCAGATCAAAACTCTTGTCTACATTGCCGACGACAAACCGGTGATCGTCCTGCTGCGTGGCGATGATCAAATCGAGGAGGCCAAGCTGGGGGGCGCGCTTGGCACGGCGCTCTTCCGGGCTGCGACTGACGGGGAAATTGTCGATGCCCTCGGCGCGCACCCGGGCAGTCTTGGAGCAGTTGGGGTTGCGGATATCCCAGTCTTGGCGGACGAAGTATTGCGAGGCGGTTCCGGCATGGTCACCGGCGCAAACGAGGACGGCCAACACCTGCGAAACGTGAACATCGAGCGCGACATCAAGGTGAAGGAGTGGCGTGATTTTCGAAAAGTACAGGCCGGCGAATTGTGCGAAGAGACCGGCAATCCGCTGAAGATCCGCCGGGCGATCGAGGTTGGTCACGTTTTCAAACTTGGCACCAAATACAGCGAGGCACTCGGGGCGACGGTGCTCGATGAAAACGGGGCGAGCAACGCCTGCATCATGGGCTGCTACGGCATCGGAGTGACCCGCACATTGCAGGCAGTGATCGAGCAATGCCACGACGAGAACGGCGTTGTTTGGCCGACCTCCGTGGCGCCGTACCAGGTGTGCATAACGGCGCTCGATGTAGAGCCCGAGTCGGAGGTCATGAAGTTGGCCACGCGCATTTATGATGACTTGCAGTCCAGGGGCGTGGACGTGATTCTGGACGATCGACCGGCCCGTCCGGGGATCAAGTTCAAGGACTCAGAACTGGTCGGCTTCCCGCTGCGCATCGGCATCGGCGAACGCTCGCTGGCCAAGGGCAACGTGGAACTCAAGCCAAGGGTGGGGGAGATGATCCTGTGCAGTCCGGACGAAGCCGTTGGCCAAGCGCTGGGTTGGCTCGAGGAAAACAAGGTCGGCTGATTAGTCCGCTTGGCCAAGCGCTTGGTTTTCGGCACAGCGCTTGGCCCACCAACGTTCGAGCATCGTTTTGAATTCCGTCGCGTAGCCGTCGTAATCCATCAACGCCGATTGTTGCAGCATCCCGGGCAGGTTTTGGCGCAACTGCAAAAGCAGGTCGGCATTGTTGCTGATCTGCACTGCCTTCTCGATAAACTCCCCGGTGTCTCCGGCAATGAACGCCTCCAGTCCAAGGCAGCGGTTTTGCATTACGCCCTGCCGTGAGACGTACGTGTCCCCCTCGAGGCACAGCACCGGCACGCCCATCCAAAACGAATCCCCGGTGGTCACACCTCCGTTGTACGGGAACGGATCAAACATCAGGTCGATCTCATTGTGTAATTCAAGAAAATAGGTGACTCCGCCTTTGGGGCGAATGTCGACCTGTTCGGGTGCGACGCCTTCTTCTGAAAAAAACTGTTTCAGTAACTGGCCGTGATCCGGGTTGAGTTCAAACAGGATGATCCTTGAACCGGGACGCCGCTTCAGAACCTCAGCCCACAACCGGATGGAGATCCGACTGGTTTTCACCGGATTATTCAGGCAGCCAAACGTGAACGGCTTGCCGGTGCTTGAGGGAGGCGGAGCGGGGGTAGCCTCGAATTCGAGCGGCGGCAGATAGAGCCACGGTGTGTGCGGCATGTACTCGAGTTTCTCCTGCCAAAGCGATTCTGTTGTACCGGCGGGATCTGAGTGGGGATCAGTCACGCGGTAATCAACAGCACCCAGCCCGGTGGTGTTCGGATAGGCAAACGTCGCAGCCTGAATCGGTGCCGGCTTACGTGCCACGATGCCGAGCCGGTTGCCTTTCGTGTGGCCGGATAGATCGAGCAGAATGTCGACCCGATCCACCCGGATCTTTTTTGCCGCCTCGTCATCCGTCAACCCGGTGATGTCGCACCAGTCTGCGTGTTCCTCGAAACTTGGCTTGAGTTCATCCGTTTCGTTGTTGTTGGAATAAATGAACAGGTCGAATCGTTCAAGGTCGAGGTGGTGGCAAAGCAGCATGGCAAACCGTCCAACAGGGTGCCGGCAGAAATCGCCGGACAACATTCCGAGTCGGATCCGGCGATCTTCAGAAAAATCATGGTCGCCAAAGTCAAACTCACGGCCGAGATGATTCATGTATTTTTCAGCCCACTGAAAATGAATTTCTGCCAACTCGGTCGGCTTTTGGTTGGAGGGGTAATTCAACGCCTGCACCGCGATGCTGCCCCGATCGGCCGTGCCATGGTCGAGTTGCAGCCACTTGCAAAATAAATCGCCGCCCCGATCCGTATCCCCGACTTTGTACATTGTGCCCCAGGCGTAATCGAACAACAGGTCGGCGTGATCGGGCGCAAGTTGGTGGGCTCGCTCGAACAATCGTGTCGCCTCCGTTTGGTCGTTGCTGAGGTAAAGATTGGCCAATTGCCGGTGAGCCTCAACATGGTCGGGGTCCAGTTCAACACAGCGGCGGAATGCAGCGATTGCTTTTTCGTGATGCCGCTCGTGGTAGAGGAGGTGTCCGAGCAGGTTGAACAGCTCCAATCTATCCGGCAACCGCTCGGAAGCCTGCTCAAGGACGTTGATTGCCTCCGTGATTTGATTCAGCAGGGCGCGGCAGCGTCCGAGCAAAAAGAGGGCTTCAGCGTTTTCGGGGTCGGACTCCAGCGCTTGTCGAGCGAACTCTGCCGCCTGTTCGGGATTACCGGTTTCCAGTTGATAAACGGCCTGCTGGAGGATGGTTGCTGGGTCGGAATCCGTCACGATGTGGTCACGAGTTCAGGATGCTCCGGAGGTTGAATCGCCGGCCGGGACAGGCGGTCGGCTTGGGATTGATATGTCGGTGGGTACGAACCTCCTTGTAAGGGACTCCGGTGCGGGCGCGCAGCCGGGCGACGAGCGCCTTCAAGCTGGAGCGTTGCTTGGCCGTCGGCACGCGTTTGTCAAAGTTGCCAACAAGACATATCCCGATGGCGATCTCATTTAATGCCGTGCTGGCCACGTGCCCCCCGCGGATTTGCCGGCGCCAACGATCACCAACGTATATTTTTCCGTCGCCGGTGTTCACACCGTTGCCGATCACGAAATGATATGCCAACCCGTTCTCCATGCGGCGCACTCGCCGGTGATAATGTTCCATGCCCTGAATGCTGTTGGTGTTGTCGCCGCTGTGGTGGATGACGATGTGTTTCCAGCGGCCACGTCGAATCCGGGGGCGGTTGATCTTGGACAGCGTATCCGCCGGGATGTAGGCCGGTTTCGGCTTGGTGGGTTTACTGCCTGATCCGCCCTTGGTGATTTTTAATTTTTGGCCCGGCCGGAGTTTTCGGGGATCGGAGATGCCGTTGGCCCTCGCGATTGCACTGGTCGTGGTGTTGTGCTTTTTCGCGATACCGCTGAGCGTGTCTCCGGCACGAACGGTGTAGGTGACAGAGACCGACTTGGCCGGGATATTGATCTTCTGGCCGACCTTGACCCGGTTCGGGTTGGAGATGCCGTTGTGGGAAGCTAGGGCGGAGGCAGTGACGCCGTATTTTTTTGCGATGGCGCCCAGTGTTTCGCCCTTGCGAATGACGTGGGTGGCCGCTTGGCCAAGCGCTTGGCCAAGCCACATCAAAACCAATGCCGCCAATACGGGTGCGCAGGCGGCCATTCGTTTGCCCTTGGCCAATTGGGTCAGCATGATGCTGTTCGAACCTCCTAAAGGGCGTCCTTTTTACTGGCGCGCCGTGCCCTTGGCCAGCCCTAGTTTGATTCGGATGCCCAATTTGCTTTCGAAAAAGGGTAAAATTGGGGGTTGCGGCTCTGGGCGGTTTTGGTAGGGTGCTCGCCCTTTTTTGGCGGAAAGGGGTGTTTGAACACTGAATCCACCAACGGAATCGCCTTTAAAAACCGACCTTGGGCATGGCTGCTTGAGGAGGCATTAATCACAATAAACTGAATCCCGAATTTCCGCGGGACGGCTGTACTTAGGACTCAGCCGGCAACAAAAGGAAAACAACGAATGAGTAACGTAAAAGAACTGTTGGACGCGGGTGTGCACTTTGGCCACCAAACGCGTAAGTGGAACCCGAAGATGAAGGAATACATCTTCGAGGCTCGTAACGGAATCCACATCATCGACCTCGTCCAGACGGCGACCCAGATTGATGGCGCTGCGGACTTCCTCAAGGGCGTCGTGGCCAAGGGTGGCAAGGTGCTGTTTGTTGGCACCAAGAAACAGGCCCAGATCAGCATCAAGGAAACTGCCGAGACGACCGGTCAGCCGTACGTTTGCGAACGTTGGCTGGGTGGTATGATGACCAATTTGAATACCATCCGCAAATCGATCAAGCGGATGGTCGAACTCGAGACCATGGAGTCCGACGGGCGCATGGCTGAGTTCGTGAAACAGGAGCAATCGATGCTCCGCCGCGAGTTGAACCGTCTGCACATTCGCTTGAATGGTATCCGCGACCTGAACAGCAAGCCGGATGCGATGTTCATCGTGGACATCAAGCGCGAGCACAACGCCCTCGCTGAGGCGCGCCGCCTGCGCGTACCGGTGGTGGCCATCGTGGATACCAACACCGACCCGACTCTGGTCGACTATCCGATCGCCGGCAACGACGACGCGATTCGCTCCATCAAGGCAGTACTCGGTGCGGTCACCCAGCCGATGATCGAGGCCCGCGCGGCTTACGACGCCACCTCCGAAAAATTGAAGGAAGAGGTTGCGAAGAAGGCAGAAGCCCCGGCGGCAGCCGAGGAAGCCGCTCCGGCGGAACCTGCGGTAGAGAAGCCAGCGGAGACGGTCGCAGAAGAAGCCCCGGCTGAGGCTGCACCGGAAGCAGCGGCGGAACCCGCTGAAGCATAAGGCGATCGAATTTCATCCTTGTTGCCCGGTGATCCCGGGCGGCGTGTATTTTTACTGAAAACATCATGGCAGAAGTAACAGCAAAACTGGTTGCGGAACTCCGCAAATTGACCAGCGCAGGGCTCATGGATTGCAAAAAGGCCCTGACTGAAACCGACGGCGACATCGAAAAAGCAGTCGACGTCCTCCGTGCACAGGGCACCATCAAGGCCGCCAAGAAGGCCGACCGTGAAGCGAACGAGGGCATCATCTCCCACTACATCCAGCCGGATTCAAAGGCGGGTGTTCTGGTGGAAATCAACTGCGAAACAGATTTCGTTGCTAAGAACGACTCATTCGTCGAGTTCGCGGGCGAAATCGCCCGACTCAAGCTCAGCGAACCGGACACCGATTTTGAGGAACTGCGCACGGCGCAAGTTGCCAAGATTGGTGAGAACATCCAGTTCTCCCGTGACGCCAAGCTGGAAGTCGATGGCACTGGCTTGATCGCAGCCTACATTCACACCGGCGGCAAAGTCGGCGTGTTGCTGCAGGTGGGCACCGGCAAGGAGGAGACACTGTCCAACGACGACTTCAAGTCGCTCGTGAAGGACATCACCCTCCACATCGCGGCGTCCGCTCCGGTGGCTGTCAACCGCGAGGACGTGGATCCGGAGTTGGTCGCCAAGGAAAAGGCGATCGCCGAGGAACAGGCCCAGGGCAAGCCGCCCCAGGCAGTCGAAAACATCGTAAACGGCAAGGTGAACAAGTTCTACGCGACAAACTGCCTTGTGGAACAGGGTTTTGTGAAGAATCCAGACGTCAGCATCAAGGATCACATTGCATCGGTGGCTGGCACGCTGGGTGACGAGATCACAGTCGACAAATTCCTCCGCTTTCAGGTGGGCGAGAGTTTCTAAGGCTGGGAATCGAACGAATTGCGAAGCGGGAGCCGATCGGTTCCCGCTTTTTTTATTCCCGCTTGGCCAAGTGAGATTAGCTTGGCCAAGCGCTTCTGAATTGGCTAGCGTGAATCCCCAGACAAGTTGGAGTTTGACCCATGGAAGAAAACAACACGGAAAACCAAGCAGACGCACTGGACAAGGCCTCGGAAAGTGTCGCGCAAAAATTTGAGTCGTTACGAGACCTGTTGACCTCATTGAAGGACCAGTTCATCGGTTTGGGGATCGCAGATTTTTGGGCGGGTGTTTTGGTCAATGTGGTAGGTGCCGCGGCATTGGTGTTTGTCTGCTGGATCGCGTACCTGGTATCCAAGCGCATCGTGCTCCGCGTAATTCGTTACGCACTAAGTAAGACTGAAAACGATTGGGATAATATCCTGATTGAAAACAAGGTGTTCTCCCGTTTGACCAACATCGTGCCGGCGATGGTGGTGCATGTGCTCGCACCGGTGGTGTTTGACGGGGTGGACAGCCTTGTCGCGTTCGTTCAGGGAGCATCGAAAGTTTATCTGGTTGTTGCGCTGCTGTTCACGCTGCAGGCGGTGCTTGCAAGTGTGCTTGAGATTTACCAGCGGTTCGATATATCGAGGCGAATTCCAATCAAGGGCTTGACCCAGGCGGTGATGCTGGTCGCCTGTTTTATCGGTGGCGTATTTGTGATCTCCATTGTCATGGGCCGCGAGGTGGGGGCGTTGATGGCTGGATTGGGTGCGATGTTCATGGGCTTTTTGTTCGTGTTCAAGGATGCGATCATGGGATTCGTGGCTGGCATCCAGATCGCGACGAACGACACGGTGCGGAAGGGCGACTGGATTGAGATGAAAAGCCACGGCATCGACGGGGATGTCATCGATGTCTCGCTGACGACGGTCAAGGTACAAAACTTTGACAAGACGGTGGTGAGTATTCCGGCTTCGAAATTGATCACCGATTCTTGCCGTAATTGGCGCGGTATGAAGGATTCCGGTGGGCGGCGTATCAAACGGCCGATCCGTATTGACATGCGTTCCATACGATTTGCCGATGATGCGTTACTGAAAAAATTCCAGCGATTCGATCTATTGAAGGATTACCTTCAGTCAAAACTCGACGAGGTGAATTCCCACAACCAGACAGCAAACACAGATCTGTCGGAATTAGTCAATGGAAGGCGACTGACCAACATCGGAACCTTTCGTGCCTATATTGTCGCTTACCTCAAAAATCATCCCAGCATCAGGCAGGATCGCACCTTTTTGATTCGGCAACTTGAGCCGAGTGATAATGGCCTTCCGATCGAGATTTACATCTTTACGGATACGACTGTTTGGGCGGAGTACGAGGCGATTCAGTCAGATATTTTCGATCACCTTCTCGCGGTGATCCCTGAATTTGAGCTGGCGCCGTTCCAGAATTCCACCGGCAAGGAGTCGGTCAGCGGCACGCTCGACGTCACGATGGTGAACAGTTGAGCGGCGCTTGGCCAAGTGCGACTCCGAACTTGCCAGCGCCGGCTTCGCTTGGCCAAGCTCTCCGCGTGCAAACATTGACAGCGGAATGTGTATTGGACGCCAAGGCGATCCTCGGTGAAGGCCCCGTGTGGCGGGCGGAAACGCAAGACTTGGTCTGGGTGGACATCGAGAGTGCCAAGGTGAATTGTTTTTCACCCTCAAGCGATGAAAACAAAACATGGGACGTGGAGGAAAAACTGGGCCTCGCGGTGCCGGCTGAAAACGGCGACTTGATTCTGGGTATGACGGTTGGCTTGACTCGTTTGAATCTCGAGAGTGGCGACGTGTCGCCGATCATCGATCCCGAAAAAGATCTGCCAAACAACCGTTTTAACGATGGCAAGGTGGATCCCGAGGGGCGCCTTTGGGCAGGGACGATGGGCCTCGATGAGGCACCCAACGTCGGCAGCCTTTACCGCCTGAACCGTAATCATTCGACGGACAAGTTGTTTGATCAGGTGAGTATCTCCAACGGCATGGCCTGGTCGGCCGATCACAAATCGTTTTACTACATCGACTCTCCCACGAGGCAGGTTGCTGCGTTTGACTGCGACATGGATGCCGGGACGGTTTCGAATCGGCGCGTCGCGTTCGAGTTGCCGGAGGGGATGGGTTATCCCGATGGCATGTGCATCGACAACGAGGGGATGCTGTGGGTGGCACTATGGCAGGGTTGGGGCGTCGCGAGGTTCTCTCCGGATGGTGACTTGCTCGGCAAAATCGAAGTGCCGGTCGAGCGTGTGACGTCGTGTTGTTTCGGCGGAGAAAACTGGGATGAATTATACATCACAACGGCCAGTCGAGACCTCGATGAGATGGGCAGGGCAGAGCAGCCACAAGCCGGTGGCGTGTTCCATTGCGAACCGGGTGTCAGCGGGCCGCCGACCAATCTGTATTTGGGCTAGTCCGCGACACTCTCCGCGATGATCTGCCGGTAGACTTTCTCGGCGTGATCGTAGGTTTCGTGGAAGTCATCAATTTCGTCGTCGCCCATGAAACGACGTTTTTGATCCCGGCATTTTTTCACCCCGGCAAGACACCACTCGGCACTACGCTTGGAAGCCCGGATGGGCTTGCCATCCACGACCACAAAAACCGGGTTCGTGTGTGAGGAAGGGAGAATTCGGAGGGCAATCCAACTGCTGTAATGAATCGGCACTTCAAACGCGATGTCGCGTAACTCGCCATCGGCGAGGATCTCTTT
>CEWJ01045599.1_pt1 | contig 15287 bp, 13 predicted proteins | sample 350291 | NCBI WGS metagenome assembly CEWJ01 (sample SAMEA2622923, study PRJEB7988) | marine metagenome | isolation source: saline water (ENVO:00002010), including | reverse complement strand
AAAACACCAACACTTGACAAGCTTCTATCATCACAATTCTCAACGAGTTTAGCGGCCCATGGCACCGCAGTTGGTCTGCCCACCGATGATGACATGGGGAACAGTGAAGTCGGGCATAATGCTATAGGTGCTGGACGGATCTTTGCCCAAGGAGCGAAATTAGTCAATCAAGCTCTGGATACTAGAAACCTTTACGATTCAGATGTATGGAAGGAAGCAATAAAACACGGTTGTGCTAGAACTATGCATTTCATTGGTTTGCATTCAGATGGAAATGTACACAGCCACATAGACCACTTGCATCAAATGATCAGCCAAGCAATCGCTGAAGGAGTAAACAATATTTGTCTTCATGTTCTCCTTGACGGCCGTGATACCCCTCCTCGGTCAGCATTGGAATACATAGGAAAAACTGAATCATTCATTGAAAGAATGAATGATTCCTCAAATGTGAATATTCGAATCGCTTCCGGCGGGGGTCGTATGACAATCACTATGGACCGTTATGAGGCTGACTGGGGTATGGTCAAACGTGGGTATGACTGCCATGTTCATGGGATAGGTAGAACATTCAATTCTGCTAAAACGGCGATTGAAACTTTGTACAGTGAAACAGATTTAGGTGACCAGTATTTGGAACCATTTGTTATTACTGACGCTGAAGGTGAACCCATCGGGAAAATACAGGAAGGAGATTCTGTGGTTTTCTTTAATTTTCGCGGTGATCGGGCAATAGAAATATCACAAGCATTTGAAGAAGAATTCACAGCATTTGATCGAGGTAACCATCCCAATGTTTTTTTCGCTGGAATGCTTCAGTATGACGGAGATTTACAAGTCCCGAATAATTATCTAGTTGACCCACCAGTAATTGACCGGACTATGGGTGAATATCTGGCAGAAATGAATGTTGCATCATTCGCTGTGAGCGAAACCCAGAAATTCGGGCACGTCACATACTTTTGGAACGGGAATCGAAGCGGTTATATCAATGAAGAATTAGAAACCTATGAAGAGATACCATCAGACAACGTTCCTTTCGATCAGGCACCAGCAATGAAAGCACGAGAGATAACTGATGCAACGATTAGATTGATGCGGACAGGGAAATATCGTTTCGGCCGAATTAATTTCGCTAATGGGGACATGGTAGGGCACACCGGAAATATTGAAGCAGCTATGGAAGCTCTAGAAATCGTTGATGAATGCATGAAGAAACTAATGGAAGTCATTGACGAACTTGGAGGCGTTTTGATTTACACATCCGATCATGGGAACGCTGACCAAATGTTCACAGAAACCGTAGATAATGAAACTGCTGTGATTACATCGCACTCACTTGCCCCAGTCCCATTTGTAATTTACGATCCCTTAAACAAAAACGAATACGGCCTAACACCACCAACTGATGCTGGACTCAGCCACATAGCAGCAACCACACTGAACCTTCTCGGCTACCAAGCACCGGAAGATTACCAACCGAGCCTTATTAAGTTCAGGTAAAGAAAGGCCGCAATGCTTGGGGTGGAGTGACTATCGCGCCTGTCAAGATCAGCCGACGGCGTCGACCGCCTTCGCCGACGGCACGACCGTCGTCGGGTCACCATCAAGGGCTAGCTTCAGCTCGGAAACGATCTCGTCGAGCACAAAATTAAGGCTCAATGGGCTCGCAAAAGAAAGCGCACCACCAGCCTCTACCGAGAGGAAAACTTCGCGACCCTCGGTTACAGCACCCAACCGAGTACGGATCGGCGACTCAATGACAGCCTCGAGCGCAGTAGCATTGGAAGTCAGCCAGATTACAACGTCAGTATCAAGAAGATCAATCCGCTCTTCGCTGAACGAAACGTAAAAACCATTTAATGCGAGCTCGTCGTAGGCTGGTGGCGTGATGAACCCGAGCAACTCCATGATCTGAGCCCGAACGTCGGCCGAGGTGTACACACCCGGTTGGTTATTAAAAGTGAAGGCGATAGCGGCAGTCGCACCATCGAACTCCGGATTGTCGGCTCGGATCTCAGTGAAACGATCCTGTACCTGTGCAATCATTGCGTCGGTCGCGTCTGTTCGGTCAAAGATTTCGCCTATCAGTCGGGTGCGGACCTGCCAAGGTGCGCTCCAGTCGTCGTATCCGGCTGGCGAGGCAACGGTGGGCGCTAACTGGCTGAGCGTGTCGTACTGGTTCTTGGTCAATCCGGATGATACTGCAACGATTAAGTCAGGATTCAGACTAGCAATCAATTCGGGACTGGGTTCAACGCTCGGTATAACGAGTGGTTCGGCATCACCGAGTAGGTCCTGAGCCCATGGCCACACGGCAAATGGCTGGTTGCCAAACCAGTCAAGAATACCGACCGGAATGATACCCAGAGCGAGAAGGTCATCCTGATCACTGACTCCCAGCGAAACGACACGCTGCGGATCTCGAGGAACCACAGTCTCACCAAACTTGTGCGAAATGATGATGGGACCGGAATCTTCGGCGGGCTCAGACGCTTCGATAGATGACGCAGACGGATCATCGCTATCCAACGCATCATCATTGGCTACAGCAACAGGTTCGGAAGCGTCTCTAATCGATGCTGACGGACTATCGCTATCTAACGCAACATCATTGGCTTCAGCATCAGACCCACTGGTCGTCGCCGATGATACTTCATCGCCAAGATCGTCCCCTGATCCACATGACGCAGAGAACATCAGTAGCACACAAATAAAAAGGAGACGATGGGTTATGAAGGGCATGCAACTTTTAGTTCTCATAAATTTCACTCTACCTAATATTGTTAGGCATGCCTAACAATATTGGTTAGAATGGTGTCATGATCGCAATCACGGGCTTTTCCAGCTCCACTATCGATGAGTTGCGGGATGCCATTGAGCATTTCGTCGGTAACCACAGTGATACCCTTATCTTCATCGCTGATGCAGCCACCACATCGGGTCCGTGGGTCACCGAGATTGAGGTTCTTGGCCTCCAGCCAGAGAGGATCGTGTTCAACCTTATCGGCGCCCACGGCACGCTTCGTCGTGAGGTATCGTTCAGTGAACCAATCGCTAGCATAGGTGACCTCCAGGTCCAACTGTTGAGCTTGCTCACCCATGCACGCGAGGCAAACCCCGACGCACCGACCACCTCCATTGAAGTCGAACTAGAGAAAAGTGCTACGATCCCTACACACGTAGTGACGGTCGCCAGTACCTGCCTGATCGGTAAAACCATGGCCGAGATCACACTAACTGGCCTCGATGCCCCAGTCCTTGGTGGCGACGAATTCTGGTACCTGATCGTGCCACAGGCGTGTGCGCCAGACGAGATTGGTGACGGCTTCACATTCAATCAGCTCGAGTCAATCACCGAGGATCGCCGGCCGATGGCAGCGTATTACACCACCCGTCGTCGCCGTCCAGATGATGGTGAGATTGACCTCTGGATCCACCTACACCACGACGCCGGAGTCGCCGGTTGGGCAGCAAATGCGCAGGTCGGTTCCACAGTCGCCCTATGGGGTCCACGGATAGCCTATAACCCACCGGAAGGAACCACCCACCATCTTCTTGTCGCCGACGAGACCGGCGTGCCGGCAGTAGCCGCGATCGCCGAAGCATTGCCAGCGGACCATCCCGTCACCTTGATCGCCGAGATCGAAGCACCGCATCACCAGCTACCGATCAACGTCGAATCGAATGTCGACGTTCGATGGGTTCACCGCAGCGAGAGTAGAGCAAGTCTGAGTAAAACAGTCGCCTCCCTCAAACTTGAGACCGACGGTCTCTACGCTTTCGGCGCTGGAGAGTCACGAGAAATCTCGGCGATACGTCGCCATTTACGTCGCGATCACGCCATGAACTCCAACGCCGTGAACATGACCGGATATTGGAGACGTGATGATGACATGTCTTCATGAGCACTAGGTTCGCCTTGCATTCAAATTTCGAGAGAGGCGTATGACCCTCTTGGTAAGAGAAAGTCAATGGGAATAACGCTAATATCAACACTCTGGCCTTGTTAGCTCGCTATTTTGGGGACATGATCGTAGCTGCGCCGACTTGGTTCACTGATGAGTACCTCGGGGTCGAAATTGAACAGTATATAGGTTTCGGATTGCTCGCAGTCATCATAACTGTGGTGCACTTCGCATTACTACGAGTGATTGATATTTTCGTCCGCCGTCGATACGCCGATAGCGATTTAACATTTTGGGATGCTGAACGACGCCGCTTGAATCGAGGCATACTGTTACTCACTATTGGAATTACTTTGCTTCTCGGATTCCCGATACTTGATTTTGATGCAGAGGTTGAGAATGTTGTGGATCAGATAACGACTCTGATCGCTGCAGTAGGAACGCTGATGGTCGCATATCGCGCTATTGACATTGTCATGGATGTGTTGGCGAGACGAGCCAGCGAGACCGAATCAAAACTTGATGACAGCCTTGTGCCACTGTTTCGCACATCAGTGCGCCTGTTCGTGACATTCGTCGGCATCCTCTTCGTCCTACAAAACCTTGATATCAACGTTTCATCTTTGATTGCCGGTCTAGGTCTAGGTGGTCTTGCGATTGCGTTGGCAGCACAAGATACTGTTCGTAACCTTCTGGGAGGAGTCACGATCTTCGCTGACAAGCCATTCGAAGTTGGCGACTGGGTCGTCGTCGACGGCGTTGAAGGGACTGTTGAGGCGGTGGGTTTCCGCTCAACTCGTGTTCGCACATTCTACAATTCGTTGATTAGCGTGCCGAACGGCAATCTAATGGATAGCGGGATTGACAATATGGGTCAGCGGCGGTGGCGCCGGTACAAAACCACGCTAGGCGTTGCGTACCACACAAAGCCTGATCAGCTACAAGCATTCGTTGAGGGTATCCGAGCTATCATCCAAGCTAACCCAGGTATGCGACAGGACTATTACATCGTCGAGTTCCATGGCTTTGGCGCCACCAGCCTCGACATACTTGTCTACTGCTTCATAGATGCTGAAGACTGGAATGAAGAACTGCGTACGCGTCACGTGCTTAATCTAGATATCATGCGGCTCGCTGAATCGCTACAAGTTGAGTTCGCGTTCCCCACGCAAACATTGCACATCGCCAAAATGCCGGGTCAGCCGCAACAACTTCCCGAGATCCCCGACCGAACTGATCTCCGCAACGTCATAAATTCATTCGGTCCAGGTGGCAGCAGCGGTCAGCGCATTGACCAGCCAATCACTGATGGTCATGAGAGTGTGCTGGAGAGCCCTTATGCCCAAGCCGACGAAGGGTAACTGAGCTCGGCATTGGGGTGGGCTCAGTAGGCCACGATTGAAGCTCTCTACGCTAAAGTGTGTGCGTGAAGTCAAAAATTATTATTTCTATATTTGCCTTTCTTACTCTTCTCATTCCACTGACTGGATGCAGTAGCTCAAGTGATACAACGAATGCAGCTTTATCCGATACCCAAGATGTTGATACGGAGGTTGAAGAAGAACCTGTTTCAACGGTCGAAGAAAAACCTGCTCTATTATCTCCTGCTGATATAGGGGAGCAACTCGGCGATGCAGTGTGGGAAGTAGAAACGGACGGATGCGGCACTGAGTCAGGAGGATCATCATTTGCTATTTCTTCGAACATCTTCATTACGAATGAACATGTGATAGGTCCAGATATGACGCCAACACTTATTTCAAGGAATGGTGAGATCTTGGAAGGTGTTGTTATTGGAAAAGATTGGGGATTGGATGTTGCAGTGGTGCAGATTTCAGAACCTGTTGATTTGTGGCTTGAATGGGCTGATCCAAATAGTTTACGAGAAGGAGAGAAAGTTGTTAGCTTGGGTTATCCAGCCCCGTACTATCAATTCTCTGTTAGCTCTGGATCAATTATTTCTTTCCTCCGCGAAGGCTCAAGTCGCATCGGGATCATTTCGGACGAGGCTAGTGATTACGGATCAAGTGGAGGACCGCTTATTTCTGAAACTGGGAAAGTCGTCGGTGTAGTAACTCAGGAGACTCAAGAAGGTGGGGCTCAACTTCTTGGTGAAAGTTTCACCTACAGCCACCTAGGAGCATTTATTGAGCGCTCAATAGAAACAGGAACCGCTATTGCAGAAAACTGTGTTGGGTACGCTTACGGCACAAACATTATTGGTGACTATCTCTGGGACCTATGTTCTGATGGGACCTACTGGGCATGCGATAACTTGTATGATCTTTACCTTTATCTACCTGTGGGTGGCGAATACAAGAACTTTGGAGCAACATGCGGTGATCAAGTTGAAATTGATGTCTATTGTGTTGAATATTTTGAAACCTCCTTTCCGATAAGTTACGGAGAGGACCCGAACCTTGACACGCTTTATGATGAATGCTCACAGGGAAATGGGGACTCATGCGATCTGTTGTATTTCTCTTCATGGGGATCTGAAGATGATGAATACTTCCGATTCGCCGCTACCTGCGGCAACACCAAGGAATTCGATACCACATGGTGCGGGTTGTATGTTCCAGATTTGGTTAACTCCTAGAGATAAACGGCTAGAACTGAGCGACCTGAATTTAGTTGTACTGAATTTGATCAGAAGTGCTCTGGTATGGGCACACTGCTAATGTCAGATCCATGACTACTTCGTTAACTCTTGTTGAATCTGATGTCCAGGAAGAGTTTTTTGCGCGTGGCTGGACTGATGGGCTACCAATCATTCCGCCGACACCTGAACGGATTAACGCCATGTTGAATTCTGCCAATGTTAAACCTGACAAAGTTGTGGGTATGGTTCCTGAGCGCTCACGCACAATCTCAGCTGAAAAGGCAGCTATAAATGCTGTTATGTCAGGGTGCGAGCCCAAACATTTTCTGGTGGTGCTTGCTGCAATAGATGCAATGTGTGATCCAGATTTTGGCTGTAATACTGTTCTTACTAGCACTGGTGGCGCTGCGTTATGCGTTGTAATTAGTGGCCCTGATCTTGCGGATCTTGGATTCAACTCGAATCGGAATGCCCTCGGCCCTGGTTATCGAGCTAACGCTACTGTAGGTAGAGCACTGAGATTGATAGCGATGAATGTTCTTGGGGCTCGTTCAGACTATTTAGATGGTTCTTCTTTGGGGCATCCCGGGAAATATACGATGCTTGTCGCTGAGGAGGTACCGCCGGAAGCATGGGATCCGCTCCGGGTGGAACTTGGATTCAATGAAGGTGAAACAACGGTGACGCTCTTGGCCACTGAAGGACCACATCAAATTTCAAATCAGTTGAATGGAACCGCAGAAGGAATTCTTTCATCGTTGGCATCAGCGATGACGAACCCGACCACGTACGGGGTGGGGAAAGGTCATCAGGTTCTATTAGTTTTGGGGTATGAACACCGGCGGATTCTTATCGAACAAGGGTGGACGAAGCGAGCAATCCGAGAACATCTGGTTGAAACATCTCGTGTGTCTCCTTCTTATCTTGAGTCTGCTGGAATCGTAATGGAGCACACAACTCAAAATGATATGACACCTGATGCTGATGGGAAACTTGCTACTGTTCGATCCCCTGAGGATATTTTTCTGGTGACTGCCGGGAGTCCAGGTGCGGGTTGGAGTGCATATATTCCAACATGGGCCCCCACGGTGCATTCGAAGGCTGTCACAAAAGTAGTGGAATCTAATACATCAGATTCTAACCGATCAGATAAGGGGGGTAATAAACATGACGATGATCACTGTTCTTAACCCTGAATACGAAGAAGACAAGATACGTCATGTCTCTATGGCGACACGAGAAAACTTTTTTGAAATTGCCACTATTGCCGTGATTGATAACTCTAAACCGCATGCAAAGGAATTATTAACCTATGTTGCTGAGGGGTTGCGTGACTATCTACCTGTTGAAGAAATTATCGTTCATTCCAAATCAAGCGCTGGTAAGCCTATTGATGCTGATGAGGCAGAAATGTTAGCTGCTCGTGCGCATTTGATTATTTCCGGCCTCGGTGATTGAGGTGCATGCACAGCGTGTAGTTTGCACGATGCGATTCAAATGGAAGCACTTGGAATTCCCACAGCGCTTGTTATCACTGAGCCCTTCGAACCGATCGTTGCTAGTTTCGCACCCACTGTAGGAATGGATGAATACACAGGGGCGGTTATGGTTCCCCATCGTGTAGCGACAACTGATGATGAAGGTTTGAAGAAATTCGCAGAATCAATTATTGACGAAGTTAACTCTATTTTAACTATTTAACTCTTCGTATCGCTCTAACTCTCGTATGTCGTCCATCCATTCGACGCTATCAGCAGTGATAGTTTAGGTGCTGTAAGTGGTGGTCTTGGGGTTATTGCAGGGATCCTCATAGCAGTCTCTTTCAATCAGATGAGTAAACGACACGCCCAATAACAATAGGAACTGTTCCATATGTGAGCTAGTCGCGTTTATTTAGCTAGCAATTAATTGATTTCAAAAATCACTTCAAACGAAACGTTGCCACGTATCGGGTTAACTTGCATCAGGTAATCCCCTGTTTCAGGAAGTAATAACTCTATATCCTTTTGGTTCGCTGCAATTAATGTTCCGCTTGGCGAGACGATATCTAATGAACCGTTTTCTTCAAGTGTCGTTATTGTTGCGTTCAAGAGTTGTTGAGCGTTGGCTTGGAATAAGTAGATGGGACCGCTTTCACCTCGAACGATTGCGCCCGAGAGACTTGTACTACTCTCCCCTTCATTAAATTGGATTCTCTGCACGGTTGGATCCGTGATCAAAATATCAACTACATAGTCGTTGTTAGGTTCTAGGTAATTGACGAAGAAAAGGTAATCGCCGTTATCGGGCAGCAGTATCTTTGTTGATCTAAAAGGAGTGATACTCAGTGGGTTGGGTCCGTATAGGGCAATATTTGCGTTTGAGTTTTCTGTGCGTAGATCTAATTGAAGTAATTGACCTGCGTTGGCTGCGAAGACATAATTCGGGGAACTATCACCTTGTATGAATGTTCCTTGGACTCTGGTTCCGATATCATCCGCGCTGAATTGGATGCGGCCAGGTTCTTCCGCTTCTTCGATAAGTGGATTTCCTGATGCGTCAGTAAGTGGGGAATTGAGGAATTTATTTTCTTCTGCGGTGAGGAAGGACAGGCAATTAGGTCCGAATGTTTGCCAATACTCACTTATCTTTTCTACATCATTTTCAATAGTGTTTAGTAAATCCGTTAGTGATATTTCTTCGTTTTCAAGAGTTGTGTCAATGATGCAATTAACAAAATTTGGATTGTAGGGAATGAAGTCTTGAAACGTCTTGGTAAGTATTTCATTTTCATTTCCAGCTAGTTCAGTATTCGAACTAGTAGAGCTATCGATGTCAGGTTGGGCGGCAGATTGTTGACTTGATTGTGCTGTTTCTGAAATGTCGGAGTTATTGTCTTCTGTATTGGTGGAGGTTGAGTTCCCTGTACACGAGATTGTGAGTGCAATGGATATTCCCAAAAGAACTATGAAAGTGATTTTCATTTTGTCCATATCAACGACTGATCACCTTCAGATTATTTAATGCTTTGCCCATATGAGAATTCTACGAGATTGCCATCAGGGTCACTCAAAGCACAGACATAGCCGACAGGGTCAGGTTCTTGCCTGGGTTCCCATACTAAACATGCATGATCCCGCCCTTCTTCAGCGACTACATTGACCTCTTCTTTAGATGTCATTTCGATTCCCAAATGAGCAAATGGTGACAGTATGGGGTTTGGGTCCTTGGAGTCAGGTGATTGAAGGAACACTAGGAAGATACTTCTGTCGTCTGCTTGTATCCACGCGACTTTCGCGCCGTTGTCTTCCCGCTGGTGGATTACTTTCAGTGGGGTAAAGCGTCTGTACCATTGAATTGTTTTCTCAAGGTCATGGCATGGAAGAGCGAGATGTGTGAGTTTTGCAACCACCTTTGTATTCTATGGCAGAATTCCTGCAAGTAATGCAAAGAAATATCTCTAGTGTTTATGTTCTGGGTTTATATCTGCATGTATCTGAGGAAAATGTACTGAACTCTTGTACTGTGGTCCGGTCATGAAACCGCAGAAAACTATCCGTAATGTCGCGATAATCGCCCATGTTGATCATGGGAAAACAACATTGATTGATGGAATGCTGCAACAATCTGGCGCTTTTAGCGACTACAAGGAAACTCAAGATCGAGTTATGGACTCGATGGATATTGAAAGAGAACGTGGGATTACGATTCTGGCAAAAAACGCGGCTATTCAATATGGTGAAACGAAAATCAATATTCTTGATACACCTGGCCATGCTGACTTTGGCGGTGAAGTTGAACGTGCTTTGAAAATGGTTGATGGCGTTCTTCTCCTCGTGGATTCAAGTGAGGGGCCGTTACCCCAGACACGTTTTGTTCTTCGGAAAGCGCTTTCACAGAACCTCCCGGTTGTGTTGGTCATTAACAAAATTGATCGCCCTGACGCAAGATGTTCCGAAGTAATAGATGAGGTGTATGAATTATTTATTGACTTAGATGCCTCTGATGATCAAATAGATTTTCCAATTATTTACACAGATGCGCGTAAAGGAATTGCGACTACCGATCTTGATCAGCCTGGTGAGGATCTTCTTCCGTTGTTTGACACACTCGTTGACACGATTCCGCCTCCTATGCATGACCCCGATCATCCACTTCAAGCTTGGGTGACGAACCTTGATGCGTCGCCGTATGTGGGTCGAATCGCGTTGTGCCGAATTATGCATGGAACAATCGTAAAGGGTGCAAGGGTTTCGTGGTGCAAAGCGGATGGGGAGATCGCTAGTGCACAAATAGCGAATCTGTATGTCACTGAATATTTGGAGCGGGTTGAAGTCGAAACAGCAGGTGCTGGAGAGGTAGTTGCAATTTCGGGGATTGAAGATATTACTATTGGCGAAACGCTCTCTGACCCTGATAATCCTAAACCTCTTCCCGTTATAACGGTTGATGAGCCGACTCTTTCGGTGACGATAGGAACGAATTCATCGCCTTTAGCTGGGAAAGAAGGCGATAAGCTCACTGCCCGGCTTGTTAAAGCACGGTTAGAGAAGGAACTCATTGGGAACGTTTCTATTCGAATGTTTCCTACGGAAAAGCCTGATGCGTGGGAAGTACAAGGAAGAGGAGAATTACAATTAGCTATCTTGGTGGAGATAATGCGCAGAGAAGGTTTTGAGCTCACTGTAGGGAAACCAGAGGTTGTCACGAAAGAGATTGATGGGAAACTGCATGAACCAACCGAGTACCTCACAATTGATATCCCCGAAGAATATGTTGGACCAGTAACACAACTGCTTGGTGGTCGCAAAGGCCGAATGGAAACAATGACAAACAACGCAAGTGGATGGGTTCGCCTTGAATACATTGTTGCGGCGCGAGCGTTGATCGGTTTCAGAACTGAATTCCTTACCGAGACTCGTGGCACCGGATTATTGCATCATGTGTTTGAAAATTATGAGCCTTGGATGGGTGACTTGCGGACAAGAATGACTGGAAGTGTTGTCTCTGATCGGTCAGGGGTAGCTACAACATATGCAATTGCTCCTCTCCAAGAACGAACATCTCTTTTGATTTCTCCAGGAACAGACGTGTATGAAGGAATGATTATCGGAGAGAATTCACGCCTTGAAGACATGAATGTAAATATCACCAAAGAAAAGAAAATGACTAACGTTCGTGCAGCAGCTTCTGACGATACTGTCCGCTTAACCCCTCCGAGAATTTTGTCTTTGGAGCAAGCGCTTGAATTCATCTCTGCCGATGAGTGCATTGAGGTTACGCCTGAAACTATTCGAATGCGAAAAACCATATTGGGAATTACAGATAGAGCAAGAGACGCAAAGAAGCACAAAACGAAAAAGGCTGATATTTGACTCATAACGTCAAAGCTTCTCGTTTTGACCTTTTCTAATAAATTGATTTGAAATATCATTCAGAAGTGAACCACCAGCGGCCTACACCATCGCTTATCGCTCCAATTGTGCAGCAGTTTGGCAGATTGCTTTCAAAATTTGGTCTCGATGTCAAGCGTTTGTATGAATTGACCTACTGGCGTTGGAGATACTTTCGCGAGAAAGAACTTAGCCACTCTTGGTATCAAGCCTTGTTTACGGAACTACCAGAATTGGATGAATCTCTGTACTCAAATAAGAAAGTTATTGATATCGGGTGCGGGCCTCGCGGAAGTCTTGAGTGGTTAGGTGATGCAGAAATCCGCGTTGGTGTTGACCCGTTACTTACTGATTATCTAAAGCTAGGTATTGATAAGCATTCGTCAAGCTATGTGGCATCGCAGGCAGAGAATCTCCCCTTTAAATCATCGAGTATTGATATTGTTACATCATTTAACTCTCTTGATCATGTCGATGATTTAGCACTAACACTCAAAGAGATCGAAAGAGTTTTGGTTAGCGGAGGTTATTTCGTTCTACTTGTTGAGGTCCACCCTAAAGCTACGTTGAGCGAACCGATAACAATTCCTTGGGATTTAACCTCTCTTCTATCTAATGGTTTTCTTGTCGTTAAAGAGAAACATTTTGAGGAATCAGAAAGCAGACCCGGCAGTTCAGCAGCTGCTCGTGCAGGTGTCGAATTCGATCATAATGACCCCAGAGATCGATCGGGGACTCTGATGACTGTTCTTCGGCGGCGGTAAAATTAAAGTCAGAAACACCACTTGGTTTCCCCTATAAGACTTGATTTGGTGCTTAGGAAAAGCGAACCCGCTTTTCCTAACCGGAAATACCAGCAATCCGGTCCGGTGTTTTCATGCAAAAGCGAACCCGCTTTTGCAGGTTTTTCGCTGGAAAAGCGAACATGAAAACGCTCCCCCCTTCCCTGTCTTTTAGGGTGTGGGAATTTTATTCTCGTTTCTAATAAATTGCGATCATTTCAGCCGCAACGATAAGACCAACAATAATGATGTTCAGAGCCCGAACTGCTCCCATGGGAGCATTGACAAGCCTTTGACCTATATGTGAGTTTTTCATGTCATCTGATAAGTCTTTTCCACCTGCGACGAGGTCTTGAATGCAGTCATCAAGCCATGCGACACACCAGAGTGACCCTAGGACTGCCATTGCTGTTATTGCGAGTTGAACACCTGAATTTTCAAGGCCATCTCCTCCGAACCCAAGGATGATGAGAATTGCAGCGTGAGAGAGGGTAAATGGAAGGATTATGGATCGTGCGTCTGATGCTCGTAGCTCCATCATTCTCATGATTTGTTCGTCGTTCATGGTGATTCCTTTCAATTAGATTTGGTTAAAGATTAGGTGATTGAGGACTGTATGTGTTTGATTCATGTCAACAATGCTGAACGGTTACGATAGTTGAGAGTGTTGTATAGGAGGATGGTTAGATGAGTGATTATGGTGAAAGTAACAGTGATGTTGCATCGGGTAATGAGGGTAATGGTGATGTGTTACTTGTTGATGACCCGTTGCCTGGTGTGCGTCGTTTAACAATGAATCGCCCTGAGAAACGAAATTCTTTGATTCATCCTTTGCGTGGTGCGATTTTAGAATCGTTGCGCGAAGCTGACATGGACCCAACTATTAAGGTTTCTATTATTCGTGGTGCTGGGCCATCATTTTCAGCTGGATATGATCTTGCCGGCGGGAATGAGGGTTATTCTTTGCCGTTTTTTACTGCAGATGGTGAAGGGCAATGGCCCCGCCATGTCACGGAAGGTTGGATGAGCATTTGGGATTTAGCGAAACCCGTTATTGCTCAGGTACATGGTTATTGTCTAGCTGGAGGTAGTGAACTCGCTACATGCTGCGATCTAGTTTATATAGCTGAAGATGCACAAATGGGATATCCTGCTACTCGTTTTGGTGTTCCAGATATGCATTTCCATACATGGTTTCTTGGGATGCGACGGGCGATGGAGATGATGATGACAGGTGATTCTATTTCAGGAGTAGAAGCAGTTGCAGAGGGGTGGGCGAATCGGGCTTTCCCCGCTGATTCCCTTGAAGATGAAGTTTTGAAAATAGCTGAGCGCATTACGAAAACACCCTCGGATTTAACTCAGCTCAATAAGCGTGTCGTTCATCGGCAAATGGAAATTATGGGATTACGTACCGGAATTCGTGCTGGTACCGAACTGTGTGCGTTAGGGATACATACGGAATCTATGCAGCAATTCATTGGGAAGATTAAAGACAAGGGCCTTACTGAGGCTTTGAGTGAGCGTGATGGGGAGTACGGAGATTACCGAACAAGGGAATAATAAACGTCTAGGTATTAATGGTCCATTGGGATGCTTCTTCGGCACCAAATAGAACAACCTGATTTCCGTTTTCCGTGGAGATGTGTGTTGCCTTTTCGGGGTCGAGAGATGAGCGATGGAGTGTTATGGTCTCATGGGATGGTTCGTATCCATAGAATGTTGCACCATTTACTGATGTGAACGCTGCGAGATTCTCTAATTTATTTTCAGTAGCGAAGATCTCTGCGATGACTTCTAATCCATAAGCGGCATTAAAGATTCCTGCTTTAGCATCTTTTCCATATTTTGCATGTGTTGGATGAGGTGCTGAATCAGTGCCAAGAAAGAAGGAGGCGTTAGCACTTATTGCCGTTTCAACCAGCGTTAATCGGTCTTGTTCGGAATTGATAACGGGTTTGCAGAATAGGTCGGCGTGAAATGCTGGTGAAATCATGTCAGAACGGTTTCGCGATAAGTGATGTGGGGTGATTGAACCACCAGCTTGTGGGTGTGCTTTCACAAAATCAATGCCGTCACTTGTCGAAATGTGTTCAACCGTGACTTTGAGTTCAGGAAAGCGTTCACAGACTGGGGAAAGTTCTTTTTCTAAGAATGCTGCTTCCCGGTCGAAGATGTCAATATTATCGTCGGTTGATTCCGCATGGACGAGAAGTGGTATTTTTTTCTCTGCCATGGCTTCGAAAATATGGTTGTAGTTCATCATGGCTGATCCGCCAGCTTGAGAATTCGTTGTTGCACCGGCTGGGTAGTATTTGACAGCTTTAATAATGCCTTCGCTATGTCCGTGGCTTAAGTCGTCTATTTCCAATTGGTCTGAACAGTAGAGGGTCATTAATGGCCGGAAGTCAGGTGAATTCGGCGGCGTTACTTTGCGAATCTGTTCCAGATACATTTGAGCCTGTTTGGTTGTGGCAACAGGGGTTGAAAGGTTTGGCATCACCATTGCGTATCGGAATCTCCGGGATGTGTATCCGATGACGGCCTGTAACATATCCCCTTCCCTGAGATGCACATGCCAGTCATCTGGGCGTGGAATGGTTATCGTTTCGGACACAGTTTT
>CEWJ01036051.1_pt1 | contig 15364 bp, 16 predicted proteins | sample 350291 | NCBI WGS metagenome assembly CEWJ01 (sample SAMEA2622923, study PRJEB7988) | marine metagenome | isolation source: saline water (ENVO:00002010), including | reverse complement strand
TTTGACCGGGAAATGTTCGACAGCTCACTGAGTGTTAATGAACAGGATATTGAAATTGGCGAGGAAGAGGCGCCGCCGCCCCCGCCACAAATTCTCATCATGTCGAGCGGTGAAATCACCCCTTTTAGCCTGGTATTTCATTATGAGCCAGAGTTTACCAACGATTTGCCCGCCTATTACGTATTAAACTGCCAGGATTTGCCACCGCTGGAGTTACTCGGCCCCTTGGAGCGACCAGAATGGGACTGATATGCAGCCAACGAGGCATGACCCTGCTCGAGGTGATGGTAGCTCTGTTTATCTTTGCCATGACCGGCGGCGCCATTATGAAAGCCGCGTCAGAACACCTTAACGGCGTAGGGCAGATCGAAGAAATAACCATTGCCACCTGGGTGGCTAACAACCAGCTAAATGAAATTCAGTTAGAACGCCCATGGCCGCTGAAAAATAACCTCAAAGGCCAGGCTGAAATGGCCGAGCGCACCTGGTACTGGAAACAAGTCGTCAAGGATACCGGCGACAGCGATTTTAAAGCGGTAGAAGTAAGCGTCAGCCTTGATGCAGACTTCAATGACACCATCACCACAGTGATCACCTATTTTGCCAAACCAGCGGAGAACGGCTAATGCGTACCCGCGGCTTTACTCTGATCGAAATTTTAATCGCCATGGCGATTTTCGCCATGCTGGGTTTGGCGTCCACAGCGCTGCTCTCTAAGGTTATCGACAGCGACGAAATTTCCAGCGAGAAGTTTGCCCGATTACAACAGCTACAACGGTTTATGCTTATTCTTGAGCGGGATATACAGCAGGCAATGCCACGGGCAGTACGTATAGAAGGCCAGCAAAACAGCATCGTTATGCGTGGAGGGCAAGAAACCGACGACAGCGACGCTGGCGGACTGGCCTTTGTGCGCGGCGGCTGGCACAACCCTAAGCTGGCGCTGCCGCGCAGCACCTTACAGGGCGTAGCATATCGCCTGCGGGAGAATAAACTCGAACGTCTGAATACCGTTTATGTAGATAGCATACTGGGCACTGAGCCTAAAGTCCGGGAAATCCTCGACAACGTGACAAACTTTACCGTTGAGTTTAATACCGGCGGCAGTGAAACAGGCGAAGCGGCCTGGCATGACAATTATATTGGCGAAACCCTGCCGCGGGGGATTCGGATTACCATTACCCTTGCCGACATGGGCGAGATCCAGCGCGTTTTTGCGCTTACGGAGCAAGCGTCATGAGGTTTGGTAAACAACGCGGTGCAGCCCTGCTAATAGTACTGATGGTAGTAGCTCTGGTAGCGATACTGGCTTCAGAGATGGGGGCCAGACTGCAACTTCAGGTACAGCGGGCCAGTAATATAAAAAGCAGCAACCAGGCCTACTGGTATGCCAAAAGTGCCGAAGAATATGCCCGCATGTCGCTGGTAACGCTGATGGAAGAAACCGGCGATAAAATTACCCTGAACCAGCCCTGGGCGCAGGAATTCGAATATCCCATGGAAGAAGGCGGTATCAGTGTAAACCTGGAAGACATGCAAAGTTGCTTTAACATTAACGCACTGCCCAACGCCAATCAGACCAATGTAAATGGTCAGCAACCCACAGAAGCCATGAATGCGTTTGCCCGCCTGTTGCAGCTTGTCAATGAAGAAATACCCAGCTTTACGATAGATACGGTACGGGATTCGCTGGCAGACTGGCTCGACAGTGACGACCGCATGCGCATTTACGGCGCTGAAGACAGCGAATATGCCTCGCGCGCATTCCCTTATCTGGCCGCCAACGGACAGATGAGCAGCCAGTCGGAATTACGCCTGATTAACGGTGTGGAAGCCGAGTGGCTGGAAGAGTTACTGCCGCAGGTTTGCGTAATCCCCGATAATGATCAGTTAGTGATCAATATTAACACGCTGAGCGAGGAGCGCGCGCCGGTTCTGGCTGCCTTAACCGGACTGAGCCTGTCACAGGCGTCCTCAATTATCGCGGCTCGTCCACTGGATGGCTGGGATGACGTTAATACCTTTTTAGCCGAACCGGATATTGCAGCGTTAAATTTGCAGCCGGAGCAAACCCAATGGTTTAGTGTAAGCACAGAGTATTTTATTTTACATACCAAGAGCCGTTACAATGAAGCAACGTTTGCCATGACAACCGTGTTAAACGCCGCCTCATCAGGCAAAATAGCGGTGTTGCGCCGCGAATTTGGAGTCATAAAGTAATGGAACAGTTAGTTGTTAGGCTGGGTACTAACCTACACGACCCCGTGCACTGGGTGGTATGGTCTGCCCAGAGCCAGGACGTTATAGCCAGCGGCGAATTAGCCGGTGCCGATGCACTGATAAGCCTCGGCGAGCGCACCAGTTTGCGCCGAGCAATCGTGCTGGTTCCCGGCGCAGATGTTCGGCTGTGCAATGTTACCCTGCCTGGCAAGGTCAATCGCAAACTACAAAACGCGATCCCTTTTATGCTGGAAGACGAACTGGCTGAAGATATTGGCGAACTGTTTTTTGCCATGGGTCCTTCCCGCGGTACGGAACAATCCGTGGCCATCGTCAGTCACCGGCAGATGGCAAAGTGGCAGGGCTGGCTGGAAGATGCCGGGTTTACCGCTGATGTGATCCTGCCTGATATCCTGGCGCTTCCTCAACAGGAAGATAGCCAGTGGGTAGCACTGGCAATCGGTGAACAATTAATTGTTCGTCAGGGGCCATGGCAGGGCATGCAGGGGGAACAGGCGTTTCTTACCGGGGTACTTGCCTTACAGGCCAAAGTCCAGCCAGAGCCGGTTAACTTAAGCGCCCTCACCGATATCGATCTTCACGCAGTACCCAATATTCATCAGGAGGCACATAACGACGACGTGCCAGCCATTGGCGTACTGGCCAAACACGTTGGTAAAGCATCGTTCAATTTACTCCAGGGGCAATACAAGCCTAAAAAGCAGCACAATCAGGTGTGGCAGGTCTGGCGCGTGCCGCTTATTTTGCTCGCTCTGGTGATCGTGTTAACCATTGGCGATAAAACGCTCAGGCTCAATCATCTGCAACAACAAAATGCCGACCTGACCGCGCAAGTCGACGCTCTGGTAAAACAAGGTTTTCCGGATATCGGGACCTATCGCAACGTCCGCCTGAAAGTGCAGCAAGAAATGCAACGCCTGGAGCAGTCCGGCGACGGCAGTTCGCTGCTGGTGATGCTTTCACAATTAAATACCGCATTCGCCGCGTCGAATATCACGCCACAAACATTGCGCTTTGATGCTAACCGCACCGAGATCCGCATGCAGGCTCAGGGGAAAGATTTTAACGCGCTGGATACGTTTAAGCGCAGTGCCGAAGCCGCCGGCTTTACTGTAGAGCAGGGCGCCATTAACAATCGCGACGACGCTGTGATTGGCACAATGAATATCCGGGGAGCCTCATGAACGCGTTAAAACAAAAATTTACCGCTCTCACAGAACGTGAACAGCGCCTGGTGGTGCTATCAGGGCTGGTGATTTTACTGGGTATTTTTTACTGGGGGCTGTGGTCTCCGCTTAATCAGAGTATCAGTCAGCAGAACCAATTGCTGGAAAGTAATAAAAAGCTGGTTACCTGGGTAGAAGAACAAAGTCACAAAGCGGCTCAGCTTCGTCGTACCCAATCAAGCCCCAAACGTGTTTCGGGTTCACTACCACAACTGGTCACCAACACTAGTGGTAAGCACTCACTATCAATATCGCGCATGCAGCCGCAAGGTGATGAAATTCAGGTGTGGATAGATGAAGCGCCTTTCAACAGTCTGGTGGGCTGGCTGAATGAACTAGAAACGCGAGGTATTGTGATTGAGCAACTCGATGTGGCTAAAGCCAATGCGCCGGGCATGATAAAAGTCAGACGGTTGGTACTTACAAAATGATGGGCATTAACTGGCGCTGGCTGTCAGCCGGCCTTTTTCTTTATTTTTGTTTACTCGTTGCTTACCTGCCAGCGTCGCAGGTGGTTAGCCGAATCAGCCTGCCAGACAACGTTAAGGTTGGCAACGTGCAGGGTACGCTATGGCAGGGCGAAGTTGACAGGGTTATCGTTAATAATATCCCGGTTAATCAGTTAAGCTGGGACGTATCCCCCTGGGCTTTATTCACCGGACAGCTGGCTGTGGAGCTCGATGCCGGTAACATGCGTGACGCCGCTTCAATCGCCTTTAACGGGCCGGTTAGCGTGAGCCTGTTTGATTTTCAGGCGGTGTCTGCCGAGGACTTTTTACTGTACTTACCGGTTGATCGGGTGTTGTCTGAAGTGCAATTACCGCTGCCGGTAAATGCCGGCGGTCGGTTTCGGGTTAATATCGAAGATCTGGCATATTCCGCTCAGGGTTGCGACCAGATGATGGCCTATGGCGACTGGTTAAACGCTCGCGTTGCCGGCACGCAGGGGCCCATCGAGCTGGGCACCTTTTCGGCGCAAATTCGTTGTCAGGACGAGCAAATTGTAATCAATGTAGAAGAGCCAAACGCCTTCGGACTGAGCATGCAAGCCTCAGCCCGTCAGGATTTTTCCGGTTTATCGGTAAAAGGGCAGTTCAAACCCGACCCCTCACTGCCGCAGGAAGTACATGAGGCAGCATTATTTTTTGGTCGCCCGGATGCCAATGGCTACACCCAGTTTGAACTTTAATCCCAGCTTGAGCTTTACTCTATATACAGCGGCAAAAAGTTAAATTTGGCCATGGTCAGTATAATAGCCAGCTCATAAACACTCTGACGGGTGGCCAGGTGATTGGTTAATAAGCCAATAGCGCCGCCTTTTTGTTTGATATTGTGAGTATCAAACAGTTTATCCATCACATCGCCCAGCTCCTCGCCGGCGGTCAGAGATGCGTAAACCGTCTCAGGCAGGGGCAGGTTAGCACTGCGACCCACCGACCAATGCTCACCATTACAAATGGCTACGTAAGCAAAGGTAGCAGGGCCGTCGGTGAACTTATCCACACCGCCCTCAATGGCTACATACCAATTGGCCTGATGTTCAGCCAGACAGGCTTTTACCCGATTAACCGCGCCTAACCGCGTTTCTGCTTCAGTCATGGGCTGATCGGCCACCAGGCTTGGCGCGTCGACGCCAACCACCACAATATCATCCCCCGTCCCTAAGACCTGCTTGAGGGCTACGCGAGTAGCATTCACTTTTACCGGATTTTTAGAACCAACAACTACTTTCATTACACCATTTCCGTTTATGCGTTTTCAAAGGGATGGTTAGTAATATCATCAATGAGGGTGCGGTAATCGCTAATCGCCGGGTAGCCCTCTATTTCCCGATGGGGTTGCTTGCTATCGGGATTTTTTACAGCCAGCACGTGCTTAATACCGAAGGTTTTTGCTGCCTCAAGGATATTGAGGCTGTCATCAACAAATAACGTGGTGGCCGGGTCGAAACCCAAACGTGCCTGCAAGGCCCGCCACAAGTCCTGCGACTCTTTGGTGACGCCAAATTCATGGGTAGAAATGAGGGTATCGATATGTGAGTCCAGTTTGGTGTGCTCCACCTTTAATGAAAGACTCCCCGGGTGGGCATTGGTTACCAGTACCACCTCACGGCCGCTGTTATGCAAGGCATCCAAAAATGGCAGGGTATCGTCTCGCATAGCAATGAGGTGCTCAATTTCGCGCTTGGCCGCCACAATATCCATATCCAGGTGCTTAGCCCAGTAGTCCAGGCAGTACCACTCAATGCGGCCACTTACCCGTGAATAGTGCTCATGCATTTCTTCGCGGCACTCTGCCAGCGAACGGCCACTTTTCTCAGCCAGCTTTTTAGGCAGGTGCTCCAACCAGAACTGATTATCGAAGTGCAGGTCCAGTAAGGTGCCGTCCATATCCAGTAAGACGGTATTGATTTCGTTCCAGGGCAGAAATGGCAAGCGCTTTTCCTCTAAATACGTTAACCTTAAGTTTGATAATATGATAACGAAAGACTGACCCAAACAACATGAGCAATATCGATAAGGACAAAACGCTTCCGCAGATCCACCAGCGCGAAATTGTGGCCGAAAGTCGCTTTTTCAGGGTTGAGCGTGTGGACCTCGAATTTACTAATGGCGCAACCCGTCAGTTTGAGCGTATGGCAGGCTACAGCCGCGGAGCAGTAATGATCGTTGCGGTACAGGATGGCGACTTTCTGTTGGTAAGAGAGTATGCGGCCGGTACCCACACATACGAACTGGGTTTTCCTAAAGGCCTTATCGATCAGGGTGAAAGTATTTTAGAAGCGGCCAACCGTGAGCTAAAAGAAGAGGCAGGCTTTGGTGCCAGAGAGCTTAAAGCCATCCATAAAGTGAATATGGCGCCAACGTTCTTTAACGCCCAGATGAATATTGTTATCGCTCACGATCTCTACCCCGAAACTCTGCCTGGCGACGAGCCAGAGCCGCTTGAGCTGGTTCGCTGGCCCATTGACCGGGCCGACGAGCTGCTGGCTCGCGAAGACTTTATTGAAGCACGCTGTATCGCTGCACTGTTTCTTGCTCAAAAGTGGTTAAAGGAGCATCCGGACTATGCCTGATAATACTGATCATGATTTGCTACAGATAGCCAAAGACGCCGCTCTGAAAGCTGGCGAAGCCATTATGCGGTTGTATGATGTCGGCGATTTTGAAAGCTACCAGAAAGCCGATGAATCACCGGTCACCAGCGCCGATTACAAAGCCAACGAAATTATCACCGACATACTCACCCTAATGTCACCGGATATTCCGATCCTTTCGGAAGAAACCAAACATGCCAGTCTGGAAGAACGCAAAACCTGGAAGCGTTACTGGTTAATCGATCCGATTGACGGCACCCAGGAATTTATCGCACGCAGCGGCGACTTTGCCGTGAATATCGCGCTGATCGAAGACAACAAGCCTAAGATAGGGGTGATTTTCTGGCCGCCCGGACAAAGCCTGTATTACGCTCTGGCAGGACATGGCGCTTTTAAAGACTCGCCTGAAGCCAGTGGCCCCATCAGCGTACGTAAGCTGGACGATCCACACAACAGTGTGGTGATCCTGGCAATCAGTCGCCGTCAGCCGCGGGAACGGGTGATTTCTAAATTATGTGCCAAGCGGGTGTATCAAACCCTGCCATTAGGCAGTTGCTCGCTGAAGTCCTGCTTTATTGCCGAAGGTAAAGCCGACGTCTTTATGCGTTTAGGTGTGACCGGCGAATGGGACACAGGCGCTTCTCAATGTATTGTTTCGGAAGCGGGCGGGGCTATCTATGCCGCTGATTTTGAGCCACTTAGCTACAATCAGCGTAATACGTTAGAGAACCCGGACTTTATTGTACTGGGCGATCAAAATGTGCCGTGGCGGGACATTATTCAATATTAGGGAGTAAGTGTTTTTATGCTTAAGCAATCATTAGTTCTTCTCAGCAGTTTACTGGTAGCACCGGCGTTTGCCGACTGGACAGTTGCACCAGAGCAATCCAGCCTGCACTTTATGTCGACCAAAAACGCCCAGGTAACCGAGGTGCATGCCTTTGAGGAGCTTTCCGGCTCAGTGTCAGACAGCGGTAAACTGATGATTGAGGTACCACTTAGCTCAGTCAATACCAACATTCCTATCCGCAATACGCGCATGCAGGAAAAACTGTTTAACGTGGCGAAGTTTCCGGCCGCTACCTTTACCGCCGATGTACCCGCTGACTTAATGAAACTGAAAGCAGGCAGCAGCACGACCGCGAAAGTTGATGGCACGCTGTCACTGCACGGTGTGGAAGCGCCGGTTAGCTTTAACGTGAGCGTGAGCAAAGTATCCGCCGACACAATGGTAGTAAGCACGGTATCGCCTACCCTGATTGGAGCAGAAACCTTTGGGTTAACGGCCGGGCTGGATATGCTGCAAAACATTGCGGGCTTAAAGAGCATTACTCAAACGTCACCAGTCACCTTCTCTGTGACCTTTGAAATGGAATAAGCCTTTGGCTTAACCCAATAAAAGGAGCAGCTAACTGCTCCTTTTTCGTTTCTACAGCAACCCCTTTACCTCTGGCCCCAGCAGCAGTTGCCTTATTTCGTCGTGATATTGAGCATCAGTCGAGGCCAGCAGTCGGATCACAAAATCCATCGAGGTAACACTTTTCTTACCCGGCGCGTTCTGCTCGAGCAACTGTTTCAATACGCTGACAATGGGCTCGTCGCCTACCAGCTCCCGAAGCCTGGCAAACACCAGCGTTGCTCTGGCATACACATCAGGCGAACTGGAGGCATCAATAATGGCTCTGGTGGCTGTTAACCGGCCCCGTAAAGCGTGCTGATAACGCTGCCGTTCATAGTCCACCAGCGATTGCATGGCCTCTTTACCGTAGCGCTGCTCAATCAGCACCAGCTCGGCATATTTCGCCAGTGACTCTATTAAAAAAGAACCATCAGCCTCCACACCATAGCCAATCTGATGCCCGAACCACTGATGGGCCGCTTCATGCGCCGTTCGCCGATAACGCTGGTCAAACCCAGCGTCTGTCGCAGGGCGCGCCCGAACCGCCAGACGATGCGACATTAAAATAACCTGTGGCAGCGCATAACCACTGGGACCGAATTCTGGCGTAAACAGTAAGGATAACTGCTGGTAAGGATAGGGGGTAAGTTGAGCCGAAAACCATTCGAGGGTATCAGTAACTGCCTGGAGATGAACCTGCAGTGCGCTGGTCTCTGAGCCACTCGTGAGATCGCGGGTTAAGCCGGTCAAACTGATATCCACAGAGCGCTCACCCGCCGTCACGCTATGGGTGGTACTCGTTTGCATTGTAGCCAGCCAGACCGGAATATTTCGAACAGGCTCAGCAGTGGCAAATTCCATGTAGCGACGACCAGCAGCCAGCCATTGGTTAACTACTTGCCCCTGAGCGTGCACGGTATGCGAAGCCGGCGAAGAGACAACGCTGTGAAGGGTAGCCGGGGTCGATTGCAATGTTGTGACCGGGGCCTTATCCACAAAAGAACTAGGCAACGGCATATCCAGCGCCGCGAGGCCAAGTTCTTCCCTGAGCACTTCATCACGTAGCGTGTACTGCCGGTTAAAACCAATATTGGGCAGCAATGGAATACCGCGTAAATAACTGAATTCAGGTAACAGAATTTGATGTCCTGAAGGTAACCATCTGCGCGCGCCGGTTACCACCATTGCTGCCTGTAAGGTCAGAATCTGACCGGGCAGTAATGGCGAGTCCAGTTGATACACAAACTGCTGTAACCGCTCGTTATGAGACGTTAGTTGTCCACCGCTGAGGGTTAGCACTTCGGGTTTAAAGCCGGGGTAACTGCCCACTAACACCTCATTAATCGCCTCATCACTGCGGTTTTTAAGGTGCAGTGTGAGATTAAGCATTACCCGGCGCTTCTGGGGAAAAAAATCCACCAGCGCATCAATGTGCGTAACTACCGGCTGAACCCGCGCATGCCAATGAGCATATTGGTTTTCGTAGTCGGCGCGCAGGGCATATCGCGCGTCGGGTGTCATGTAAGGCCGTTCTTGTTGTAAAGCCAGATTAAAACCTGCTAGCACCACAACTACCACACCAACAGCAAGGCAGCCAGAGCGAGACAAGGAACGCCAGGGTCGCAGCGCAAAGCCTGCCCCGCGGTGCGTTTTGTTTACCGCCAGCACCAGTGCGCAAACCGCGACTGCCGACCACGTAATAAGGTACGGCCAAAACGTATGCTCACTGCGGGAGAAGCCGATTAAATAGTCGGCAGGCTGTAACGGCGTACCGGCGATATCGAGTAAAGGGTGGGAAATGCCCGCCAGGGAAAGGAGTGGTGTAAACTTAACCATCAGCAACAGCAGGCAAAGCCCGCCTGCCATCAACGCACTACGCATAACATGATGAAGTGCCAGGCAAAGCCAGCCAAACAGCAATACAGGCAGGCCCGTCATAGCCAGTATTTGCCCATATACGCCTGCCTCAATAACACTTTCTGCCAGCAGTTGAGCCACCAGAACAGCCACCGCCGTGATACTCAATAAAGCGAGCCAGGCAATACCCATAGCCAGGGCCTGAGCAGAGACCAGTTGGAGGTTGCTTATTGGGGTTGCGGCGATCATTTCTGCGGCACCGTTACGCTGATTTTGCCAGCCCAGTTGCCAGCTCCAGAGTGCCATGAGTACGCAGCCGGCAAAGGGTAACATATCCCACACAACGCGATTGAGCGCATCAATACTCAGCGGCGTGATGACTGAGTGGGGTTCTGCATAATCTATGGCCGCCAGCACTTCGGAGAAAATCGCGCCAGCGTAAAGTGCCAGTACTAACAGCATCACACGATTAACCAGTAACGCTTTGGTCGCGTTCATAAGCAACGCGGCAAAGGGATGATGAGTAATGGCCGCAGGCATTTTAATTTTGCTGGCAGGCAGCGGCGCAGTTCTCCTCAAACGCCACCAGGGTAGGCGTTTAGTGTTTTCATTTAACGCATTTCGAGCGTTCAATGCTAACCAAACCAGCACTGCGCTAAGCGCCAGCCAGGCAATACGATTCAGAGCAATGCTCGGGTTGACTGACCAGTCAGTCTGATCGCCGGTGAGCTGGGCAAAAATCGCCGTAAAACCCAAAGGATCAGCCACCAGCATGGCCTCGTAGATCGTTGGGTGAATAATGCTACTCCCCGCCAGCACAGGCGAGCCGGTGACAGACGCCAGCATGACATAACCTATCCATACCAGCGCAAAAAAGGCATATACCGGCAGCGCACTATTGACCTTCTGAGCAATCAGTAACGCAGCAGCGCAATACAAAAAGCACGCCGGGGCGACTATTAACAAACCGTTTTTCAGCGCCGTGTGAATAATACCGGCGTCGAATAGCGGATGCTGACTGAGCATTAATAGCTGCAGCACCGAGCCGCATAAACAGATCACCGCCACCAGACTCAAAAAAGCCACAAACCGGTTGAGCCGTTGGGTAAACTCACTCGTTCTGGCCGCACCAACAAGCTCCTGCATAGTGTGGAGCCTGTCACGCTGCAGTAGGGGAGGCGTTAACGCAGCCACCACCACGGGCAGCGCCAGCATGACCACGGTAATATTTAGCATGGTAAGGCGTTTTGCCAACTGTAAATCGGCAACGGTCAGGCCCTGCACCAACAATACCGACAATCCGGGGAGACCCAGTGCACCTAACCACACCAGAGGCTGACGCACATATAAACGCCATTCATTGATGATCAGCATCAGTTCGCCTCCCGCCTGGCCAGTTCAAGAAAGTAGCGGTCCTGCAAGGTTGCCCGGCAGGCTACGGCATCAGCACCAGGCGGTTCATGATGGCACACCCGCCATACTGGCTGGCCGAAGTGATAACGCTCACCCAATAATATGCCTTCTGCGGGTTTTGCTGAGGTTTCCCACACGTTGTTTTGCATTGGCGCAATGAGCGCGGGAATAGCACCGCTATCGACGATGGCGCCCTGCATCATAATGGCGGCATGAGGACACAGGTGCTCAATGTCTTCCACAATATGAGTGGAAAGCAATACCAGCTTATTCTGGCTCAGGCGGATGAGCACGCTGTGCAATCGCTGGCGCTCCTGCGGGTCGAGCCCTGCCGTGGGCTCATCCATGATCAATAACTTTGGGTCGCCGAGCAGTGCCTGGGCAATGCCAAATCGTTGTCGCATGCCGCCGGAAAAGGTGCTTACGCGCTTACCGGCAAATGCTGTCAGATTGGTTAGCGTTAGTAATTCTTCGATTTGCTGTTTAGCCTGCTTACGCGGAATGTTTTTCAGTGCCGCAATGTGTTCAAGCAGCGCTACGCAACTCATGTGTGGATACACCCCGAAAGACTGGGGTAAGTAGCCAAGCTGTTCACGCAAACGCTGCGGTGATTGCTGAATATCCGTATTGTTAAAGCTAATCTGCCCGCTGTCTGGTGCCTGTAAACAAGCCAGAGTGCGCATTAAGCTGGATTTGCCTGCACCATTGGGGCCTAAAAGGCCTACCATGCCCGCCGGCAAGGTTAAGGAAATATCATTCAGCGCTTTGGTGCCATCTGAATAGGTTTTAGACACGTCGGTCATGGTAAGCATGGGGTCATCATCCTGAATGTGAAACGAGAATGGCCTTAACCTACCAAGCTGATTAACGGCTAAACAGCAAGGGATGACAAAGCATAAGTTTGCGGTGACAAACGACAAAAGAGTGGTTTATTCAGTACCGGGTGGAGTAAAAACCTTTATTGCGATGACTGAAACAGGGCTCCGGCCGCAACAGGTTTTACTTTCATCATTAAATTGCGTAGGTTCATCATTCACAACGTGTGCAGGCCGCGCCTATCAGGCAGACTTTGGCAGCTTTATTTATTCAAGGGTTCAGCAACATGGTGTTTAATTTGCGCAAAAACAGTTTGCTACTGCTACCGATTTTTGCCGCCCTGTTGCTGGAAGCGGCGATTCGTTTTCTTTCCTACCAACAACCCGATGCCACCACTTATCTGGCGGTGCATGGCCAACTGCTGGTGGAGATGCTGCCGTTTTTTGTGTGCCATTATCTGGCCTCAACACTTTCTGGCAGACCCGCGCTGCTCATCTGGTTAAGCGGGTTTATCGGTTACCCGCTGTTAAGCAATATTCTGGCTCATACGATCCCCGCGTACGGGCAGTGGCTGTTGCTGGAGATGCAAGGTGTAGTATTAGCCATTGTCGCCAGCGTGCTGTGGTTCATACATAAATTCTACGGACAGGTTAAGCAAGGCCCTCGAAGCTGGATTGCACACCTGTTATCGTTAGATACCATGGTGGCGCTGAGTCTGTTTTTGTGGACCTTTACCATGTCAGGGGTCTTTTTGTACACCGACAACCCTATGGTCAATCAGCCGCTACAAATGATCATCGACTTTGCGCTAATTGCCGGGCAACTACCGCTTTTTATGCAGTATTTCTGGCAGTTTAGCCTGATGGCACTGGTGCTATTCGGCGTATATTGGTTTAACCGTTATGTGCTGATACGCCGCTTGTTAGCGGTGCATGGTTTAATACCGTTTCTGGCCGGTGGACTGGCATTTATTCTGTTGTTCAGCGCACCAGTAAGTGCACTGCTGTTATTGATGCCGTTGAATAACGTCACTGACTTCACCTTGATCCCATCAGAAAACCACAACCCTTTTGACCCCTTTAACAGTCAGATGACCTTTTGGTTGTTGATGTTCAGCACTCCCATCATTCTGGCTTTTGAGCGCAAATCACAGGATGCCAGAGTAGCGGATATAGCCCGCCGGCAAACCCGCACCGAATTGCAAATGCTGCAGCAACAGGTGAATCCGCACTTTTTGTTTAATACCCTGAATAATTTGTATGCGCTGTGTCTGGAGCGTTCACCACAGGCGCCGGACATGGTAGAAAAACTCGCAGGGCTGTTACGCTACACCGTTTATCAGGGCCAGAAAGAACAAGTATCCCTGGTTGATGACGTGCGTTATTTGCAGGACTACCTGGCACTGCAGTCTATGCGCTATACCGATGACTGTCACTTTCAGTGCACCTGGCCAACCCAGGCTGAACGCTGGCAGCTGTTACTGATCATAGTGTTGGAAAATGCCTTTAAACATGGCATCGAAAAAGCCAGCAAGCCCTGCGAGCTTAAGTTAGCGCTCACACTGGATAATAATCGCCTGGTATTTGAATGTAAAAACCCCATAGGCCAGAGCGCACAAACGCCAGTTGATGAAGACAACAGCGGGCTGGGGCTGGAAAACCTGCGGCGCCGCTTAAACCTGCAGTACGCTAATTGCCACGAGCTGATTAGCGAACAGCGCGGTAATCACTGGTACACCCGATTGCAGATGGAGCTCGCGCCATGCTAAACGCATTGATTGTGGATGATGAGCCGTTAGCCCATAAAGTCATTTTGCATCACCTGGCCAGTCACCGGGACGTAAAGGTGGTAAAACAATGCTATAACGCCGCCGAGGCACTGGCCTGGTTAGCCTCTAACCGCGCTGATTTGATCTTCCTCGATATTAATATGCCGCAGCTAAACGGCATGGATATGCTCAAGGTCATGGCTAACCGACCCCAGGTGATTATCGTCAGCGCCTACGAGGAATTCGCCCTGCAGGGCTTCGAACTGGATGTGACCGATTACCTGTTGAAGCCGGTGAGTGAAGCCCGCCTTACTTCAGCCCTGGATAAGGTTCGTCAGCGAAGCGCGGCTAACAAACCAGCACAAACACCCAAAGAGATTGTGATTAAAGTAGACCGCGAACTACGAAAAGTAAGCCTGCGAGACATCAGCTATCTGGAAGCCTATGGCAACTACGTCAAGGTGTGGCAGGGCGATAGCATGCTACTGGCCAACAGCACGTTAAAGAAGCTACTGGCAGAACTGCCCGCACAGGACTTTAGCCAAATCCATAAATCCTTTGTAGTACGCAACAACGCAGTCATAGGAAAAGACAGTGACTCAGTGTTACTGGACAATCAGATGCGACTTAAAGTGGGCAAGTCATTCAAAAGCGTACTAACCCGGCTATTACCCCTACCCGGTCAATAAGAGCTTTTCAGGCCAGCGGCAACACGCGATAATACCCACACAATAATCGCGACAGAGCGCTCACCTTGAACCAACAGCCCAACAATCCGTTACACGGCCTGACGCTGGAAAAGATCCTTACCCGCCTGCAGCAACACTATGGTTGGGAAGGGCTGTATCAGCAAATCAGAGTCAATTGCTTTAATAACGATCCGTCGATTAAATCGTCGCTAAAGTTTTTGCGCAAAACACAGTGGGCCAGGGATAAGGTAGAAGCACTGTACCTGGATACTTTCAGTGACGGTTAGCTCTGAATTGCAGCTTAAAGTAAGCATCGAAGTAACGCTGCCCGGGTTTAAGCGTCCAGCGGGCGAGTCGAGCGCCTTGATTGGTTGTATTCTAATCACACTTGTCAATGCGCATGTGTATGCGTATACTAAATTTTGAATTTTACTGGAGTGATGAAATGCAAGATTTATATGACATCAATGCCCCAAAAAAAGCAACAAACTTAAGCCTAAACAGCGATTTATTGCAGAAAGCTAGGAGCTTAAAAGTGAACTTATCCGCGACTTTGGAGCAAGCACTTAAAGACAAGCTCAAGAGTGTTGAAGCGGAGAAATGGAAACAGGAAAATAAGGCTGCGATATCGGCATATAACGAATTTGTAAGCGAAAATGGTTGTATAAGTGATGAATACAGGCATTTTTGATGGCTCAGTTTGATGTCTACAGAAATCCAAGCAAGAAAACGGGTAAAGCCTATCCCCTGCTTGTTGATGTCCAGAATTCTGTTATCGATGAATTAGCAACACGGCTTACGGTACCATTAATCAAAAGGAGTACCAGAAGCAGCCTGTACATGAAAAAGTTGACGCCG
>CEWJ01141167.1_pt1 | contig 15386 bp, 10 predicted proteins | sample 350291 | NCBI WGS metagenome assembly CEWJ01 (sample SAMEA2622923, study PRJEB7988) | marine metagenome | isolation source: saline water (ENVO:00002010), including | reverse complement strand
CAGCCTGCTGGTGACGATTTCTCAGTCAGGCGAAACCGCCGATACCCTCGCTGCACTGCGTTTAGCCAAAGAGCTGGGTTATACCGCCAGCCTGACCATTTGTAACGTGCCGGGCTCATCCTTGGTACGCGAGTCTGACATGGCGTTTATGACCCGTGCCGGCGCCGAAATTGGCGTGGCTTCCACCAAAGCCTTTACTACCCAGCTTACAGCGTTTTTAATTCTGACCCTAGCCCTTGGTGAGCACAACGGCATGGCCACAGCCGAGAAACAAGCCATTGTGCAGGGGCTGCACAGCCTGCCAGCCAAGTTGGAAGAGACTCTGGCTATTACTCAGGGTATTGAAGACTTAGCCGAGGAATTTGCCGATAAGAATCACTCCTTATTCCTTGGTCGCGGCGACCAGTACCCTATTGCAATGGAAGGGGCGCTAAAGCTTAAAGAGATTTCTTATATACACGCCGAAGCCTATGCATCAGGTGAGCTTAAGCATGGCCCACTGGCACTGATCGATGAAGAAATGCCGGTTATTGTGGTTGCGCCAAACAACGAGTTACTGGAAAAGCTCAAATCCAACGTTGAGGAAGTGCGTGCCCGTGGCGGAATCATGTACGTGTTTGCCGATAAAGACGCGTCATTCGCCAGTGACGAAACCATGCGGGTTATCAATGTTCCACACTGCGACGGCCCGATCGCTCCAATTATCTACACCATCCCGCTGCAGTTGCTTTCGTACTACGTGGCACTGATAAAAGGCACAGACGTAGACCAACCAAGGAACCTGGCTAAATCGGTTACTGTTGAGTAACCGATTCACTATTTTTTTGTTTGGTGTAGATTGACAAAAAACTATCATACTTACAAAAAAGTATCATACTAAACAAAAAAGTATCATACTTAATATAATCCGAGCTATGCTTTGACTTAATAGCCTTGCTCGGATTATCAATATGAGTATGAAAGCCGCTTTCTTAAGCCCCTATCCGAAAGAAATTAAGAGTCTTCTTCAGCCTGCAATTCTGAGACGCTTACAAAAAGAAAAACGTGGCCAAGGTTACGGAAAAGATTATCAGCCCTTTTTAACTGTACGAGATGTTCCGAGCAAGGGAAGGGTACATCGCCGTCCAGCTCTTACTCATAACCGTATCGTCCATCTACTTTCAGACCTTGAGCTTGCAGCATTTTTACTTTTTGATTGGAATGACGCTGTGGTCGATATACGTGAGCAGTTCCCTCTTAACCCTGAAGCCACAATTGATATTGCAAAAAGGTTAGGAATCAAACATCCCGTATACAAAGGGATACTTCAGGTTATGACTACTGATTTTTTAATTGATATGGAAATTGATGGGGTTCTAATTAGCCATGCTGTTTCAGTAAAGTATGCTGAAGATCTAGAGGATGCGCGCACACTAGAGAAGCAGGAGATTGAGCGTCGCTTTTGGGAGAATGAAAAAGTAGCTTGGTACGCATTTACAGAACACGATGTGCCAGTTACGTCGGTAAAAAATATCCGCTGGCTAGCGTCTCACATGCACAGTTATGACCTTGAAGTTTCCGAAAGAATGGGTATTTTCGAACGAATCGCCAAAGCGCTTGATGGCAATTCAGAGGAAAAATTGCCAGAACCATTACGAGAGCTGGATGACAACTATGCTCAGGAGCCCGGCGCTCACCTCCAATACTTCAGGCATTTAGCCGCACAACAGGCTTTTCTTTGGGATATTCACGGAACACTGCACACCAAGCTAAAAGCAAAGGATATAGAACTGTCAGAGTACTGGTTAAATCAGGAGGCAAATTATGTTCATGCCAAATGATATTTATCAGTGGGATACCCAGAGAATCAGGATACTCTGGAGCAATCCGCAAGTAATTTATTGGATAAATATAGATGACGAAAGAGCCCTACCACAAGTAACACTGAAATCACAATTTGAACACTTGTTGGCTAGAGCCGATCTTAAAGTAATCAATGACCCTTACGTAAATATCAGCATGAGCGCACCTAAGGCAGGTTCGAAATCTGAGGAAGTGCAACAAAAAGCATGGATTGCTATCAAGGATATGGTCAAGTCGGAGCCCGGTATTTATGAGAGGAAAGCCCGTGGCTTGCTGATGTGTAAGATCATGGAAGAGAACAAAATTACCAAACAAACTTTGTATCGTTGGCTGCGAAAATATTGGCAATTTGGTATGTGTGCAAATTCATTGAGTGGACGTTATGATTTGTGTGGGGGACGAGGAAAACCGAAAACATTTAAAGGTAAGAGAAACGGACCCATTCGCACACGTAATCAGGGTGAAGGTGTCCCGATCACCGATCAAGTCAAATCTCTTTTCAGGGTGGTCATCCAAAAAAGTTATCTCAACGAAAATAAATATGACTTCGATTATGCGTACAACCAATTATTGATCGCTTATGGGGTTAAAATTCCAGCATCGCCGGAGGACTTAATCAATGTGCCGAGTGAGCGTCAATTTAAATATTTTTTTCAGAAAGAATATACATCTATCGAAGTGACCAAGAAGCGTGAAGGTGAAATTAATTACCTGAAAGATTTCAGTCCCAGTATTGGTACCTCGACAGCCGAAGTGCCAGGCCCTGGCTACCTTTATCAAATTGATGCCACCATTGCTAATTTATACCTTGTGTCAGAGCAGGACCGCGCAGAAATAGTTGGCCGACCTACTATGTATTTTGTTGTCGATGTATTCAGTCGAGCGATTGTTGGTATGTACATAGGCTTGGAAAATGCTTCCTGGGTCAGTGCAATGGAGGCGCTTGGAAATGCTATGGCAAATAAAGTCGATTATTGTGCAGAGCATGGCATTGATATCACACCTGACCTGTGGCCAATGCAGGGTTTGCCAGAACATATAATTGGAGACAAAGGTGAAATGCTTGGTCGACATGTCGAAGTACTCAGTAAAGCTTTTCACGTCGAGATTCAAAATACGCCTGCATACCGAGCTGACTGGAAAGGAATTGTAGAACGCTATTTCCGAACTGTTCAGACTAAAATGAAGCCGTTTGTTGAAGGTTATGTAACCAAAAATCCAATTGGCAAGAAACGGCATGGCAATGATTATCGGCAAGATGGAATACTAACTCTAAAAGAGTTCACGAAAATGATGATTAAGATAGTGCTTCACTATAATAATGATCATGTTATTAGAACTTACGATATTGACTCTGATATTCCGAAACAGTTCCCAGCGAATCCTCTGTCCCTCTGGAACTGGGGTATTGAATATCGTACAGGCATGTTAAGAAGACCTGCTCCTCAACTGGTAAAGGTGAACCTGCTGCCTCACACAAATGCAACTGTAACTGAACACGGTCTGAAGCTTTTTGGCTGTTATTACAGCTGTAAACAAGCCCTAGAATGGGGTTGGTTTGAAGAAAATTACAGAGGAGCCAGAACGGTTACCGTTGCTTATGACTTATACAGTACGAATACAATTTATCTTCGCCCCACTGACTCGTATGCTGAATTTATACCTGCAAACTTAACGTCCCGAAGTCGCGCTTACGCCAATATAACGATATGGGAGCTATGGGTTATTCAGGACATTCGATTGGACGTAGCTGCCACATCAAAACTTAAGAAACGATCGGGCTCGGTTAATTTGGCTAGTGAACTTCAGCAAATCAAAGACGAATCCAAGCAGAATCAACCAAGTTATACGAAAACAGAGAAAGCGAAAAGAGCGAAAGGGATTGCGGACAATAAACGTAAAGAAAGGCAGTTTGAACGAAGCAATAGAACAGCAGAACGGAATGAGCCTTTTGAAAGGACATCGGCGACTGTAACACCGATTCATGGTGCAAATGCTGGGCAAAAGAGCTTTAAACTTCCGACTCGGTTGAAGGATCTATTGAAAGAAGGGGACTCAGATGACTAATACAAAAACAACTAGGTTCCCTGAAGCAGAATACAAAAAAACAGGTTTGCCTGAGTACGATGAAAACCCGCTGATCGCGGCTCTTCCGGCAATAATGAGCCCCATTCAAGTGGCAAAGTCCTTGAGGAAGAGACCCCACTTTCAACCTGAAGAAATCAATTTACCATGCCACATTCGAACTCATGCAATAAACCGCTTAACGCGAGATTTTTTTGTTCCCCAAACCAACCACATCATTATCGAGCAGAAGCTGTCGAAACTGATCAGATGCAGCTACCTCAATAGGAACCCAAAAACCGCAACATTCAAGCGAAAGCTAAATTCAATTCGTGGCTTGATTCAGAACGAAAATCTAACCACCTATATGCATGATGATGTGGACTCTCCAGCTTCATCTATGACGATTGCAGGAATATCCGGAGCGGGGAAATCAACCACGACAAACCTTGTACTGAACACTTATCCGCGTGTGATATATCATCCAGACCTTCATATGCTCCAGGTGCCCTGGCTTAAAGTTGATTGCCCATACGATGGTTCACTTTCCGACTTCTGCTTAAGTTTTTTTATCGCACTAGACCGTCGTCTCAATCTCGATTATCGAAGCACTTATGCATCCGGCAGACCAACAATAGCAAAAATGATGGCAGATGTTGCTGATCTTTGTCTGATACACGCCATTGGTTTAATTGTCATCGATGAGTTTCAGCATATGAGTCTCGCGAAAAGCGGCGGTGAAAAGAAAATGATCAACTTTTTGGTAACGCTGGTAAATGTCGTAGAAGTCTCTGTTGTACTGATTGGTACGCCCAAAGCTTTGCGACTATTTGCGAGCGAGTTCCGGCAGGCAAGGCGTGCAAGCGGAGACGGAAGTCTGGTCTGGGATCGATTACCTAGAGATGAAAGCTGGGAAGATTTTCTTGAAGAGCTATGGCCTTACCAGTGGCTTAGCAATAAGGTTGAGAGAAATGAGACGCTGACAAATAAACTGTACGAGTTAACGCAAGGCGTGCCTGACATTGTTGTGAAACTCTTTTGTCTTGCCCAGGCTCGAGCCGTATTATTAGCATCCACTCAAGAAGACGAAATTTTATCTCCCGAACTCTTGGAGCAAGTGTTTGAAGATGAGTTTTCAATCGTTAAACCTTTGCTTGATGCATTGCGGACAGGCAACAGGAAGAAACTTGAAGATTGCAATGATCTCATTTTTCCAAAATTTGAAAGTAGCATGATAAATGCGATGGATAAGCTAGTATCACAGCCTCTAGGAAAACCTAAAACGATCGAATTGGGAGAGTCTGATGAGACGAATATCGCTAATTCAGCGATACAAACGATCGTCTCAATGGGCATTTCCGAAGACATTGCAATGCCTCTCGTTACAGATGCTTTAACGAGGAGTCCAGATCTTACCTTGATTCAGATTATACAATTGGCGACAACCGCGCTTACACAAAGGGGCGAAGAAAAGGCAAAAAATTCAAAGGATGACTCCAAGCCAGCCTATACAAAACGAGACAGTTGGGGCCAACTATCTGAGCAAGACCTCAGGAAGATTTATGCGGATAAATCAGGATCTATGTATGAGGTGATGAAGGAGAAATGTCTTACTTACCCTGTCCATAAATTACTGGCTGGATAACATGCTTGGCTACTTCCCTGTTCCTTATCAGGACGAATTGCTGTACAGCATGGTTGCTCGGTATGCGCAACATACTGGCTTAGCTGGTAATCAAAAAGCTATTGTTCGGGAAGTATTTTCCTCTTCTACCGCTGTCGCTGTCCCAGATTTACCAAGCCACTTGAATTCTCTGGTTAATAACATTCAATTTGTGTGGCCGACAACCGTGATGGAGCTTATTAACTCATTCACTTTGGCGCCAATTTATTTGCCTTTTCTCTCTCAGCAACAAGCTATGAAAACGATTCTTTCCATGCGCTCAGATTCAGGAGGTGACATTCATACTCGATCTGGTATTGCCGCCAGTGCAGTAAAACAACAGGAATATTTTCGCTATTGCCCTCAATGCTTGAGAGAGCAGTTAGGGATTTTCGGTGAGTGTTATTGGCAGCGAATCCACCAGTTGCCAGCCTTGGTATTTTGCGGGAAGCATTCATGCTTTCTGGAATACTCAACGATATCTTTCCATCCAAAAGAGAAACATCTTTTTATTGTGGCGAACGAGAGTAAATTGAATGCGGATATCAGACAAGTAGAGTTGAAAGATTTCGAAAGGGCACTGCATGACCGGTACGAGCAATTACTTAAAGCTTCTCAATCTGAAGGTCTTGGCTTTAATCGCTGGACATTGTTTTACAGAAATTTAGCAGTTGAACTTGGTCTAATGAAGAAGACCCGGATCTGCCACCAGGAAATACATAGGCTACTCAAGAGGACATGGGCTGGAACAACATTTGAAAATCAATTCAACTATTCAGAAAACAACTACTGGCTGACTAACTTGTTTCGAAAACATCGTAAGTCATTTCACCCTTTGCGCCATTTACTTGTTGTCACTGCACTGGTCCCCGAATTGTCTGTCACTAAGTTATTGGAAAAAGTTCGCAGTCTTCCGGATAGAATTTTGGTGCCCAGCAATTCTAGTAAAAAAGTGACAGTGCGGGACGACGTTGCAGAATACAGATCGAGTTGGGTACGCATGTTGAGGCGGCACCCAAGCGCAGGCGTTAAAGAGCTTCGAAGTATCGAAAGTGGCGGTGCTATCTATTCTTGGTTGTATCGCAATGACAAGAATTGGTTGATGTCTAATAAGCCAAGAAGAAAAGTAAATGTACAAAGCCACTACGTTGTTGACTATAGTGATTGGGATGCGAAAAACGTTGAGCATCTTAAATCGGTATATGAGGGCATGGCTAACGCGCGTTATAGACCACGTTTGTCAAGAACTCGATTCATAAAGGAACTGCCCCGGTCAAACTCTGTAGAAAAACACTTATCTGTTTTACCGGAGACGAGTCAATGGATTTGTTCCCACGAAGAATCGGTAGAAGACCACCAACTCCGTAGGTTAAGAATTGCTTACGAACAAATAAAATCTAATAATCATGAGGTTAAGCGATGGCGTTTGCTCAGAGTTGCTAACATTCGCGAAGAGTTGGTAACCCCAAAGATTGAAACTGAAATAGCAGCACTAGAACAAAGGAACGGATAGCCAGATCTATGTCAGAGGTCGATGAAATTGGAATTCGTGGAATCCCCAAAGAATCTAAGTTGCTCTTACTGGGTGATTGGTACCAGAAACCAGGGAAAGAATGGAGAGTTGTTTGTTATTTCCATAATAAAGACACGGGTAACATCAGAAGATCTTTACCTATTGACCTACTTCCCGCACTAACACCAGGGACCGTTTTTCCAAGAACATCAACAGAAAACAAGGCCCAGGGTTGGACGGAAACAGTTATGTTGCCAACTCAGGAACGTTGGCAAAAGGCTACTTTCAAAGACTTACCAGGCACTTTAAAACGTGCTCATGGTCTTTCAGGTCAATTCGACAATTGCGTTCTGTACAGAATCTCAACTGACGAAAAGGTATATTGGTTACCAATAGCAGAAGTCGCACGTATGCTTTTCTTTCATTCTTCAGAAGTGGTTCGCGCTGCTGTTTATCAGGGGAATACGTGGCAACTCGGTAAGTCCTGGTCTGAATGTTGGGTTGGTAACGTTGAATTGTCTGCGAATATACCTGTGAGGTATATGAATAGCCTACAGTACAGAAAGTTCTTTACTTGGTTGTTTTTCGACTCTAACACGCAAGATAGCTTTGGCTCGATTTTCAAATCAATTAATAAGAATTCAATTATTGAAAACGGCGCGGATCGTTGGACATTTGATTTTACACCGCCAGATTTGAGCCATTGTGAAATTTCACTTGCGGGCTATACGGGCAGAGAGCCTGAAGAAAACCAGGTGTTTATTCGTGAAATTAGGTCAGTTTCTGGTCTTAAGGCACCTGACCTTGATGTCGTTTTTTTCTCACACCCAGATGACCACCTATTGCTGAGCAAAGAACCTGAAGATAGTGAAGAAAATCCAAGAACGTCGAGTAAGCCGCCCATAGATATTAGAGAACTGGACCCAGACGCGAATCCGAAATCAAGTAAAAAGCGGTACTCTATTAAGTTAGGGCGAAGCGGATTAAATTTTGACGTAGAGCTTGATACAAGGCGTAGCCCAAGGCATGTGAAGGCACTCCCCCCCCTGTCTGAACCAGACCTTGAAGATATAGAAGAGCAGACTCCTGAGGAACTGGCTAGCCTGCAACAAGGGAGTGACAGAGGAAAAGGACTAAAAGCGGATGTCGACAATCTTGACCCTCCGGTCTTAGTAGATGCTCCCGAGAAAATTATGTTCTTTCAATCTATGCTGCAAAAACTGGAGGAAGAACTCGGGTGGCAAATTGAGTGCATAATCGGAGATGTTCCAAAGAAAAGATGTCGAAGCCTGCATTTGGTTGGGGATAGACCACGTCGGTATTGCCATGCTGTTATTAAGCGAGATGAGTCGACGACGATTCAGATACTAGAAATTGAATTAACAAGTAAGCAAAAAAAAGACGGGACATTAGAAGCCGAAAGCTTATCCACATTATTTTTTCGAGCAGGTGATACCTCCTTTACTATTCAACGAATTCTCGATGAGTTAATGACGGCATATAAAGATGAGGGATTGAGTGCGATGAGCTGGAAACGACGGTTTATTTCGAGGAACACCTCAGTGAGGGAATATTTAGGTCATCCTGATAACAAGATAAAAAATGAAGAAGATGCTCTGGATTCTTGGGTAGCGAGAGCGACAGAAAAAATTATCGGGATGTAAGCTGGTCGGATAATTATCCACACATAATTTAATTTTAACTTTCATAATGCTAATCGAATGTCGAAATTGTGATATGTTCTTTGGTAGTTTAACGCCTACAAGAAACTAGAGGCAGAGCCATGATCCGCTGTCATCTCGCCCGAATGATTGGCGAGCACAAAATGCATATTGCCGATGTAGCCAGAGAAACAGGGGTTAAGCCGCGCAACAGTCACGTTACTGTACAAAGAAACTGCCCAGAGAGTAGATTTGGGTGCGATTGAAAAACTCTGTCAGCTGTTTGAATGCGAGGTTGGTGACTTACTTGAGATGACACCTCAATAAACAAGGAATGTTATGAAATTTAATGAAGATTCTCGCGTAAAAATTCCAGCTATTTTGCATTTAATGCGCCTAGGCTACCAATACCTATCACTCAAGGGGCAAAGCTGGGATCTCGACACCAATATCTTCCCTGACGTATTTAAAACCGCTTTCAGCAAAATTAACCCTGGTATTGAAGCTGCTGAAGCCGGTCGTGTGCTGGAAGATGTCAAACTACTGCTCGATAACGAAGACTTAGGTAAAGCCTTCTTTGAGCGCCTGTCTGAGCGTTCAAATACCAAACTGATCGACTTTGAAAACTTCAATAACAATACCTTCCATGTTGTTACCGAGCTAACGTGTCAAAACGGTGATGAAGAGTTCCGCCCAGATATCACATTGCTTATCAATGGGATGCCGTTAGTGTTTATTGAGGTGAAAAAGCCCAATAACCGCGAAGGTATTCTGGCCGAGCGCGACCGCATCAACAAACGCTTTCAAAACCCTAAGTTCAAGCGTTTTGCCAACATCACCCAGTTTATGATTTTCTCCAATAACATGGAGTACGACGACGGCGATCCTGAACCCGTGCAAGGTGCTTTCTATGCCAGTAGTTCTTACCATAAGCCGGTATTTAATTATTTCCGCGAAGAAGAAATCTTAAACTTAACCGCTTTGTTGAAGCAGGTATCGGACGATGACGAGCTAAAAGTCTTAAAAGACACCAATCTGGAAGTGATCCGCAGTAATCCAGAGTTCCAAACCAACAAGCAACCTGAGCGCCCAACCAACCGCATTTGTACCTCTTTACTCAGTCGTGAACGCTTAGCCTTTATTTTGCGTTACGCATTGGCGTATGTATCGGAATCTGACGGGCTACAAAAGCACATCATGCGTTACCCGCAAATATTTGCCACCAAAGCCATTGAGAATAAGCTCAGCGAAGGGATAAAAAAGGGCATTATTTGGCACACCCAAGGCAGTGGTAAAACCGCCCTGACGTTTTACAACGTGCGCTTTTTAACAGATTACTTTCAAAAGCAGCAAGTCATCCCTAAGTTTTACTTTATCGTTGACCGCCTAGACCTACTGCAACAAGCGCAGCGCGAATTTACCGCCCGTGGCTTAACCGTACACACTATCAACTCACGGGATGCCTTTACCCGTGACATCAAAGCCACACAGGTGATCCATAACCATTCTGGCAAGCCAGAAATCACCGTGGTGAATATTCAAAAGTTTAAAGATGACCCTGACGTAGTCAGCACCAAGGACTATAATGTCTCAATACAGCGCGTGTATTTTTTAGACGAAGTTCATCGTAGCTATAACCCCAAAGGCAGTTTCTTAGCCAATTTGAGCCAGTCAGACAGCAACGCCATCAAAATTGGCTTAACGGGCACGCCGCTATTGGGGGATGACTACAATTCACGCGCTTTGTTTGGCGACTACATTCACAAGTACTACTACAACGCGTCCATTGCCGACGGTTACACCTTGCGGCTCATTCGTGAGGAGATCAGCACCCAATACAAAATTGAATTGCAAAAAGCCCTTGAAGAGGCCGAAGTGAAGATGGGCGATGTGGATCGTAAGCTGATTTACGCCCACCCAAGCTTTGTTGAGCCAATGCTGGCTTACATTGTCAGTGATTTTGAAAAAAGCCGTGGTGCATTAAACGATGCAACGATTGGTGGCATGGTTATTTGCGATAGCTCAGACCAAGCCAAGCAGATGTTTGAAATCTTCAATGGCGTTTATGCCGATGCACCTATTCTGCCGCAATCATCCAATTCAAATAGCCAGATACTCGAAGTCGCTGAGCCTGCGCCAACCAGTTATGCTGAGTCTGCCAAACAAGCCCAACAGGTAAAAAACGCCGCGCTAATTCTGCACGACATCGGCACCAAAGAAGAACGCAAAAACTGGGTAGAAGACTTCAAAGCAGGCAAAATCGACTTTTTGTTTGTGTATAACATGCTGCTCACAGGCTTTGATGCCAAGCGCCTGAAAAAGCTCTACCTTGGCCGTGTGATCCGCAAGCACAACTTGCTACAAGCCCTCACCCGAGTGAACCGCACCTACAAAGACTTCCGCTACGGCTATGTGGTCGATTTTGCCGATATTCGTAAAGAGTTTGATGCCACCAACAAAGCCTATTTTGACGAATTACAGTCGGAACTGGGCGATGAAATGGAGCACTACTCACACCTGTTTAAATCTCAGGAAGAGATCAAACAAGAAATCGAGCACATCAAAGACGTACTGTTCCGTTTTGATACCGACAACATGGAAGAGTTCTGCAACCAGATCAGCCAAATACAAGACCGCGACACCGTACTTGCACTCAAAAAAGCCTTAGCCGATGCTCGTAGCTTGTATAACTTGATCCGCTTGCAAGGCGAGTATGACTTTCTCGATGAGTTGGATTTTGCCAAGCTTAATGTGCTTTACCGCGAAACCAGTAACCATCTGGATTTACTCAACCTTAAAAACGATTTAGAAAGCGGTGAAGACACCAGTAACTTGCTCAACCGTGCCTTAGAAGACGTGATCTTCAAGTTTGTAAAAATCGGCGAAGAAGAGCTAGTTTTGGCCGACAAGCTTAAAAACACCCTACGCCAAACCCGCGAAGCACTGGCCAGCAATTTTGACCAGCAAGATCCGCAGTTTATCAGCTTAAAAGAAGAGCTAGAGCGACTGTTTAAGAAGAAAAACTTAAGCGAAGTGACTCAAGATGAAATGGTTGCCAACATCGACGCGCTGAATAAAATTCACGACCGCGTCAAAGAGCTGAACCGCCAAAATAACCAGTTGAGGCAAAAGTACCTTGGTGATGCCAAGTACACCCGTATTCACAAGCGCTTGCAGGAGCGCCAGCAAAGCCAAAGCGATATTAGCGAATCAGAGCGTAAAATTTTTGAAGCCTTAGCAGGCGTAAAACAAGATGCCGACGAGCAAGTGCTTAACAACAGCCAAGTGCTCGATAATGAAAGTTACTTCGAACGCCAAATGATGCCGCTGGTCATAGCGCGCTTTATGAAAGAGCAGCAAATCAAACTCAACGCCGACGCCTCGCGTTACATTAACCACCTCGTCGTCGCGGAATATTTGAAAGAATTTAATACCGGCAGCCAAGCGTGGTAATGCGGGTAGAACTGATTAGGAAGTAAACACCAAATGGTTGAATTAGAATTTCAGCAAAAAACCAGAACCCTGATTGATAGCTTAAAAAACATCTGTGCTAACTATGGCTTGGGGAACGACGGTAACGAATTTAAAATCATTACCCAAACCTTTTTGTATAAGTTTTTAAACGACAAGTTCGCCTTTGAAGCGAAAAAGCTCGATGACACCATCGCCAAGGCCGATAAGTGGGAAGAAGCGTTGGCGGCCATGAGTGAAGACGACCTCGACATGCTGCAACTGCAAATGGGTGGTGACACCGCACGGTTAAAACCGCAGCACTTTATTAGCTACCTGTTTAGCCAACAAAACGCGCCCGACTTTGCCAAACTATTTGATGACACCTTAATCGACATTGCCATTACCAATAACGATGTGTTTGCAGTAAAAACCGATGGCGGCGCAAAAGTAGTGCTGTTTGACCGCATCAGCCAATACATTGCCGACGACTCAAAACGCGATGCCTTCTGCCGCGCTATTATCAATAAACTGGTGGAGTTCAGTTTTGAGCGTATTTTCACGCAAAAATTCGACTTCTACGCCACCATCTTTGAATACCTAATCAAAGACTATAACAGCAACTCCGGCGGCAAATACGCCGAGTATTTTACCCCTCATGCAGTAGCGCGCATTATGGCGGAAATCTTAGTGCCTAAAGAGCAGCGCGGCACAGTACGCAATGTCAGTTGTTACGACCCATCAGCTGGTTCTGGTACGCTATTAATGAACGTGGCGCACGCCATTGGTGAAAACCGCTGTAGCATTTACACCCAAGATATTTCACAAAAATCCTCCAACCTGCTGCGTTTAAACCTGATCTTAAATAACTTGGTGCACTCTATCCCAAATGTGATCCAAGGCAATACGGTTCTGCATCCCTATCATAAAGATGGCAACACACTAAAACGATTTGACTATATCGTCTCCAACCCGCCATTTAAGCTCGATTTTAGCGACTTTAGAGATGAGCTGGACAGCAAAGAAAACAAAGAGCGTTTCTTTGCAGGTATTCCAAAGATTAAAGCCAAAGCCAAGGACAAGATGGAGATCTACCAATTGTTCTTGCAGCACATCATTGCTTCGCTTAAACCGGGCGGCAAAGCCGCAGTCGTGGTGCCCACAGGTTTTATTACTGCACAATCGGGCATTGATAAAGGCATTCGCGAACATCTGGTAAAAAACAAAATGCTGGCGGGTGTGGTGTCTATGCCCTCCAATATCTTCGCCACCACCGGCACGAACGTATCCATTCTGTTTATCGATGCCAGCAACGATGGCGATGTAGTACTGGTGGATGCTTCAAACTTGGGCGAAAAAGTCAAAGATGGTAAAAACCAAAAAACTGTATTATCAGCGGATGAAGAACAACAGATCATTGATGTGTTTAATGCCAAAGAAACCATCGAAGATCTATCGGTAGCGGTGAGTTATGACGAGATCGAAGCTAAAAACTACAGTTTGAGTGCGGGCCAGTATTTCGATGTAAAAATCGAATACGTGGATATTACTCCAGAGCAGTTTTCCGAAAAGATGCAGGGCTTTACCAGCAGTTTAGATAGCCTATTTAGCCAGTCTCGCGATTTGGAAACAGAGATTAAAAAGCAGTTGGCGGGGTTGAAGTATGAGTAAATGGCCTATCACAAGTTTAAAAGGAAAGATCAATATTAAGCATGGATTCCCATTTAAGAGCGAATACTTCTCGGATGAAGCGACACAATTCATTGTATTGACGCCAGGGAATTTCTATGAAGAAGGTGGCTTTAAGAGACAGGCAGGGAAAGAGAAATTTTATACTGAAGATATTCCGGAAGAGTATCTACATCAGGCTGGCGACCTAATTGTCGCAATGACAGAACAAGCAGCTGGGTTGTTAGGCAGTTGTGCTAGAGTTCCAGAATCTGGCATTTACTTGCATAACCAGCGGTTAGGGCTAGTCACTACAGATTCGAAAAAGATACTAAGGGATTACATATACCACCTGTTCAAGACTAAGACTGTACGAGAGCAAATTCGACTAACTTCGTCTGGCTCAAAGGTTAAGCATACATCTCCCGAAAGGATATATGACGTCAGGGTTCCTCTCCCAACTGTTTTGGAACAACAGAATATCGTTGCTTTGCTTGACGCGCTCGAAACAAAAATCGAACTCAACAACCGCATCAACGCCGAGCTGGAAGCCGTGGCCAAAACTCTATACGATTACTGGTTTGTACAGTTCGACTTCCCCGACGACTCGCCACAAGGCCAAGGCAAACCCTACAAAACCTCCGGCGGCAAAATGGTCTACAACCCAACCCTAAAGCGGGAAATACCGGAGGGGTGGAGCGACAAAACGCTATCTGAAATAGCGAACATCACGATGGGTCAATCCCCAGAGGGGAGTTCGTATAATGATGAAGGCGTTGGAACCATTTTTTATCAAGGTTCTACAGACTTTGGTTGGTTGTTCCCTACCACACGCCAGTACACGACAGCGCCTAGCCGCATGGCAAAGAAAGGCGACATATTATTAAGCGTTCGTGCACCAGTAGGTGATATGAATATTGCTAATACCGACTGCTGTATTGGTCGAGGTTTAGCAGCATTAAATAGCAAAACTGGCTCTGACGGTTTTCTGTTTTATGTGATGAAGTATTTCAAACAGATTTTTGACCGTCGAAACTCCGAAGGTACAACCTTTGGCTCTATCACAAAAAACGATTTGCATTCGCTGACACTTGCTTATCCAACTTTGGATTTGCTCAAAAAGTATGATGAGATCGTTACGAATTACAACAAAATGATATTTGAGCGAAGCCTTGAGAATAGAGAGCTAGTTAGTCTTCGAGATTGGCTCCTCCCCATGTTAATGAACGGCCAAGTAACGGTTAGATAAATAATGCCAATAATGAGAGGATGGCACCATGCAAATCAATGTCAGAAACTGTAATAACATTGCATCAGCCCAACTTACCATCGAAGAGGAGAAACTGAATATCAGATTTGCCCCCAACGGTACAGGCAAAAGCACAATTTCCAAGGCCATCCAATTCTCCTCATCTGACGATCATCAATCCTTAGCCGAACTTTTACCCTTTAAACTGCGCGAACAAAATCCGGAGAACCTAGGGGCTGTTGATCTTTCGTGATTGGTTTTTGACCGGCATGGTAA
>CEWJ01014733.1_pt1 | contig 15416 bp, 11 predicted proteins | sample 350291 | NCBI WGS metagenome assembly CEWJ01 (sample SAMEA2622923, study PRJEB7988) | marine metagenome | isolation source: saline water (ENVO:00002010), including | reverse complement strand
CTTGGTGTCGTTTCGTATTTGATGGCCCTGACGGGAAGCCTTGTCCTCCTGTTTGAATTCATCAATTTCCGAACAGGAGTCACGGTGGGTTACCACGCTCCGTCGGTGGCTTTTGCGCTGGTGCTCATCGCCGTTCCGGCGGTTGTGTCAAGCGGGACATCGCTTGGCGCACAAGTCATCAAACCGCACGGTGTGAGTCGAGCCTCGCTTCAAAGTAACTCAAACCTCCGAAACGCCTCGTACTTTGCCCTCACCATGGCGTGGATGTTACTGGCGTTCGGTGTCGGAATGGTGCTGGAAGCGGCCGCGTTCTCACCAACCATGCGGTACAGCACCATGGCGCTGGTGGCGTTCAGTCCTGCCGTGCTCGCTTACGGTCGTATTCTGGGCTCCTCATGGCACGCCTTGAAGCAGTCCTCTTCCCAAATAGCAAAAGGCGGCGCATCGCCGTTTCACAACCATCTGCCAAACGCTCGTCAACAATTCATCGCTCAGGTGGTTCATTTCAACCTTATCGTGATGCCTTTTGTGGCGTTTAACACGCTCGTTTCGTTGATATTGCTGATCTACAACCCCGACCTGTTCGTTCATTCGGACCGGGTGGTCAACCTGCCGGAATATCGAGTGCAGTCCACGTACATGGAAGAGGGAGGTGTCCTTGGTTTTGCACTCATTGAGCTGTTCTCTTTCATACCTCAGGCCGGCATTCGCGTTCCCATCGTGACGACGTTGCTGTTGTTCTTGCTCTTGAACGTCGCTGCGATCGGTTTCCTGTTCGTTTACGAAGTCGCCCGAATTCTCTTTTTGGACATTCAGGATGTGTCGGGTCGCGGTGGAATCCGTCTTGCTGACAGCCGTTTGCTGCGCGCTGAGCCCATCCAGCAAGCGAACGTCCTGAATTTCTGTTTCACCGGTTTTGCCGGCCAGTCGATGCTGCTGCTCGCCCTTGCGATGATCACGTTTTGGGATTCAAGTTTCCTGCCACAGGGAACCGGTTGCGGTTCATGGGAAGGGAACGTTTGCAACGTTTTGGAAAAAGACATGCTGGAGCAGTTGACGTGGATGTTGGCCGCCGGTGGACAAGTGGCCTTCCTGTTGGTGTGGGCCTTGTCCAGAAAACGCTCCACAACCCTCAGCGAGATCACTTTTGACGCTTCAATGGACGAGGACCGCACCCGTTTACGCGGCATGAGCGACATGATTTACCTCAAACAGCGGTCAACCAGCGTGCTGCTTGGCAACGACGATTGGACCACCGCCATAGAACGGTTTGAATCGTCCACACAAGGACGTGAAGCGATGCTTGTTGGCTTGGATATGATCCGTTCCACCAAAGCCAAAATGCTGCTCTACACCGGACTCGGGCGCTGGGACGAAGCCGAAGAATTGGCGGTTGACTTGCTGGCTCTGCAGGGCGGGAGGGACGCTCAAATTTCGCGCTTGGTCCTGTGTGCGGCGAGCCTTGCGCAACGCGACTACAGGGAAGCCGTCCCACGATTGGCATTGCTGGACAACAGCGATATTGAGGCCGTTCGCCTCCGTTGGGTCGCCAGCGTGCTGACTGGACAGCACCATTTGGACAAGGAAGCCAAATCCATGCTCAGTGTTGACCCGCTTCGCAAGGACAACATCCGAATGCTGGAGCAATTTGATGGGGAGGGGACGGTCTTGAGAAAAACGCCCATAAAACAACCATCTCAGCGATCGATGTACCTTTCAGAAATCGCTCGGATGAGGTTGACCGGACAAAGCGAAGAGGCCCTCAACCATCTCGAGCGCCAGCTGGCAGCGCTTGACGAAGGTGCATGGCCTCATGGCCAGTTGGTGGCCGCTTTACTCAACCTTGACGATGGGAGAACGCTGACCGCCGTTAGCGCCATCAAGAAGCTGTCAAAACAACACCCGCGTCATCCGCACATCCGCGCCGTTATGCACCAGCTGGCGGGCATGGGCCAGGCGAAACGACCGGCCTCTGAGCCAACCAGGATTCAATGGCTGCTGGAAGGGGAAACCGATTGGAAGCAGGCTTGGGGGCAACACAACGTCGCGCCTCCACCCACGCTTGAAAACACAAGTCTGCGGGAACACGCCATGAACGCCAACGCTTGGATGCTGCTCTTGAGCGAGGAAGGTACGAACCAGCGAGCGGCAAAGAAGGCGATGAAAAGCTTGGTCGATGAGGTGCCTGTGGGCTTGTTTACCCACCTAACCGGCCTCACCATCACAATAGGTGGCATGCCCGTTGATTTGGGCCTCCCGGCAAACATCAACCTCAACGCTGCTCGAAAACACGGTCTGCTCGACCGGTGATTACACCCGTCTTCGCAACCGCTCCATCGCTGCATCGGCTGCGCCCAATGCCTCGAGAGCCTCAGAAACCCGACCTTTTTCGAGACAACTTGCCGCTTCAGCCACCGCTTCCTCACAGGCCCGTCTGTCCTCATCGACAGCTTTGATTTGAACGGCTTCGCATTGATTGCGCAAAACACTCCATTGCTCGCTGACGAAATCGTAGAGTTCCTTCGCTTCTTCTGCGGCGTGGTTTTCCCGATCGAGGGCGGCAAGCAATTGCTCAAGCAGCATGCCGGCATGCGACCAAACTTTGTCGTCGGCCGCTTGAATGATTTCTGCGAGCTTGGCCTCCCATGCCTCGCTGTCGTCCCTGGATGCAAACCTCTCTCGAAGTTTTTTCTTCTGCTTGAGGGCACGGAGCACATCGTCCATGGCCGCTCGCTCGCGCTCAACCGTTCGAACTACACCGTCCGCCAGACCGATGCACTGGCTGGCATTGCCAAGCGCTAAGGCCTCATTGGCTTGGTTCAGACGGTCCTGCATTTCTGTCGTGTCCAGGCCATCGCTCTGTTCCACGGTCCGAATCGCTTCATTAAGCGAGTTCTTGGCACGTGCGAGGGCTTCATCATCCGCTTCAAGCTGCGAAGGTATGGTCATCGCAAATTCAAACGCCTCCTTAGGCCTCTCCTTCGCTAAGCTGGCTTTGGCATCAGCAAGAAGTTCCCGGAGATGGTTGATGCCATCGCCCTCCTTACCGTCCATGGCGCTGGTCGCTTCAGCGATGGCGGCCTCGGCCTTTTGCCACCACTGGATGACTTCATTCGCTCGTTGTTTGGCTTGCCGAAAGAGTTGCTCACCCTCTCGTAAAGAACCAAGTTTGACCTCCCTCTCTCCCATCTCGTACGCTTTTCTCGGCCGCTTCACCACGGGAGCGATGTCCTCCGCTCGCTCGACATGCGACAGCGCTTCTTTTCCGATCACCTCAACATCGCCGGCGAACGAAATCGCACGTTCCATGTCCTCCTCACTCTCGTCCAACAACCGCATGCCGTACACGGGGTCAACATGCCCTTCCTCCTTGGCCGTGGTCAGCAGGCTTGCGGCCTGGGCGACTGCTGCACCTTGGGATTTTAACTCAAGAAGCCGGGTCTCAAGCCTGTCCAGACGTTTCCTGAATTGCTTTCTTTCGAGTTTTTGGTCGTCACCCACAGTCCATGAGTAAACGGTGTCGAACAAGGCTGCAGCGCAGACCGTAAAGGCCAGACCTCCTTCGAGGGTTGCCATCGGTTTGCCAGCGGTGAAGGTGAGCGCAAGGGCCGACATGGAACCAATGCCGGTGAGCACGGCTCGGTAGCGAAGAACACCAAAATTCCCTTGCATGGTCCGATGAGAGAGTTGACGACAAACGATACCGCTGGCGAAAATCAGCACGCACCCAGCGTTGTTTAACTGACCATCGCCCAAGCCCAGAGCGGCGATGCAGAGCAACAGCGGCCATGCCACTGTGGTGGCCGACGCGACTCGAGATCTGGCCGAAGGGTCGTCTAAAGTCAAATCTTGGTTGAAAATACCCCAAATCAACAGAAGCAGAGGGGCGCCGAAGCTCGTCAGGACGACACCGTCGCCGTCGATGAGGGATTGAAGGGACGGTGCAGCTAGCCAAACGGCGCAAGCGAGCAACAAAAGCGACGCTATGAGAGTGGCGGTGTCCACCCTCTTGAGGCGGTTCGCCCGCTCGGCTTCAACGGCAGCATCTGCGTCCGCCCAAGTTACCATGGATGCCTGTCGGTGCTTTTCCTCCATAATCACTCCGATGTCTTGTCCGTTTTTGCTGGCTTAACCAACTCCACGTAGCGGCAAGGTTCATGGGTGTCATCGGCTTGTATTTCTATCACGAGGGAGTTGCATGCCGGGACTCATAACAATGGATGATTTATCCAACGATGAAATATTGAGCATTTTGGACGACGCAGAGCGATTGCTTCCGGTCGCAAAAGGGGAACTCTACCTCCCTCTTTTGCAAGGTAAAATTCTCGGAAACCTCTTCTTTGAGCCAAGCACTCGAACCCGAATGTCGTTTGAAACCGCCATGAAACGCCTTGGTGGCGATGTTGTCAACCTTGGCGACGTGAAGACCTCCTCTGTTGTGAAGGGGGAAACCCTGTTTGACACCATCCAAATGGTCGATGGTTACACCGACATCATTGCGATGAGGCACCCGCGTCAAGGGGCTGCGCAATATGCGCAAGACGCTGCTCGTGTGCCGATTCTGAACGGCGGAGACGGCGCTGGGCACCACCCCACGCAGACCATGCTCGACCTGTTCACAATTCGGCAATCTCACGGCCGACTTGATGGCTTGAAAGTCGTTCTGGCAGGCGACCTTCGCTACGGGAGAACCGTGCACTCCCTCAGTCATGCGCTCACGAGATTTGGGTGCGAATTGATTTTTGCCAGCCCGGAGTTGTTGAAAATGCCACGCGAAATTGTGGAAGACTTGGGCGCTCATGGTGCCAAAGTGACCGAAACCGAGGATTTGCTCGGCTCCATCGGAACAGCCGACGTGGTCTACATGACCCGCATCCAAAAGGAACGATTCGCTGACGAAGACGAGTACGCCAAAGTGGCCGGCGCCTACAAGTTGCAAGCCGCCAACCTTGAGGGTTGCAAAGAGGGCATGATCATCATGCACCCTCTACCGAGGGTCGACGAGATTCACCCGTCGGTTGACGCGACACGCCATGCAAAATATTTCCAGCAGGCTTTCAACGGCGTCGTGGCCAGAATGGCCCTCCTGTGCAGGCTGTTGCACGTTGAGGTCCCTGCCGACATAGGAGGTGATGCTTGATGTCTCAAGAACACAACATGCGAAGGGTCACGGCCATCCAGAACGGGACCGTAATCGACCACATTCCCGCCGGCCAAGCCATGCGCGTCCTCGAAATGTTGGGCCTTGACAAGGGCACATCCGTGCCCGTATCGTTGGTGATGAACGTCCCTTCAAAGAAAATGGGAACAAAAGACATCATCAAAGTCGAGGACAGGGAACTCAACCAAGCCGAACTCAATCGCCTTGCCTTGGTCGCTCCAGACGCCCACGTCGCCATCATTCGGGCCTACAGCGTCGCCGAAAAACTGACGATTGAACTCGGCGATGAAATCGTCAACGTTGTGAGGTGCACGTTCTCAAATTGCATCACCATCAACCCTCGAGAACCGCTGGCGCATCGGCTGCGCGTTCTCAGTCGTGTACCGCTGGACCTGCGGTGCCATTACTGCGGCCGCCCGCAAGATCCGGATGAACTCGTGGCGAACGTCATCTAATCGTCATCAACACCGAGCAAGTCCCGCATGTCGCACGCCTTGCATTGAGATCCCGAACTCGGACTTCCGCAGCGTGGACAAGGCGTGGGCGGAGCAGGGCGCGCTTCATTGCCTCCTAGTTTGACGATTTGGTCCCGCAACCCTTTGATTTGGTCGGCCATCCGCACCAGTCCATGCCGTGTTCCGGGTACATCTGCCTCCATCAACGCAACCATTTCCCTGTGGCGCCAACGCAAAGCGCCTCTTGCGTTGGGGCATTCCTCGTGGTGCATGGGAAGCTCGCGATGAAGGGCGTAAAGATGCACTTCTTGTTCAGGGACCCAGCGCAGGGGGACAATTCTGGGAGAAAGCCCGTCGACAGGTGTCGCTGTGTGGGGAGCCAAACGAAGCGTGCGTTCGATGTCGGCGTTGGCCATGTTCATCAACACGGTTTGGGCCATGTCGTCCAAATTGTGCCCCAACGCGATGACATCCGCCCCGACCTTTTCTGCGAGGTAATTAATGCCCTGGCGCCGAAACACGCCGCAGTAAGAACACGCCATGCGTGGTGCATCGTTGTCTTTCTTGATCATTTGAGGGAGGCGTTGAACCACCTCATCGATTTCAACAAACGACAACTCCGGGTACGTTACGACGTGATGCTCCACGCCCAACCGTTCGCAAAGCGATGCGGCGCAATCGATGGATGGGGGGCGATAACCCTCGATGCCCTCATCCACAGTGCCCGCAACGACGGTCACGTCCCTCCGCTTACCGATCAAGTCCACGATAGCATCCAGGAGAACCGCCGAGTCTTTGCCCCCAGAAACAGCCACAAGAACCGTTGTGTGCCGGTCTTTGTTCAGCGGTAGCTGTGCTCGCAATTCCTTGCTGATTTTCTTTCGGACGGATTTGGCCAAGTGTTTCCCGCACAAAATCCGGCCGGAATAGGCTTGTTCAACCACGGCCGGTTTTCCGCAAGAATCGCACGAAGGTACCGTGAACAGTTCCTTGGCGTCGGCCCCCATGACCGTGCCTCATCGGACGTCATGTTTCAAATCAGCGGCCACCCGGTTGATAAGGGCCCTGATTGTGAATAGTATTTTTCAATTTAAAATTCAAATACGCAATTGGAAAATTTTGATGATTAAGCGCCGAGCAGAGCAGAAAAGAACCTTTCATAGATGCCGTAATTCACGGCACCGCAGGCGAGTTGGCCGACGCCGGGCATTGCAGAAAAATATGTTTTCCAGTTGGAAAATAAGAAAAGGTCCCCAAATCGTCAAAAAAGGGCGTCCGGGCGCAAAACTTCTTGAAGGCTACGGCGGTGTCAGCAAGATTGAGCAGCCATGTTGCAACACCTCTTGAGTGAATTTCTCAACGTGGAGGGAGTTGAACAAGCCATCATGGTGGACGACCGTGGTCGGCTCCTATCGAGCGTCGGCCACGAGGGGATGTTGCCGAAAACAGACCGGGCTGTGGAACTCGCTGTGGCCGCTCTGGAGGCGACTCAAGGTCGCTGTGACGGCGATCTTCAGGAGGTTTGGATAGAAGGTGAACAATCCACCCTTCTCGACATCCTCACGCCGTATCGAATCGTTATGCTCTCCGGTAAAAGAAGCAACATCGCACGCTGGAGGCACTCGATGGACCACTTGCGACAACAGCTTGCAACAACCCAAGAAATGTAGGTGAACACACATGTTTGAATTGCCGAATGGAACGCCTGTCACAGAACCGATCAACCTTGATGAGGGAACGCTGCAATCCTTCGCTCACGGCGTCATTTCAACGTTCATCGGACGAAGAAAGACCCCGGTTGGGCACCGACTTGTCAGAGCAGGACGCATCGTTGGCTACCTCGCCGAATCCGAAGAAAAGAACGTGCTGCTCGGAGGTGCCGAAGCAAAAACCGCTTTGGAAGCCGCAGAGACGGGGCAAAAGGTGCGTCATCTTGCCTCCTCCTACACCATGGCTGGTTTGGGTGGCTTGGCCGATGTGGTCCCCGAAGCCTTCGTTCATCAGGTTGACCGGCAGGGATTGAAATCAGGCACCAACGAGATTGAACGCTTGTTGGCTCGCGACCTCTCAACCGTGATTCGAACCATCACGGAAGACACGACTGTTCGCGGAGCGATGGCCATCGACAGCGGCATGCTGATCGACCATGCCGGCGACCTCCCAGGGCTTGGTGATGAGGAACGCTTGGCGAGCGAACTTCACGAATTGATGAGCAGCATGAAGGGGGAAAAAATGCACGAAGGTTGGGGCATGAAGGGCCAAAGTCACTGGACCCTCCACACAGATAACGGTGCCCTCCTTCTTGCCCAAAGCGGTGAGATTTCCCTTGCTGTTTGGACCGAGAAAGGGGCCAACCACGCCAGGTTGTTGTCCGCCGCTTCCATCAGCCTGGAGGGCGATATCGTCGCTGCTGGGGCGCACGGTGCGAAATTGCCAGAGGGTTTTGCCCTTCGAGAGGGCCGTGGAGGGGCCGACGCTGTTGTTTCGTTTCTCAAGGCCGGCGTTGATGAAAACGTCACCGGCCACATCCAATCAGGCTCAGGCAACAAAGCCGCGTCCCTCATTCTCTCAAAAGGGGTGCCGGTCGCGCTCTGGGCACCGTCCTGCGATAATGAACAGGAGGCCATGCTCGCCCTTACGGAAGGGAAACGCAAAGTGAAACTCCTGCGCTTCCCTGCAGGCACCATCGTGTCGGCCAAATCGGGCACCGTGGAAGGTTTCACGATTTCAGGCTTCATTCAATCGCTCTCAACGGTACGAACCCGTTCGGAAGCCCGACAGGCCTCCTTGAAGGCGCTTCTTGATGACCTTCTTGGTTTTGAAGCGGGTCTGGAAGCCCTGCGCCACGCACGGTCGAAAATGAAATTCAAGTCCGACGGTGCGGACGTTGCCGAACCGCTGCCCGTCATGCGAGACGAAGCGGTGGCTGCTGTTGATGCAGGTCTGCGCCGAAAACTCAACAAGGCCGAACGGGCCATTGATGAATTGAACAACGAAAAAGCCGTCCTCAACGCACAGATCAAGGCTTTGGAAAAGAAGAGAGAAGCAGCGCAAGTTGTGGCAAGAGAGGCTGCTGAATCACGGAAAGAAAACACCACGGCACTGGAGGACGCCAATGCCCAACTCAACACCATGCAGGTCGACCTGGCACAAGCCCGAGGGCAATGGGAAGAGGCGGAATCCCGCGCAGAACGTTTGGTCCGACGGGTCAACGAGTTGGAACATCAAGTCAGTGAGAGAGCTGCTGAACTTGCCAAAGCCATCGGCGAGGCTGAGAGCAGCGCCGAGTTGCAAACCATGATCGAAGAGCTCGCTTTGAAAGAAGCCGAACTGCAGGCCAATCTCGCTGAAGGAAGCGAACGCCTGAGCACCATCAGGAAACAAAGCGAGGACGAAGAACGCCGACTCAGGGTGTTGAGCGAGCAGGTGAACACCAGTCGTGAACGTCATGCGAGAGCTCAGGAAGATTTGATCGCTGTTCAGGAACAAGTGAACGTCAGCAACTTGGAGCTTGAATCGGCACGCTCCGAAGAAAAGCACGCTCGCCGGCGAACCGAAGAGGATCGCCTGCGTCGAGCAGAAGACGAAGCCCGCAGAACCAACACCCAAGCGGAATTGCGGGAATTGATGGAAGAAAGGCGCCAGATCCTGCGGGAACTGGGTGATTTGGGGGCCAGAAGAGGCCATGCAGAAGCGGAATTGGCTTCGCTGGTGGACAAAGCGACTTCGCTGGCAGAGGCCCATGAAGAAGCGCTTTCCGATATTCAAGAGGCGGAGCGACTTCGCGCCCGTCTCGCCGAAGAACCGCTTGCTCAGGCTCTTTTGGACGACAACAACACCTTCCAAGGCCTCGGTCCCGTTTTGGAACGTTTGGAACATGCTCGAAGCCTTGGCTATTCCGTGACCATGCTTGACCGAGCCGTCGAAAGGGCCCTGCAAGTCATCCAAGGAACGGTCGATCATGTTGCTGCAACGCCACGTCATCTTTTGTCGTCGGAGGTCATGACGCTGCTCGAACGGCAAGTACCCCAAACAGCAGGTGCCGTCCGCGGTCTAGCAAGATGGTCGGTTCAGCAACGGCTCGAACAACAACTTGGCGAAACCGTCAATCATGTGGTGGTGGATTTGGAACACCTTTTGGAGGATTTCGACCGTTCCATCACGATGCTTCGTCGCATTCGAAACGTGCTTGAGCAGGTGGAGCGCCTCGGTGCACCTTCGCACGAAGTGCATGCCCTGCTGGCCAATTGTCAGCGTCCAGAAGCCCTTCCAAGCTTGGCTCTGGGCACCCGCAAACTCATTCAGGTGGCGTTGGACGACATCTATCTTGAAGCCGACCAGCGGGACGCTGGGGAGGCAATAGGTCTGGAAGAGACCGCCCGAGTCTTGGAGGAATTGATCACACAACTTGACGCCTCGGGATTGACAGATGGCCGTCCAAGAGGCATGATGTGGGATTTCCAACGCGACGGTTTGCTTCCGTTTGAGCGGGAATCCATTCCTAAGCAACAGCGAATACCGGTTGACGAAACCATGCTCAGCGACATGGAACCTCACCTTGTCCAGGGAGATATCGCCGAGCCCATCGTGACCACCACGGTAGAGGATACCGATGAAGAGGGTTGGTCGCCGTTGCCCCCGCCGGCTGAAGAATTGGAAACACCCGTGTCGGCCGACCCTGCAGGCATCACGGCCGACTCGCTCACGGCACTGGAGGATGAACGCGCTCAACTGGAGGCTGAACTGGCTCGCCTTGATGCAGAGCATCGTCACCGCCTCCATCACACGACCACACCTGCCACCACGTCCACGGATTCAGCGCTCGCCGATCTTGAATCGCGTCTTTCCGATGTAGAATTTTGATGATGGTCATGTCGGAAGAGACAACCACACTGATGGGCCGAGAAGAGGTTCAGGGCGGTCGCTATCCGTTGTGGATTGAAAGGGTGCTTTTCCTGGCCGCCCTTCTGCTCTTCATCTTTTACAGTACCGCAGCTGTTGAGGCGGTTGGGCATTCCATCATTGGCCCGTTGGTGGGTTACGTTGTGTTCCCACTTTGCTTGCTGGCCGGTGCTGAATTGTTGGGTCGCTTTGCACAGGGCATGCTGAGTTCATAATTGGATGAAATCCTTTTGCTCCGGTTCAACCGGAAGCCTGTTGGTTTTGGATTGAATGAAACCAATGACCCTTTGCCATGGAATGAAGAAGCGAAGAACGGCCATGATGCTTAGGAAGAGCAAGGCAGAGATGACCAAGCCGTAGGTGAGCGTCAACTCGATGGATTCAGAAACCTGACCTGCCCATTGGCTGCCTGTTGTGTCTGAAACAATGGTCAAGAGCACCTTGTGGAAACCGAGCGCCACCATCGTGGCCACCCCGGTGAGGCCCAAAAACAAGAACGTGTGACGAAGGTGCGTGTTGAGAACGTTGTCCATTTGACGAACGTATTCGGGATCTCGCTTGCAGGATTCAGGCAGGCGGAAAGCGTACTCGAGGTTTCGAATAACGCCATAGCTCGCTTCCTGGAAGACCATGATGAGGACGGCGATGAGAATCAAATTGAACTGTTCTCGTGTCACCAAGTTGATGCCAAACAGACCAATCGTGGGGTCTGAAGTTTGGCTTTCCAACGTCGCCAACGAACCGGCGTAGGCGCCGAGTTGGGACTTGATAAGCGGGAACGTTAGGATGGCGTGAATACCCAAAAAGAGGAGCGTGAAACCGATGGCCCAGGCGATGGAACGACGAGATAGGCCCCAGATGCCACGCGTTCCCATGATCACCGGCAGCAGGTAGATGAAAAGAATGAGCAAAGACATGATCATCAACAGCGGCGTTTGCAACGTTTCCAACTCATCGTTGGTAGGGAAACGGAGTTCAAACGAAAACAGCATGCCTGCGAACCACATCAACACCAAACGACCGATGAGCAGCATGATGAGGCCCAAAATGAAAGCGAGTTTGATGCGTTGTTGCACCTTCGGGGATTGAAAAGCAACGAGCGCCATCAGGCCTCCGAGCCCCAATCCCAGCACCAGAGGCACGAAAAAGCGGGCCATGCCGTCCCTGCCCTCACCGGTCAACCAGTCCCCCAGAGGAAGTTGGTCAGCAATGAGCAGTTCAATCGAGTCAAACACCATGGTGTGGTCAATGGAGCCAACAACGTACGTCGATACCACCTCGAGGTACATACCGATGAGGGCGACGGTGGCAATGACCTGAAGAGCGATGATTTGCCAGCGCCGGCGGAGCATCTTCAAATGGAGCGTGCGAGGTTTCGCCACCCCGTCCAGGTAAACATCGGATTGGAGACCTACTTCACCTGCCAACTCAATACCCCCTTACCTGCATCAATGCCTGAGACAAATCCATGTCGGGCATCCAATCGATAACTTGCGCCCCAGATCCTGCCAAAGTCGTGAGCCGATTTTGGCGTTCAAGTTTGAGAACCTCGTAGGACATTCTTGGGATGCGGCTTACCAATCGCTCAAAGTCCACGCTCGACGGCGACAGAACCGTCACCTCATGACCGCGACCAACCAAATCTCGAACGGCGGCCGGCACCGTACCGTCCCCCTCACAAGAGGAGATGACGAAGACCGGGCTGCCTCGGCTAAATCGACCGCTCAACGAGTTGGTGACGGCCTGCAAGGGCATGGTACCTTTCGGTCGGACGCCGGCAAGGGCGCTGAGGATTTTGAAATACTGCTTGTCCCCGGTATCGGGAGGTAGGTAGGAGAGTTTCTCGTCGTAGATGGCCAGAGCGACGGAGTCCCGGCGCTTGAGGAAGAACGCAGCGAGACTCGCCGCTGAAACGGTACCCATCTCGAGCGGGTTCTTGAGAACGGTACCGATTCGTGCCAAGTCCCTGCTGTCCAGGATGAGGTAAAGGTCCGTGACCGCATCTCGACATTTCTCGTTCACCATCAAATCGCCAGTTCGGGCAAAAGCCTTCCAGTTGATGTTCTTGAACGGGTCCCCGGGAACGTACTCTCGAAGCGAGTAAAACTCCGAGCCCTGTCCCGGTGTTCGCAGGGTGGTGGCGCCGGTGTACATTTTTGGCGTTCGGCTTCGAAGAAACGCTTCTTCGATGTCCTTGATTTGCGGGAAGATGACGATGTCGCTGTGATGGTCGACGTACATGTCTTCAACGCCCAAATTGAAGGTGTTTCGCGCACGCAACGAAACGGGTCCAATGGAGTAGTGACCCCGAAGCGGACACCGGAGGACGTAGCGTATGCGTGCGCTTTCCCCCGGCTTCAGGTTGAGTTGCATCTGGTTCAGGCCGCTTCGCAACTTCATCTCATGGGGAATGTTGTCGTAGATGTCCAGCATTTGCGTCTTCCGATTGCTTCGGTTGGTGACCAAGAGTTCGACGTAAAGGTCGTCGCCCTTGTAGAGGTTGTCGGCCGAGAGCGTGCGTTGGACTTCGACATCACCATGACCAGAAATCCAGGAGTTGACAACGATGAACGCAATGAGCGTCAAACCGAGGATCATCATCTGTTGATTGGAAATCATCATGCCGATGAGCACCAGTGCGATGCCGCCGGTGAACGTGAAGGAGGCTTTGCGTGTCCACATGATTTCACCTCACTGGCGCCCCCACGCCTTGATGCGTTTCACCAGCGCAACGGTCTGTTCCAGGGTGTACTTGTTTCGTGTCTCCACGGCAAATTTAGCAAGCACGGGGTCGTTGATCATCGCCAGTAGCTCGTTGGCCTTCATCGCTTGGAATTCTTCACGATTGAGCCCGTTTTGATTTCGAACTTTTGAGAGGAAGACCTGACGAATCTTGTCCACCTTAGAATAATACGCATAGCGATTGGCATCGCCAAACCCGTAGTAGATAATGCTGAACACGTGCCGCCACGGTTCGGGGTCGCGTTTCTTGATGAGAACGGCTTCGAAGGTAATGAACAAGATCAGGAACAGGAGGAGCATCGCCAGCCCCTCGCCCGTGAAGTAGACCAGCAGGAAGTACACGGTGTTGTATGAATCCGCCATCAGGGCGCTTTGTGGATGCCGGGACTCATCAAAAATGACCATGGCGTTTTCAGCGGGCTGACCGGCTTCGTCGGCGAGTTCACTCATCAGGGCTTCAGCGATGAAGTCAAGCGCCCATTTTCTGTTGTGGTTGGCTGGAATCATGGCATCGGTGGGTCCGTATTTGCCTTCGTTGAAACCCTCCCAATCGTACATGGCGTTGATGAGAACCGAACCGTCGGCAACAAACACGACCCGCCCGCCATCGCTAGGAGAGCAACTCGCTCGGGCGCAGGCCTCGATGCTCAAATTGAATTGACCGAGTTTGTCAGGCGTTTCAGGCGTGATTTCGTTGCCCACCCAGATTTCACCGTCGCCGTTCATGTCAACCGTCGCTTCGCTGCTGGTCAACGCCAGAATAGCCACCTCGGAAAGCGGCCCGCGCACACCTGGTATGACTTCAAGATCGGTGATGTTGTTGAGCAGCACCTGGTAGGTGCCGTTGTAGTTGATCTGCCCTCCCGAGATGTGTTCCCTGCACAACGGGGCCTCGTCAACGTCAAGACGTTGACCGTCCAATACGGAACACGGGTGTTCCCCGGGCCCACCAACATCGGCCCAACGTGGATGGGTGGAGAGTGTTGATGGGTCCAACTCCGTGCCGTCCATGCCACAAGGGTTGCTTTGGATGCACATCCAAATGTAATTGCGATCCAGTTCGTTCACGTAGGTTGGGTCCTCCACTCGATGACCCGTAAATTGAACACCGAAGGCTTCGGCGATGGTGTTGGCAAATCCGTAATCTTCCAGAATCATGGCGGTTCCGCCGGCCTCAATAAATTCCACAATGGCGCTGATTTCGGAAGGCGAATAACCACTTCCTGAGGCGATGGTGATGAAACCGTCGTCGTCAAACTGAGGAAGCGTGAGCGTGTCTCTTTCAACGCCCGCCAGGATGTAGGTCGTGTTGCGAGGGTCCTCAATGTCGGCGAGCAGCAACGGGCTGCTTACCAGCGACCGTGTCTCAATGCCCATGCTCTTGATGTCCTCGCGAAAGGCGGACATGTCGTTCCAATCGTCGTCGTAAGCCGAGAGTTGATTTGTGGCGCTCAGGTTGATGAAGTTCAGGAGGATGGTCATCAACAAAATGAACATCACCGCCCAAAACGACGCCTGAAGAGCAAGCCTTCGGACGTTGATGTTCAGAGATGAGCCCAACATGTGCATCACAAGGAATTGGTTCCTGTATAGGGAACGCTCGCTATTGACTTTAGAAGGTTGTCCAACTTGGTTGGAAAAATGCTCACGCGTGCTTCGTTTGCGGTCAAACGTTCAAATGAATGTTATCGGCAATGCGTGCCACCGCCGTTCCCGGTATTCGAACGGTGTTCTCGGTGTGCTCAAACGGAAGGGCAGAGGCGTTGACCGAAGCTTCTACTTCAACGAGAAGTTCACTGATGACGCCCGTGTTGAGGTCAAAGCTCAAATCGATGAGGGTGCCCATTGAGGCGCCGGTTCGGTCCAGAACGGTGTTTCCAAGGATTTCTCGACCGAATATCGCCATCCGCTCACCGCTCCCTGTAGTTGTTTGAACAGTGGAATCTCATCAATGCGTCGGTGATGGAACCTCACATGGTTTCGATGCCGCGACTGAAATCACGGTTGCGCTTGATGTTGGTGAGCCCCGAGGTCAGTCGGGTTTCCATCTTCTGGTAGTACTCGAGCATGTCGGGTGTAACCGTTGGTCGAACACGGGAAATGGCTTCTTCGAAATGGGATTTGGTGACCTTTTTCTTGCCTGCTCTCATGCAAAT
>CEWJ01059640.1_pt1 | contig 15421 bp, 13 predicted proteins | sample 350291 | NCBI WGS metagenome assembly CEWJ01 (sample SAMEA2622923, study PRJEB7988) | marine metagenome | isolation source: saline water (ENVO:00002010), including | reverse complement strand
CAGTATGGCCGTAACCGGTAATTTGTCTGGTGCTGATCAGGAGGGCTTGCCCTCCGGTTGGCCTTATTTCCCCGCTAAAACGATCCGAACACCCCGTTATCGGCGTTAAAAAGGTAACTAAACTCAATGGTTATCACGATGAATAACAATAAGGCTCGCAGGTCTTTCCCTTACCACATAGTGCTGGTGTTTTTATTTTGCGCCTGGCTAGCCGGCTGTGCCAGCAATAAACCACAAATCAAAATGCGCGAAGAAACGAACTTCGCCGCGCTAAAAACCTTTTATGTTCAGCCACCGCTCAACTCAGTTAACCCCACCCTTGAGCAGCATATGGTATCGACCATCACTACCGTGTTGCAAGGCAAGGGGCTGACCGCATCAGGCGAAGAAGATGCCGATATTAAAGTGGGCTTTTTCCCTTCCAGCCGGGTGGAAGAGGGGGGCTCGTCGGTCAGTATCGGGCTTGGCACCGGTGTATTTGGCCGCTCTGGCGGTATTTCACTGGGCAGCATTTTTAGTGTGCCGGTAGGTGAGCAGGTTACCGAATACCAGAATCTGCAAATTGAGGTGGTACAGGACGGTGAGTTTATCTACAGCGCTGCGGGCAGCGCAGAGTTAGAGGCCAGCGACAGCATTACCGTGCAACAGGCGTTAACCACACTGGTAGAAACGCTGCTGGAGCCTTTTCCTGCTAACCGCGCAAACTAGCTGCGAAATGTCATCATCGCGCGACCAATGGGGTTGTGAAACTGTGTTTAGTCCCTAGTTTTATACATCAATTCAAAATCAGAATGAGGGCATCGTATGTCTCGCCACTTTGAACAAGCCGAAGGCTTGTGTGAACCAAAAGACCCGGCCACCGACGGCTTTGTATTTAACCAGACTATGTTACGGATAGCCGATCCGGTGCGTTCGCTGGATTTTTATACCCGTGTGATGGGCATGACCCTGCTGCGCAAGCTCGACTTCCCGGAAATGAAGTTTAGTTTATATTTTCTCACTACCGGCGAGGACTTTTCGGATATCAGCGACGACGAAGGTAAGCGTACGGCACAAACTTTTGGCCGTCCGGCCATGCTGGAGCTCACCCACAATTGGGACGACAGCGCCGAAACCACCAGTTATCACAACGGTAACAGCGATCCCCGCGGCTTTGGTCATATTGGTTTTCATGTACCGGATCTGCAAGGGGCGTGTAAGCGCTTTGAAGAGCTGGGCGTCGAATTTCAGAAGCGCCTGGAAGATGGCAGTATGAACTACCTGGCGTTTATAAAGGATCCCGACGGCTACTGGATAGAAATCTTTGATGCCAACGGGATGGCCAGTTAAGTTAGCTTGGTCACATTAAAGCGTTAAGTGGAAAAAGCCGGAACATTGGTTCCGGCTTTTGCGCTTAGTGGTTGGTATGCTTCCAGTGATACTGGTGCGCCTTGGCCTCCACTTCTGCCGCCGTTTGCTGCGGCATAAAGGCTTTGTTGTTACCTTCAAAGAAGAACGGCTGGCGTTTTTGCTTACTACCCATTTCGTTCATAGTGGCAACGTCATACACGCGGCCGTTAATCACGGTGTAGGTGACATACTCACTACGGCGGATGTCGTTAAGCACGTCGCCATCGGTGATCATCAGGTCGGCCAGTTTACCCGGCTCAATGCTGCCGAGATCCTTGCCCATGCCCAGATGCGTTGCGCCATCAATGGTGGCACCACGCAGAGCTTCCCACGGCGTAAAGCCGCCCTGATTCATCAGCCACATTTCCCAGTGAGCGGCCAACCCTTCACGTTGACCGTGCGCACCAATGTGTACACTCACGCCGTTATCGCGCAGCACTTTCGCGTATTCAGCCACATTTACGTGGTTGTACTGATCATCCGGCGCGGTAGGGCGGCGAATAGCACGGGCATCCAGCCTGGTAGAAGGCACATAACGTAGCAGACGTTCGTTCTTCCACACTTCGGTGCGATCGTACCAGTATTCTTCACCCATCAGGCCACCGTAAGACACCACAAAGGTTGGCGTGTAACCAAAATCAGTGGCTTTCCATAACTGGGTGAGGTCGTCGTAGCCACGGGCAATGGGCAGTGAATGCTCCAGGCCGGTATGGCCGTCAACCAGCATTGTCAGGTTTTGCTGGAACTTACCACCGCCTTCCGGCACCACCATCATTTGTTGATTATTGGCGGCCCACAACACTTGCTGACGTTGATCCCGGCGTGGCTGGTTATAGCTTTTCACCGAGATAGCACCGCTGTCTTTCAGGCGCTGAACATGGAAGTACGCATCGTCGTAGTTGTTAATTTGTGCCTTATAGCCGATACCTTCCGCGCCATACAAAATAGTACCGGTAGAGTAGATGCGCGGTGCAACGCGTTCACCTGCTCGTTGAAGCTCCGATGCGGCAAAGATCTCAGTGGTATCGTTAGATGGATCGTGAATGGTGGTCACGCCGAATGACAGATTGGAATACTGCATCCAGTTTTGCTGCGGAATGATCTCACTGCGGCCTTGTCCGCCATGGGCGTGGGTATCCACTAAGCCGGGCAGAACGGTTTTACCTGAGGCATCAATCAGCATAGCGTCGCCGGGGATATCAACTTCGCCGCGCTTACCTACCGCGGCAATGCGATTATCCAGGATCAGTACTACACCATCTTCGATAACTTCCCGGGTATTGTCGGCATCGCGCATGGTGACTACCGTACCACCTACCAGCGCCTTGTAACCGCTGGGCTTGTCGCTGGTGGCAGTAAAGCTCAAATCCAGGCCTTCAGAAAGCGGATCTGGCAATTCATCGGCCGATTTACCGCCTGCAAAGGCAAATGCGTCTTCCAGCTTACGTTCGAAATAGTAAGGGCCATGGAACCAGCCCACACTGCTGCTGTCTGGTGCCCAGGTGAGGTACTCACCAGCGCGATCAGATAGTTGAGTAACCGGCAGAGAAGACATATTCGGGCCAATAGTGACTTTCTTACCATTGTCTACGTATGGTGTAACGTAGGTATTAAACTGATGCACAAAGGCAACCCATTTACGATTCGGAGACAGGCGATATTCGGCTACCTTATCGGCGCCGTATAAGTGCACCCGGTGGTCGTCGCCATGCAGGTTTACACTGGCCAGTTGGGTAGCCCCGTAGGGAGAATCGTAACTGCGTTCGGTAAAGAACAAGCGCTCATTGTCGCCAGCGAAGTGGGGCTGAGTGCCCGAGCTGCTGACCTTTTTCGGCTCGCCTTTATCCAGGTCCATCACGTATAAGCCTGGCTCTACCGAATACTTGGGATCAAGCAGGTAGCCGCCGGTAAATTTACGGTAGGTGACTAACTCGCCATCGGGTGCAAACGACGGCTCTACATAGTGCCCGGGCTCAGGGGTTATTACTTTACCCTTACCACCACGGGCGGAGACGATGCGTACATCGCCTGACTTCTGGTCGTTCCAGGTGGTGTAGATAATGCGTTTACCGTCGGCAGAATAGCGTGGGTAGTATTCATCATGCTCATCCTGACGGGTAAGACGTTTGGCTTTGCCGCTTTTTAAATCCTTGACGTATAGTTTGCCCAGCGCCTGAAACAGCACCGATTTGCCGTCGGGCGATTTCTGCGACCAGCGGATCATTTTTACGTTAAAGGTATCCGGCGCTACGTCTACATCAAAACGTAATGCATCGGCATATTGCAGCTTGGCCTCAACGGCGATATCGATGGTGTCTACCGATTGGTCTTTTACATTGAGCTTATGAAACTTGCCGCCGGCCCAGTACACAATCGCTTTGCTGTCTGGTGTCCAGTCGAAATAGGCATAGTAACCTTCTACGCCAAATCCTTCCTGCATGTCGCGCTCCATGTCGCGAGTTAGCAGGGTCTCTTCACCGGTGGCAAGGTCTTTAATAAACAGCGCGGTGTCGTACTTCACCCGACGCAGAAAAGCGATGTACTTACCGTCTGGTGAAGGGGTTGGTACCACGGCGCCGCCAGTGCCGGAGATAACACGGTCTTCTTCACCGGTTGTGCGATCAAAGCGGGTAATGGCAAAAATGCCTTCCAGCGGATCGCGGTTATAATCGAAGCGGTAACCGCCAGAGGTACTCTGGGTATAGTAAATATAGTTGCCATCGTGAGAGAACACCGGATCGGTAATGTTGTTTTGCTCACGTTTACCGGATACCCGCTCTTTAATTGGCAGACCGCTACCGCCGGAATGGTGATAAATCCAGATTTCGCCGGCCGGGATACTGCGGGTAGAGGTAATGCCTTTGGTCACTACAATATATTCGCCATCCGGGCTCCATTTAGGCGAGTGGATAGTGTTATTTTTTTCTTTGGTTACCTGACGCAGGTTGCCACCGTTGGCATCCATTACCCACACGTTCGACACGCCGCCGCGATCTGAGATAAACGCAATCTTGCTGCCATCGGGCGAAATGGCCGGGTGAATATTCCAGGCGAAATCCTGGGTTAACGGTGTAGCGTTGCCGCCGTCGAGGTCAGCTTTATAAATGTCGCCAAGCATGTCGAACAGGAAGTACTCGCCATCAGGTGCTACGTCCAGGCTCGACCAGGTAGTTTCGGTGGTGTTAATGGTGACATCGTGCAAAGGATAGGGCGGGTTAGTCACTTCCCACTTTTCCTCTGTATCACCTTCTTGTGCTGCCAGCGGAGCGCTGAGCAGACAAGATGAGGTCAATACCGAAGCACTTAATAAGGTTAATTTTTGCTTAGGAGTGTGCAGGTTTGTCGTTAGCTTCATTGTTATTCTCTACGTCTTTTTTGTTGTCATGGCGGGGACTGAGCCCGCAGCAAAAGCAATCTTCCCTGGATTGTTAATGGTCAGTATAAAGTATGTTTAGTGTGAGGTGTTGCAGTTCATCGGATTAGTTTGCCGGGTAAACTGTATCATTGTGGGTCGGGGAATTGGCAGCGAATGGCGGTGAAAGTGGTAAAGTTAGCCAGTAACAGATCAACCAGTCTGGGATCAAATTTTTTGCCACGTTGCGCAGTGAAGTATTCACGAATTTGCGTTTCAGACCAGGGGCTTTTGTAGCAACGTAAAGCACATTTTCCATGCCCCGGCGGGTAGTAAAATAACTCACAAAGTAATCGTTGCCCTGAATGTTACTGTGCTGGTTTAACGCCTCTTCGATGCGGGTTTGCACCTTCGCCGGGATAGTTGATAAAGACTTGCCCTGTAAGTTGGTGGCCAGAATTTTGTACTGGTTGCCGCTTTTAACGTCGCGGGTAATCGCGCAGCAAATAATATCGGACGTCTCGATAGCCAGCAGTACGGATATTTGATTTAAGATAGCAGAGGCAAATTGTGGGAGGGTGTCGCACTCGATAAATTCGGTGGTGGCGCTGATAATTTTTTCCAGCCCTTGTCGGTGCCGCTCAATCAGGCGAATGTCCCGGTAAGCCCGCAGCGCAGCATACATACTGGTTTTCAGGCGCATGGCGGTAAGTTCGGTTTTGTTTTTGTAATCGTTGAGGTCGTAATCGCGGATCACCCTTTCTTCCGGTGCCTCGCCGGGCTGACCAGTACGAAGGATCAGCCTGATGACGTGATTGTTTAGCGTTTCGCGCACCCAGCGCACCAGCTCAAGACCGGCCTGAGTGGTTTCCATTACTACGTCTATAATTGCTACCGCAATCGCGTTATGGGTGTCAGCAACTAAAATATCGCGGGCTTCAGCGGCACTGCTGGCGGTGATAATGTTCACCGGGCGTTGCTCAAACACAAAATCGGCCAACACCATACGGGTGACCGCATGCACTTCCGGCTCGTCATCAACTACCAGCACTGTCCAGGCCGCTAATAGCTCTTCTTCGAGATCGGTTTTGTCATCGTTAGTAAAAAGTAATTCGTCACTGAGCATTGTGAGGTTACCTCGTTGCCACTGTCAGAACCGATAAACAAATAAAGTTGCTGTCAGTTAACTATAGTACGAGGTTGATGAATCTGCCTGCCAGTTTATATCAGCATTAAACAGCAACTTAATAGGGCTACAGGGTGTTCTTGAGCACACATTTATTGACGCATCGTTTACTCGGAGAAAAGGCCGCTTGTTTGAACCAGCTTACTGAATATGTTATTTTTATGTTGCTAGTCAATGGGGGCTAGCATTGAACAAAATGGATTAATGGATTAATGGATTTACAATATTTTATAAAAACTGCTTTAATTTCAGTCGTTACGTTTTTCGTTTCTGCTTATTCGCTGCATACCCAAGCTAATTCCCTGGGGGTTGAAAGAGGGGAGATATGTGCTACCACTCTTAGCAGCGATTTTACCGCCTGCCCACAAAATTTTACCAATCACGCCCTGTCAATGAGTTACTTGCATTCTGAAACGACCGAATGCGAATCGTCGGGCCCAATGTGTATTGGCGATGATATAGCCTATCAAAGTAAAACTGATTATTTCACTTTCTTTGATGTTGATAATAAACAAACGGTAAAGTACGAAATTACCATACACCCAAATGTTTATGACCCAATGGGTAACCTCGTCATGCCCGGTAATAAAACGGCTGTTGAAATACAGCCCACCAATCACGAAGTTGAAGCCACTGAAACACTTGCCGAAATCGCAGCTCTCAAACAGTCGATAGCTAAAAAGTTTACGCTGGAAATAGACGAAGACGGAAACGTTACTGAGGTAACGGGGCATAGTGTTCCAAAGCGAAAGGCGAAAGTCGCTGAGCTTTGCTTAACCGCACTTGACTATACCAGTGTAGACGTCAATTGTGCCGGGGCCTTAAATACAGCCATTGATAACGCGGTTGCCTCTGAAGCGGGTTTTCACGCATTGACGTCAGCAGAGAACAAATCTGAAGGTATCGTTAAGGTAATTAGTCCTTTAAATAGTGATTTCTCTACTCTGAAGAACCGCTCGTCGTTCAGACTTATAAGTAAATTTGTCGATGGATCTGAGTTAGTGCTTGATGTCAGAGTAAAGGGAGGAGTGGTCGAAATTCTAGTAAACAGAGACGCGTCAATAACGAGTGTGGGCAGAACGTTTACTCAGGCTGAGAGTTACGGTACTTCGTCTCAGCGTAGCTTCAGGGAAGCTCAACGGGTTGCATCTTCTCAACAAATACCTAAAAGATGCGAGCAGCCGACATTTGATAGCACAGACTGGGTCGTTGAGGAAGTGATCACTAAAAACTATCCGGACGGACGAGCCGAAGTGACTAATATTTATCGGCAGGAGGATATTTACCTAACTTATCTGCAGTGTTAATGGCTTATCTAAGGTGCTGTGCCTCTATTCGCCGTTTAAGGGCGCGGGCGGCACTGGCTCAACCGTTTCCGCCTTGATGTATGCCCACCCTGTATGCCACAGCGAGTGAAAGACGATACGGTTTTTAAATGGTATTCCACTTCCTGAATAAGCTGCGATACAGGAAAAAAGTGGTTTTTCCCTCTGTGATTTGCCTCATACAAATTGTTGTCTGCGCTTTCTATTAACGCTTCCTGATTATAAATGGCTTCATTATTTAACTTCTGGCGCTTAAAAATCAAATCTGCTTTGTAAGAACAATTCAATCAACTCAGAATTTTTTGGGCACCACAGATGTTACACGCCAGAAAATTTGACTGGAATGTAGGGTCGTTAATAGGTTAATCCATATAACCCCAGTTGTAGTAACAGTGCGCTTCGGCTAACGAAGCGCACTGGGTAGAGGGAGGAATCAATCAAGCTAGCGGCGTAGCGCAAGTGCTTGGTTTAAAAGAGCTGGACTTGCTAATTGCTCATATCCTTTAACGTTCTATCCCATTTACAACCGAAGCCTGTACATTCACCAGAAAGCATCACAATCATGCCGCGTTTTATGCGTGGTACTAAGTCTTCATCTACTGTAATGTAAGACTTGTTATTGAACACATTGTCTTTATCTACCATTTCACCTGAAGCAATTTTTACTAACTCGCCATCAATTTCTTGATAAATAGCCACCGCAGCTTCTTCTTTTGCGCCATTCAAACGGCCTAGGTTTGTTTCAAAATATATATCGCCTTCGGCTTTTTTCGCGCCAGTAATCATGCCTTGTGAGCTTACATACTTGCTTAAGGTAACATAATCGCTGTTACCTTTTACCAGCAAGTCGGCAATGGCCCCTTTAATTGCACCGTTTATCATGCTTGGCTCGTCACATTTTCTGCTCGGCGGGTTTTCTTTCGAGCCGCTTTCTCTGCCGGTTAAGTTCAATGACAGAATTTGCTTCATTGAGGGCAATGCACGAATCTGCAAATTACCCTTTACCTTACCTGTGTAGTCACATTCAGCCGGGTAATGTACCCTTTCACCGTCTTTATTTTTACGTGATTCTGCTTTTTCGTACTCACTACTCCATGAATAATCGGTAATGGTCGGGATAATTACAAATTTGGCTTCAACCGGACCTTCATAAGTGTCGTAGCTTTCAGACAAGTTTTCTTTTAGCTGAATTTCGTCAATAAAGCGCTGTGCCAACTGACGGTCAATGACTTCAGAGCCGCTTTCTGTAACGAATGTGTTAACGGTATCTACGAACATGCTTTGTATAAATGAAGGTACATTACTTTTAACGCCCGGTGCGACTAATAGTTTATTGCTTTTAACGCTGCCAGCATCAGTCGGTGCGCCGGGCAATGCAGGAATACTTACGTCTGGGTAAGTCGGCAAGGCCGTTGGGGCAGTAGATCCGCATGCAGTTATAGTCAATGCTGCGGCTATACCAGTTAAGAGGTGTGCTTTTCTCATTTTCAGGTCCTTTGTTTTTTATTTTAGTTTCACGCGTTGCAGTAACGCTTGTTCGGCTTTTGCTACCGATTCATTGCTTGATTTGAATGAGGCGCCTTTTACTTTGAACGAATCTTTAAATTTCAGTGACTCGTTTTCGTCGAACACCAGAATCTCAGTTGTGAGAATGGTGAGATGCGTTTTATTAAAATATGAAGATTTGGTTTTAATGTTAAATTGCACATTACCCGTGTTTTCACCCCGGCTAACCACTTCAAAGCCATTTTCTTTCAGCTGCGCTTTTGTTGAGCTCTCAAGTACACTTGATACCGGTTTTGAGAAGGTAAGCGTATAACGGTTGCGCTTTTTGCAGCGTTTGTATGTGCGTTCAAAGATGTTGATGGTGCTGTAGAACGGTGCTTCAGCCCCTTTTTCACTGCCGATACCTATGTATGCTGGAATTAATTCTTTTAGCTGCGTTATTTTGCTTTCTTCGTTGCTTAGCGCATAGAAACACGACGGCGCATAATGGTTCTCAAACTCTTCCAGGGTAAATTGCAAATCACTGTTTAGCGTGTCGAGTTGATGCTTGATAGAACGCTTAACCTGATCGCGTTCTACTCGCACAACCACTTGCCATCGGCCCTGTGTTTGTTCGCTATCTATTACGTCTACATTCGGAAGCTCTATGCCCCGACTTTCGGCTATCACTCGTGATTGAGCATTTACCTGGGTTTTAGTATTGCTTTTGGTTTGGCTAATTTGGGTACTCGCATTTACCCGGGTAGCCAGCTTCATCACAATATCTGCCATGGCCGCTTTTTGTGCCAAGTCGTAACTCGTGTCGCTGCCTATGCCGTAAATATGCTCAGGTGTATCTGCTGGTAACTCAATACTTGTTGCAGAAAAAGCCGCAAACAGTAATAAGAACAGTAGTTGTCGCATTGCCAAACCTCTGCGTTAAATGTGTTGTGCAAAGTACGCTTTACTGCTTAACACTTTGTCTAAATAGCGTTGCGTTTCAGTATGCGTTTTGCTTTTTATTACTCGCATCACTTGCTCTGGCGTCATTTGATTAATTTGCTTAATGGCCGCCATTCTGCCGCGTTCACCATTATTAAACGCTCGGGAAAGGTTTCCAATGCCGGTGTTGTAGGCAGCAATAGCGCAATACATGCGGCTGGTGGGATCCTCAACTTCTTTCAGGTAACGGGTCATTAAAATATTGAAATATGCGCTGCCGAATTCAATGTTGCGCTCGCCGTTAAACAACTCTTCTGGAGTTGGTTTTTTTTCCTTTGAAAAGACTTTGTTATTTACATCTGCACCGGCGGTGGCGGGTACTATCTGCATTAACCCATAAGCAGGAATGTGCGACTTGGCCATTGGATTAAAGTGGCTCTCGGTTTCAATTACTGCTAACAGCGTATCCTGAGCTACCTGCCAACGTTCTGCTTGTTGATATACGGCGTCCAAGTAGTTAGTTGCTTTGTCATAACGGGCGCGGTGAAGCTGAATTTTGTAAGATTTGGTGTTTTTTACAGTAGCATCTATTTTTGCGGCAGACACTTCATTTAGATCGGCAGTCAGCATTAGTGCGGTTTTTTCGGCTTGCTCTTTTTTTTGTTCAGGCACATCCTCGCGAGCTGCGAATTGTTTCACTTCGGCAATTTGCTCTGCTAGGCGGGATTTAGTTCGCTGGGTAACTATGTCTGCCTGTTGTCCCGCTGGCACCTCTTTTGCGCCGGCAATAGATTCTTGCAATTCCACATCGTTTTTTATGCCCAATGCGTTAAGTAGGGTAGGAGCTGAGGTTTTTCTATGAGTCAGCGTTGTTGTGTCGTATTTTTTCGACGCCTGGCTCTCAAGAATCGCAAATTCGGGATTGAACTTATTCGCTTCAGGTGCCGACAGGTTTAACGTGCTTTCAATAGCTGTTTTTACGGCTTCGTTTTGTTCTTCTTTGCTAAGCGCGTTCAGGGCATCTTCGTGAATGCTCACTTCAATAGTGTCGTTTTCAAAGTCAGCAATGACTTTTACATTGTTGTCGTCTGAATAGGCCACATATTCTGTGGATGAGCTTAATTCTGCTACCCCCCATTTTTCAATTAGTTGGGCTTTAAATGCTTCATACCGCTGAATGTAGTCGTCAGCAAAACGTTCGTATTTCGCTTTTTGTTGTTTTTTATATTCATCGAATTTATTTTGTTGCGCCTGTATAGGAGCGGTTAATAGCATCGATGTAATGACTACACTCATTAACGCTTTGTTTTGCAGCATGGCAAATATGTCCTTATTTTTTGTAGTACAAAGAGTATTCAAAGTGGGTTAATACTGAGTCAGCGATGGTGGATAGGTTATTTTCACCCGCGCCATAAAAGTTATTTACGACTTTCGTTGTTAACTGCTTCACTTCTTCTCGCGCTACTGTTGATGTCTCATTCATGCTTAAGGTGTTGTAGATTTCCCTTATCTCCGCGCGTGGTAAACGGGTATCTTCGCTGTAGCTAATAGCGCCAAAATAGTTGTTTACAAATAACTTTTCTTTGCCCAGCTCTTCCATGACCAATAAATATTCTACGTTATTGAAGTCCAGTGTGAAGTCTTGAAACGTGCCATAGTTATCGGCAATGGTGGTTTTATCGCCGGCAGCGGTTTTACTTAACAGGCTGTGGGGTACAAAGTCGTCAACTAGGCTGGTAATAGTGTACGCACTTACGCGATTTTCTTTTATTATCAGCGTTAGTATGTACTTCTCGTTGAGGTAGTAGGCAAAGCTAATGGCATTGCTATACTTACTGTCTTTAGTTAGCTGCGGTTCGCCGATTAGTGTTTTTATGTAACTAAAGTTGCTACCTATGTTAATACGATCTAACGACTCGTATTCATATTGGTGTGTAAAGTTAGAAAGAGTGAGTCGCCATGCTTCAACAATAACATCTTTTGTGTCGCCCCATTGTCCTAACGCCATAAGACCAAGGGTACCTGCTACAAAATACTCGTAAATTGTTTTTTTACGAGCAGGTGCGTTTCTAGCGCCATCTATACTTCTATTTTCGTCACTCATTACCAGCACCTAACGCTTTACTGATTTTCTGACTTCAAAAAGTTTAGATAAAGCAGGGTTTCGTCTTCAGGACTTAGCTTGGTAGGTGCACTGTTCATTACGCGTTCAAACAAACGTTTGGCGTTGTCTTCAGAAACAGTGACCAACGCGCATACATTTTCTTGTTGGCCTATTTTGGCGTAGTCTACTTTAGTCACTTTCGACCCCTGTAGTGCTTGGTTAATGAACTGCGTGGTGGTGGTCGAAAAGTTGGTGTTGGAAGTACTGCTGCTAGCATTGGATGTCGTTTGGGCGTATTGCTCTTGTAAAGAAGATACCCGTGCGTCTAATTGTGCCGCTAGTTCGGTCCTGGCCATCGTCGCGGCTTGCGTTTTATCCATAGAAAAACTGTTTGATGCTGCGACACATGATGACGCTGCTAAACCAGACTCTGCAACAGGGTTTGTTACCCAGGAAGGTATCGCCATTCCCATTTCGGTGGCGTTTGTATTTGACGTTGAATTACAACCTGCTACTAAAGCAGCGAGGGTAGACAAGGTGATTAACTGAAGATTGCGTTTCAGCATTATTTACTCCATTTATTTGCACGGACTAGAACGCCGCGTTCAAATCCATTTGATTTCGTTAAGATTTATACCGACCCTGTTATTCATAACACAGCTAGTACAGCTAGTACAATATTTTGAGAATGTAAACTAACTCATAGGTACTGAAATAAATACCTAAATAAAGCATTTGATTTATATATGAATGTTTGGTTAAAGCACTGCGGACAAATCCTGCAATTTAGTGAAAAATTAAATCATTACGTCATCTGGCTGTTCTTTGAACTATTATTTGCTATTTGGGTCGACATATCGCCGCTTTATGCCAAACTCCGGGCTATTTCCGGATTCCAGGCAGATCTTGGCTGTCGTCGCAGCATCTGGTCAACTTTAAGCAGATTCGCCAGAGTGGATAACATAGCCAATCGACTGTCGTTTTTTTTCCAGTTCCTTGCAGCGAGCTTTGATAAAACAAAATTGGCATCTGACAATGCGGAACGGTTGTTTGATTTTTGCTCGGATGCTGGCGTTTAAGTATTCGATGTCTATGGCCGTTTTGTTTTTTTGGGGATGCTTTTCAGTCCCCGGACTTTACATGGTCGTTTGGCAATCAGCCATTCCAAATCCTTATATTGCAGCTCTTCCCGCTTTTTTGGTATCCGGTATCGCCAGAGATGAATTCCTCGTTGCCGTACAACAGGTTTTTCAACTTAATCAGGTCACGTTTATTCTTTTTAGTTTTAGTGGGGCAGGGCGCTTCAATAACTGTAATATCCACCAGTGTATCCTGCGTCATCATCTCACCGCAGTCCGACAGCCATTGGTTGAACGTTTTGAATCATTTGCCAGTCAGTTTGTGCTGTTTCGGTAAGTGCCGAAAGTTCATAATGGTAGTGCGGTAAGGAATCGCTTTATCCACTGACAGTTGCGCAAACTGACGCATCGAAGCAATTTCATACATTGCATCTTCCATCGTTTCATCACCAAGGCTATACCATTGTTGCATACAGTGAATGCGAAGCATGGTCTCTAAGCAAATAAGGATGGCGACCGTTGCCTGCTTTAGCGTAAAAGGGGCAATTACTTTCAGTGGTAGAGACCACGGCAACAAGTTGTCCATTCGGGGGGGGGGAATATCTATACGGGTCTGGCGGCGCTCGCAGGAAAACTTGCTATCGGCAAAAGTTAGAAGCCTTTTAATGGGCTCTTTTGCTTTTACGTCTTCGTTTGCAAGTATCAACTACTACCCCAAAAAGAGTTGGAGTAAACGGAGAAAACCATAACAACCTTTCAAGTTAACTTTCATTAATTTAAAAGGTCAGTATGGTTTTCCAGACTAGCCCGGCTTAGGGTTTAACTTACCCGAAGCGCTTTTAGAGGGTGACAAATTCTTCGGCGCTAGTGGGGTGAATAGCAATACAAGCGTCAAAGTCAGCTTTGGTGGCGCCCATTTTGATTGCCACGCCAAAGCCTTGCAGGATTTCATCCATGGCATAACCTATGCCGTGTAAACCTACTACCTTCTGCTCTTCGCCGGCACAGATAAGCTTCATACTGGTGAGCTGGCGATGATGGGTGACAGCGGTATACATGGCCGCAAAGTTAGAACGGTAAATGGTCAGGTTATCTTTACCAAACTTAGCTTCTGCCTCGCTTTCAGTCATTCCAATGGTACCAATTGGCGGGTGGCTGAAGACCACGGTAGGCACCAGATCGTAGTCGAGGTGGGCGTTGGTCTGGCCGTTAAACAGGCGCTCGCTCAACATCCGCCCGGCTTTAACCGCTACCGGGGTTAATTCAGGCTGGCCGGTAATATCGCCCACCGCATAAATGCCCTCAACGTTGGTATTCTGAAACTTATCGACCACTATCTGCCCGTTGTGGCGCATTTCAACGTCGGTGTTATCCAGGCCAATCGTTGCGGTATTTGGCTTGCGGCCGGTGGCCCAGATCAGGCAGTCAACGGTAAGCGTGTTGCCATCGGTTAACGCCAGTTCCAGATCGCCGTTGTCCAGTTTAGTAACTTGTTTGATTTCGGTTTTTTCGTGAATATCGATGCCTTCTTCGAGCATCAGGGTCTTAAGCGTTTCCTGCAACATGGCATCAAAACCGCGTAACGGTAATTCCTGACGCAGGATAGAGTGGGTTTCACTGCCCAGCGCGTGCAGCACGCCAGCCAGTTCCACACCTATATAACCACCGCCTACTACGGCAACACGTCTTGGTTGCTCGTCGAGCTCAAAGAAACCGTCCGAGTCGATACCGTACTCTGCGCCGGGGATATCCGGGCGGAATGGCTTACCGCCGGTTGCGATCAGAATATGCGGGGCAGTGTACTGTTCACCGTCGACTTCCACGGTAGTGTTGTTAACGAATTTTGCATAACCTTTGAGCAGGGTTACCTGATTGTTGCCCAGCACCCGGTCGTAAGAGGCATGAATGCGAGATATGTACGCCTGACGGTTCTTAACCAGCGTAGACCAGTCAAATTTATTAACCGTTACATCAAAGCCGTAATCCGGACCGTACTTATGAATGGCTTCTGCTACCTGAGCGCCGTACCACATAGCTTTTTTAGGCACACAGCCCACATTTACACAGGTACCGCCCACCGCTTTTGCTTCAATAAGCAGGACTTTCTTGCCGTGTTTTGCTGCCCGGTTGGCCGAGGCAATGCCGCCACTGCCGCCGCCAATACAGATATAGTCAAACTCTTGCATCGCAAATTCTCTCGTCATTGTAGTGCTGCTATTGTGCATGATTTCGTATAACCGGACAAACTTACTCTGTGCTTAACAGGCAGTGAGTCTGTCGGCCATGGTTACCTTAAAGACCCGCAATCGGATTATTTACTTTCAGCAGGGCTAGCGCTCTGAAGAATTTACAGGCGCATGCATTATTTACCTTTATCAGCGCATGGCAATGAGGCTCTTAAGTAATGGCTGCAGCCTTTGAACACCAGCTATGGCGGGTTTTCGGGCGTCTGCTGACAATCCGGCACAGGCTATGCAACCTCTTAATTGTACGAATTTGAAAGGTTGATATTTTGTCAGCCTTTACGACTTTTAACGAGCAGGAGGAATTATGAGCAAC